>Ga0307477_10001611_pt1 | contig 18632 bp, 13 predicted proteins | sample atmos_gasesECM2C_FD_203316 | JGI IMG/M metagenome (GOLD analysis project Ga0307477, IMG submission 203316) | Hardwood forest soil microbial communities from Morgan-Monroe State Forest, Indiana, United States - atmos_gasesECM2C_515 | ecosystem: Environmental > Terrestrial > Soil > Temperate...
ATACACCAAATCATCAGCGAGCTCATGCCGGCGAAGAACTTCTACATCGCCGTCTTCGATCCCGAGACCGAGACCCTGAGCTTCCCGTATTTCGTCGACGAAGTCGACTGGCACGATCCGCCCCGGCGGCTGGGCAAGGGCCTCACGGAGTACGTGCTGCGGACGGGCCACGCGCTGCTGGCGACGCCGGCGGTCTACGACAGCCTCGTGGCGCGGGGAGAGGTGGAGCTGGTCGGTGCGCCGTCCATCGATTGGCTCGGCGTTCCCCTCAAGGTGCGCGACCAGACGATCGGCGTCATCGTCATTCAGAGCTACACGGAAGGAGTCCGTTACGGGGAGCCGGAACGAGAAATCTTGGAATTCGTCTCGACTCAAGTGGCGCTCGCGATTGAGCGCAAGCGCGGCGACGAGGCGCTGCGCCGAGCGGAAGAGCGCTACCGCGCGTTCATCACCCAGTCAACCGAGGGCATCTGGCGATTCGAGATGGCGCGGCCGCTCTCGCTCGACACCCCGGTCGAGGAGATGGTCGAGCGCTTCTTCAGCGACGGCTACCTCGCCGAGTGCAACGACGCCACGGCGCAGCTCCACGGCTTCGGCTCGGAGCGGGAGATCCAGGGCAAGCGCCTCGAGGAATTCCTCGTCCGAACCGATCCCAAGAACGTGGAGCTGCTCCACGCGTTCGCGCGCTCGGGATTCCGTCTCACCGACGTGGAGTCCCACGAGGTCGATCGCGACGGACATCCGAAGATCTTCCTGAACAACCTCGTCGGGTTCGTCGAAGACGGCCACCTAGTGCGCGCCTGGGGCTCCCAGCGCGACATTACCGAGCGCCGCCGGCTCGAGGAGCAGGTTCGGCAGGCCCAGCGGGTGGAAGCCGTGGGCCGGTTGGCAGGCGGGATCGCGCATGACTTCAACAACATCCTCACGGCCGTGCTCGGGACCACGCAGCTCTTGGAGCGCGACCTCGGGCCCGAGCACCCGCATTACGGCGACGTCCAGGAAATCCGGCGGGCGGCAGAGCGCGCCGCCGACCTCACGCGCCAGCTGCTCGCTTATAGCCGGCGGCAGGTCCTCGCCCCCCGGGTGCTCGACTTGAACGTCGTCGTCGCGGGCCTCGAGCCCATGCTCCGGCGCCTGATCGGCGAGGACGTGCAGCTCACGTCTCGCCTCGCGCCCTCTGTCGCCCCGGTGCGAGCGGACCCCGGCCAGGTCGGCCAGGTCATCGTGAACCTCGCCATCAACGCCCGCGACGCCATGCCACACGGGGGCACGCTGCTCATCGAGAGCGCGAACATGGAGCTCGACGCCACCTTTTCCCGCACCCACCCGGGCGCCGTGCCGGGGTCGTACGTGCGGTTCAGCGTTAGCGACAGTGGCGTGGGGATGGATGAGGAGACCCGCGCCCATCTGTTTGAGCCGTTCTTCACCACGAAACCCGTGGGGAAAGGAACGGGCCTCGGGCTTGCGACGGTGTACGGCATCGTCAAGCAAAGTGGCGGCTACATCTGGGTGGATACCGCCGTCGGGCGCGGCACCACGTTCTCTATCTTGTTGCCGCAGACCGTCGGCGTGCCCGAGCGGGCTGCCCCGGACGCGCCGAGAGCCCACACCGCGGGCGGCGCCGAGACCATTCTGCTCGTCGAAGACGAGGAAGGCGTGCGCACGCTCAGCGATCGCGCGCTCGCAGGACGCGGGTACACCGTGCTCGCCGCACCGAGCGGACCCGATGCCCTTCGTCTCGCCGCAGCGCATGCGGGACCCATTCACTTGCTGCTCACGGATGTCGTGATGCCGGAAATGAGCGGCCGCGACCTCATGCACCGTCTCGCGGCGACCCGCCCGGGCCTCAAGGTGCTCTACATGTCCGGCTACTCAGAAGAAGCGATTGCCCGACACGGTGTCGTCGATCCCGGCACCGCCTTCCTCCAGAAGCCGTTCACCCCAGACGCCCTCGCGTGGCGCGTGCGGGACATTCTCGGCGCGGCCGCGACCGAGGTCGGAGCCGGACCGTAGCGGGAATCCCCTCGGTCGGGGCCCGGGCGCGGTCCCGCAGCAATCCTCGGGCTCGCCGTGGCATACCCGTTGCATTTCGTGCGATCCGAGGACGGGCCGACACGCGGTGCCCGCCCGGCTTGCCGCAAAACCGCCCCCCCGTGCCGCAAAAACGCCCTATGTCGCGCCGCCGCCTCAAGGCCATACCTACGCCATGCCTCGTCGCATCGCTTCCGCCTCACTCGGACGGGCCTCGTTCCGGCCGTGACCATCTCGTCGCCCCGCGTTCTAATCGTCGAAGACGTGCCAACCGACGCTGAGCTCGCCGAGCACGCCCTGCGCAGCGGCGGAGTGGCCGCGACGGTGCAACGCGTCGACAGCGAGCCGGCCTTCACCCGTGCGCTGCGCGAGTTCAGGCCCGACCTGATCCTCTCGGATCACTCGCTGCCGACGTTTTCCGCCGCTGACGCCCTGCGCATCGCGCAACGGGAGGCTCCCGGCACCCCCGTCATTGTCGTGACGGGCAGCCTCGATGAAGAGACGGCGGCGGACTACATCAAGGCCGGGGCGGCGGACTACGTCATCAAGCACCACCTCGAGCGCTTGGCGCCGGCGGTCCTGCGAGCACTGCAGCTCAAACGGACGCAGGACGAGCACGCCCGGGCCGAGCAGCAGCTGCGCCAGAGTGAGGAACGCTATCGCGCGCTGATCGAGGGCGTCCGCGACATGATCTTCACCCTCGGACTTGACGGCAGGATCACGTCCTTGAACCCCGCCTTCGAGACGACGACCGGGTGGCCCTCCGCCGAGTGGCTCGGGAAGCCGTTCGAGGATCTGCTCCACCCCGACGACGTGCCCCTCGCGCTCGAGCTCGTGAGCCGGGGAATTCGCGCCGAGCGCCAGCCCGTCCGCGAGCTTCGGGTGCGCACCCGCACGGGCGAGTACCGCGTCGGGGAGTTCGCCGCGACGCCCCAGATGCGAGAAGGGCAGCTCGTGGGCATCCTCGGCACCGCGCGAGACGTCACGGAGCGCGTCAGCCTGGAGCAGCAACTCCGGCAAGCCCAGAAGATGGAAGCCATCGGGCGCCTCGCGGGTGGCGTGGCGCACGATTTCAACAACATCCTCACGGCCATCACCGGCTTCGCCGACCTGGTCCTCGAAGACCTCGGAGCGCAGGACCCCCGACGCCGGGACGTCGCGGAGATCGCGCGCGCAGCCGAGCGGGCGGCCGGGCTCACGAGGCAGCTGCTCGCGTTCAGCCGCCAGCAGGTCATGCAGGCCCAAGTCCTGGACCTGAACGCCCTCGTCGCGGGCACTGAGGCCATGCTGGGGCGTCTGCTTGGGGAGGACGTGGCGCTCGCAACGCGCTTCGCGCCTAATCTGGGCGCAGTGAAGGCGGACCCCGGCCAGCTCGAGCAGGTGATCATGAACCTCGCCGTGAACGCTCGGGACGCGATGCCGAACGGCGGGAAGCTCACGATCGAGACGGCGAACGTCGAGCTCGACGACAGTTACACGGAGGAGCACATCCCGACTCAACCCGGCCCCTACGTGATGCTCGCGGTCACGGACACTGGGGTCGGGATGGACGAGAAGACTCAGACCCATCTGTTTGAGCCGTTCTTCACCACGAAGGAGCGCGGCAAGGGCACGGGCCTGGGGCTCGCCACGGCCTATGGCATTGTGAAGCAGAGCGGGGGCTACATCTGGGTCTACACCGAGCTGGGTCGCGGGACCACGTTCAAGATCTACCTACCCCGCGTGGCAGCCGCACCGGAACCGCCGCGGTCAGGGGCGCTCCCCGGTCCGGCGCTCGATGGAACGGAAACGGTGCTGCTCGCGGAGGACGAGGCCGGCGTGCGCGCGGTCGCGCGGCAGGCACTGATCCGTCACGGCTACACGGTGCTCGAGGCGCCCAGTGCGGAAGCCGCGCTCGATTTGGCCGAGCGCTACACCGGGCCCATCCACCTGCTGCTCACCGACGTCGTGATGCCCGGAATGAATGGCCGCGCCCTGGCGATCCGACTCGCTGAGCGGCGCTCGGATCTCCGCATCATTTACATGTCGGGCTATGCCGAGGAGGCGATCACGCGCCACGGGGTGCTCGAGCAGGGGCTCACTTATGTCCAGAAACCATTTACGCCCGACGACCTGGTGCGGAGGGTGCGAGCAGCCCTCGACCAGGGGCCGGGCGGCTAGGTCCCGGCGTCAGGCCCGTCCAGGGTCTCGCGGACGCGCGCGAGGAGATCCGCCGGCGTCCACGGCTTGTGCAGGAGCGGCACGCCGAGATCGGGCGGCGGGCTGCCCCGGCCGTCCCCGGGCGAATAGCCACTCGCGAAGAGGAAGGGCGCGGTCATCCCTTCCCGCCGTGTCGCGTCGTAGAGCGCTCGACCCCCCAGGCGCGGCATGACGAGGTCCGACAGGATCAGGTGAATGACGGTGGGCTGTTGGCGCAACAGTTCGAGCGCCTCCTGCCCGTCGGCGGCCGACAGCACCTGATAGCCCGCCTGCTCGAGGATGCGTTTGGCCGCCCGGCGCACATCGTCTTCGTCTTCGACCACAAGGATCGTCTCGCTGCCCCCGATCGCCTCATGATCGCCGGAGAGCCGGCTGGCCCGCCCCGCCGCGCCCGCGGGCAGGGCGGCCAAGCACACCCGCACGCGCGTCCCCCGCCCGGGCACGCTGTCGACCAGGATCACGCCGCCGTGCTGCTTCACCAACCCGTACACCGTCGCCGTGCCGAGGCCCGTGCCCTTGCCGCTGGGCTTGGTCGTGAAGAAGGGCTCGAACATCCGTTGGCGCGTTGCCTCGTCCATGCCGACGCCCGTGTCTTCGACGGCGAGGCACACCCAGCCCGATGCGCCCGCCCCCTCGGGGGCCACGAGCGCCGCCCCGGCCAGCTGCTCAGTCCCGAGCTCGATGCGTTTGCTCTCGATGCGCAGCACGCCACCGTCGGGCATGGCGTCTCGGGCGTTCGTGACCAGGTTGAAGATGATTTGCTCGACCGCGTGCACGTCGGCCCGAACGTCGGGCAGTTCCGAGTCGCCGCCAACGACAATCTCGATGTCGGCGGGGAGAATCCGGCGCAGCATCCCACCCAGGTTTGCGACCACGGCCCCCAAATCGATCGCCGCGAGATCGAGGCTCGAGCGCCGGGCGAAGCCCAAGAGCTCCTTCACCATGACACGGCCCCGGAGCGCGGCGGAAATGAGATCCCGCAGGTCGGCGTGCTCGTCCGTGCGGTCGGGGCTCACGGCTCTGCGGATCAGCTCGGCGTTCGCGAGGATGATCGTCAGGAGGTTATTGAAGTCGTGAGCGATCCCTCCCGTGAGTTGCCCCAACGCCTCGATCTTCTGGGACTGCCGGAGCTGCTGCTCGAGCACCCGCCGCTCGGTAATGTCCTCGGCCACGGTCTCGAAGACATCGATGCTCGCGTCGGGCCGCCGCACGGCGCGCCCGCTCAGCCGCACGAGGATCCGAGTCCCGTCCTTGCGCCGCCACTCGAGCTCCAGCCCCTGCACGCTGTCGGCGCCGGCGAAGCGCGCGAGCACGCGGTTCCGCTCGCTCGGATCGGCGTATACGTCACGTCCGAGATCGATCGACAGCAGCTCCTCTTCCGACTGATAGCCGAGCATCTTCACGAGCGCCGGGTTCACGGCCAGGAATCGCCCTGCCGGCGTCGAGCGGTAGATGCCGTACGTCGCGTGCTCGATGAGCGCCCGGTTGCTCTCCTCGGAGCGGCGCAGCGCCTCCTCCGCCCGGCGGCGTTCGGTGATGTCGGTCGCCACCCCAATCACGCCGGAGACGGCCCCGTTTGCCTCACGGACGGGCGAGTACCACGCCTCGAACACGAACCCGAAGACCTCGACGGTCGACGAGAAGGACTCTCCGGCCAGAGCGCGCCGCAGGTCGGCGAGCGCCTGCGGCAGGTCGGCATACACCTGGAACGCTGACTGCCCGACGAGCTGCGCGGGCCGCACGCCGATCCCCTCGAGGCCCTTCCCTTCCACGAGCGTGAAGACCCCAACCTTGTCCAGCGCGAACAGCACCAGGGGCGCACCTGCCACCACCGTGCGCAGTCGCTCCTTGCTCGAGCGCAGCGCGCGCTCCTGCGCGAGGCGCTCCGTGATATCGCGGGAGTTGACGATGTAGGTCAGCACGGCGTCGGCATCGACTCGCGCCTGACCGACCGACTCGAGGACGCGCCACGACCCGTCGCGCTGGCGAAAGCGAAACTCCGCCGACTGGGGCGTCCCCGGCGCCCGCATCGCGCTGGCAAGCGCCTCGGCGACGACCGCGAGGTCGTCGGGGTGAACGAACTCGAACGCGTTCCGCTCGAGGAGCTCGGTCGGGGCGTATCCCAGCAGTCGCTGCGTCGAGGGGCTCGCAAAGCGGAAGATGCCGTCCTCGCTCAGGATCGTGACGATGTCGGAGGCGTTGTCGATGAGCGAGCGGAAGTGCTCCTCACTCTTGCGGAGCGCGTCCTCGGTGCGGGCCCGGTCGATCGCGGTCGCGAGCACGTTGGCCACGGCCTGCACGAAGTGCGCGTCGTGCACGCTGAACTCGCGGCGCCGGCGGCTGTGCGCGCCAAGCACCCCGAACGGGCGCTCCTTGCCCTGGATCATGACGCTCAGCCCGGTCACGACGTCGTGGTCGGCGAGAAGTGGGGAGGCCCCGAAGCGACCGTCGGAGGGGAGGTCCTCGACCACGACCGGCGTGGGTGACCGCAGCACGTACCCGCCGTAGGAGTCCCCGTCGGATGGCAAGAGGGTGCGGCCGACGCACCCCTCCTTCCATCCCACGCCCGCCCGCAAGACGAGCGCGCGACCCTCGGGCCGGAATTCGAGGAGGCCCACGTACTCGACATCCACCCCGCGGGCGACCATGGCCACGGCGTCGTCCATCAGCGCGGGCAACGGCGCCCCGGCGAGGGCAAGTTGACCGAGATGCGCCACGGCCTCCTGCTGGCGCGCGGTGACCCGCAGGGCGTCCTCGGCCTGGGCCGCATGCTCAGGGGCTGCGGCGTTTGTGACCTTGACCAATTTCATGCGGCCGCTTGGCACATCCCCCTCGAGCTGTCAGAGAAACCGGCGGCTGCAAAGCTGGGATAGGGTTCACACCCGCGCCACGGCGCCCCACACGGCGCCACGGTGCCCCCCGTCACTTCTCGAGCCCGGCCGTCCCGACCGGGGAAGTCGGGCTCCAAGGCGAAGGCGCACCGAATAAAGACCGGCACTTCAGCAAAATCACGCAGAACATAGCGAGTGATCACTCACTTCTGATCGTAACACACGTTGCAACATAGCGTTATCTGGGCGCAAGGCCCCCCAAAGGTAGGCTAACCATAAAATCTGCTGCTAGTTATCGTGCCCGCCGGGGAGCTGTTGCCTCCCCGCCACTACATTCCCGCATGCCATTGCACCCCCTATATGGTCACGAGGGGCTCCGGAACCGGCTGGCAGGCGCGATCGCCTCCGGCCGGTTGCCGCAGGCGCTCTTGTTCGAAGGCCCGCCGGGCGTCGGCAAGCAACGCCTCGCCCTGTGGGTCGCCCAGCGGATCGTCTGCGACCGCTCCGGAACGACGGCCGCGCCCGAGGGCTCGGAGCGTGAGGCCGCGGTCGCGTTGGCCGAGCCAGAGACTCGGGACCTGGCGCTTGAGACAGAACCCTGTGGGCGCTGTCCGGCCTGTCGGCTCGTGCTCAACCTCTCACATCCCGACGTGCACTGGTTCATCCCGGTCGAGGTCACGCGCAAGGGGAGCGATGCCGATCGGCAGGTCGAGCTCGTGGCGGAGGCGTTGGCAGTGGAACTCGGGGCGCGGCGCGAGCAGCCCCTCTATCAACCGCCCTCGGGCCTTGCGAACCACGGCATCGCTGCCGTACGCCTCCTCGCCCGGCACCTCTACCTGACACCGGCCCTCGCGCGCTACAAGGTCTTCATCGTGGGCGATGCCGAGCGCCTCGTCGCGCAACAAGGGAGCCCTGAAGCGGCCAATGCCCTCCTCAAGGCACTGGAGGAGCCCCCGGCGAACACGGTGTTCGTGCTCACGAGCTCCCGGGCTGAGGCGCTGCTCCCAACCGTGGTGTCTCGCGTCGTGCGCGTGCGGCTGGCACGATTGCCCGACAGCATCCTGACAGAATTCGCACAGCGCGAGCTCCCGGACATGGCGCAACGGGCGGTAGCTCAATCGGTTAGGGTCGCCGAAGGGTCCATTGGCAAGCTCCTTGCTACAGCAAGCCAGGCAGGGACCGGGACAGGCGAGGGTGCCGAGGTGTTTCTGAGAGCAACGCGGGGGTCACCGGCGGCGCGGTACGCTGCGGCGCTAGCGCAACGGCCCTTCCAGGCTCGCGGCGCCTTTACAGACCTCCTGGACGCGCTCCTCGATCGCCTCGGCAACGAGGCGCGCGCCGGACGCGAAACCGGCGCTGTGGTTGCGGCGATCTCCCGTGTGCTCGACGCCCGCGCGCTCGCCCAGGGCAACGTAAACCCGCAGCTCGTGACGGCCGTACTGGGCGACGAGCTGTGGTCCGGCCGATGAAGCTGTCGCACGTAGACGCGGCAGGCCGCCCGCGCATGGTGGACGTCGGGGAGAAGCCGGTGACGACGCGCACGGCCGTAGCGGAGGGGGCAGTGCAAATGTCACCTGAGGCGTTCCGCCTCGTGGCCGAGCACGGGATCGCCAAGGGAGACGTGCTCGCGGTGAGCGAAATCGCGGGGACGCTCGCCGCCAAGCGCACGGCCGAGCTGATACCCCTGTGCCATCCGCTCGGCCTCGACCACATCGAGGTGGCCGCGACGCTGGACGACGCACTCCCCGGCATCCGAGTGCGGGCCGTGACCAAGGCGGTGGCCCGTACGGGGGTCGAGATGGAAGCGCTGACGGCTGTGACCGTAGCCCTGCTCACGGCTTATGACATGGTGAAGGCTGTGGATCGGGGGATGGAGATTCACGGCGTCCGTTTGGTCGAGAAAACCGGTGGCGTACGCGGCGACTGGCATCGCAGCCGCGCCGACGCGTAACCCCAGACCCGACGGCACGCCGGACGAGTGCAGGTAGCCGGACGACGCCTTTTCGATAGGAGAGCGCCATGCGTACGAAAACCCAGCGACTGATGCTTCAGGGGGGACTCATCCTCCTCGGCTCGCTTGTCGTGAGCAGCGTCGGCGGTTGGGCTCATCGCGCGACCGCTGACGACCAGCCCATGCCGGTGACGGCTCCGGCGCTCCTCGGCGAATTGCGGGTCTTGTCGCAGGCGCTGGAAGCGACTCGCGGCGAGCTCGCCGTCGCTCGGCTCCAGCTCGACCGGGCGAACGCGATCATCGACTACTCCACGCATTACAACATCCCCGCGGATCTCGCGGCGGCGATCTACGACGTCGCCCTGTCCGAAGGCGTGGACCCTGGACTCAGCTTCCGGCTGGTACGGACCGAGTCGGGGTTCAATGCCAACGCGCGGAGCAAGGCGGGCGCGGTCGGGTATACGCAAGTGCTCCCGAGCACCGCTCGCCTGTACGAGCCTGGGCTCACGAACAAGCAGCTGTTCGACCGCTCGACCAACCTACGGCTCGGCTTCCGGTACCTGCGCGACTTGCTGGAGCGCTACGATGGGAACCTGCGGCTCGCCTTGCTGGCCTACAATCGCGGACCCGGCAAGGTACAGGAACTGCTCGACGAGGGCCGAGACCCACAGAACGGGTACTCGACTACCGTCATGCGGGGCTATCGGCGCTAGCCCGCTTACCGGGGCGGGATCTTCACGACCTCGCCCGCCCTGATGACGGACCCGCGAGCGAGGTCGTTGTAGTCCAAGAGCGCGGCGAGCGTCACGCCGTACGCCCGCGCGATTCCGCTCAACGTCTCCCCCCGCTGGACTCGATGAGTACCCGGCCCCCCGGCACTCACCTCCCGGCCCCCGCGGCTCGCTCGGCGGGTCCGCCGGTAGCGCGGTTCGGGCGGCACCGACCAGGCGGCGGCGGGCACCACCCGGCCGCTCATCGGCACGATGATGCGCTCGCCCACCCACAGCGCGCGGGGTTTGAGGGTCGGGTTCGCGCTTTGCAGCATCGCCACCGTCACGCGGTAGCGATGGGCGATATCCGTGAGCGTCTGCCCGGCCGCCACGTAGTGATCGACGAAGGTGATGCGCTCCGTCACCGGGAGGCTATCGTAGCGCGCCGCGACCCGGGTGCCGCGCCCGCGAGGCACGCGGACCGTGACCGTCCGCCCGGGCGGCGTGATACCCCGGACAAACTGCGGATTGAGCTCGAGCAGCGCGTCGACGGTCGTATCGGCCAGCCGTGACAGCACATCGAGGCCGGTCGCGTCCGGCACCGTCACCTCATCGAAGACGAGCGGCGTGAGCGGCTGCTCGTCGCCGAACCCGTAGCGCCCGGGCTGTTTGGCGATGAGCGACGCGGCGATCAATTTGGGAACGTAGTCGCGCGTTTCGCGCCGTAGGTAGCGGCGGTCAGCGAGCTGAAAGAACGTGTTATCCGTTACGGAATCGGACTCGCCCGGGAGCCGCCCGAGCCCGCGTTCGACGCGTCCGACCCCCGCGTTGTAGGCCGCGGCAGCGAGATAGACGCTTCCCCCCAAGCGCTCGCGGAGGTCCGCGAGGTACGTGACGGCCGCCTCGGTCGCCCGAAACGGGTCGCGCCGTTCGTCGACCCACGGATCCACGGTCAGGCCGTACAGCCGAGCCGTCCCGGCAATGAACTGCCACATCCCCACCGCCCGCGCCCGGCTCACCGCCGTGTTCGACATCCCGCTCTCGACCAGGGTGAGATAGACCAGATCTTCGGGCAGGCCCTTCGCGCGGAGTCGCTCGCGCACCATCCCCTCATAGCGCCCCAGGCGCGCGAGCCAGATCGCGAAGCGGTCGCGCGCGTCCACCTGGAAGAACTCCAGGTAGTCGAGCACGCGGTGGTTGGCGGCGAACGAGGTCACGTCGATATCGAAGGTTGGCTCCGGGCCGGCGCCAACCGCCGCCCGCCCCTCCTCCCCGAACAGCCGCACGGCCTCGCGCTCCACTTCCTCCCCTTTGACCGGCGCGACAGCGACGGGGGCCGAGGCGGCGGTTGAGTCGGTCCGCGCCGGTACGGCGTGTTGCAGACTGTCGAGCGCCGCCTGGTCCGCCGCGGAGTCGCGCGCCACGCGGGCGACCGCCGCGCCCAGCGAATCGACTCCTGAGCGGGGCGCCGCGCTGCTGTCCCGCTTGGCGGGCGGCACCGGCCCCACCATCGCGGCGCGGCGCGTCCCCCCGCACGCGGCGCCCAACACCACGAGCAGCGCGGCCGCGCCCGTCGCCCTCCGGTTCATCGGGCGAAGTAGTAGTTGCCGAGGATGCGGTTCGTCGCGTTCAGAACCGCCAGGGCCGCGCCACGGGGAGCGTCGGTTTCCGCGAGGAACGACCCGACGAGGCGCGACACGGTCGTCTCCGTCCGAGCGGAGAGGGACACAATCACGACGGTCGCATCGAAGGCGCGGACCGCTTTCACACCCAACACCTCGAACCCGAGCTGCGGCTGCGACACGCGCTCGAGCGCCCGAACCGCGGCACTGGCCGAACAGCGCAGCTCCCCAGCCTGGGAGATGACGCCCTCGGATTCGCCCACGAACTGGCGGCCATCCGACCACGACAGGACGACCCGCGCGCGGCACCGACCGCTCGCGAGGCGCTGGAAAGCGAAATCCTGAAACCGCAACCGCTCAGCATGGGGGGATCCTCCGCTCGGCGCCGTCACGGCCGCCGCTCACTCAAACCGCACTTCAATCTGCGGCCGGGTCGTGGGGGCCTCAGGCGACTCGACCACATCCACCTCGAGCCGGGGCCGCGCGTGCTCGTCGCGCTCGGCGGACACTACCAGAATGAGACCGCTCTCGAGTTCCACCTTGAGTTGCCGGACATCCGAGCGCACCGTCACCTCCCGGACGGTCTCGCCACGGAGCCGTGCCACTGCCCCCACGATTCGCCGGAGGTCAGGGAGGGCCAGGGCGCTCACGCGAGCCGCTCCGCAAGAAGCTGCGACAGGGCCGCGTCGGGGATGCGCTCCGCCTGGATGAACAGGGACGACTTCGACGTCGCCTCGAGGGGATAGAGGGTCCAGACGGCGCGCCCCCGTGGGCGCTCGGCGGTCCGGAACGACAACACGAGCTGCCAGGCCTGGGTGTTGGCGGGGCGCTCAGCCACGGCGTCGACGTGCCAGACCTGGTCGCCGTAGGCTATCACTCTCCATGGCATCGGCCCCTCGGGGTGCGGTCGGCCCCGCAATATGGGTGTAACCATAAGTCGGGTCAAGAGTTGGCTCGGTCGAGCAAGCGCTGCGCGTAGGCATCTCGAGCCCTGTCGAGGAGATGCATGGGCGCGAGGAGGCGGCCGCGAAACCCGAAACCACGCGCCGCGGCTCAAGCCGCGGGAGCGAGGCCCGCGGGCGGCCGCAGACGACGATGGCGTGGATGTGGTCAGTCGCCTCGAGTGGCGAGGGCCTTGAAGCGCCGGGCGAGTTCCTTCGTCACGGGGCCGGGCGTGCCCGTGCCGATCGTGCGGGCGTCAAGCTTTGTCACCCCGATCACTTCGGCGGCAGTGCCGGTCAGAAATACCTCGTTCGCGGTGTAGAGATCATACCGGTTAAGGGGCACTTCCTCGACGCCGTAGGTCGCCTCGCGCGCCAGCTCGAGCACGGCGTCGCGCGTCACGCCGCGCAGGATCCCGCCGTAGGCGGGCGGCGTCTTCACGGTGCCATTGGACACAGCGAACAGGTTCATGCCGCTCGCCTCGGCCACGAGCCCCGCCGAGTCCAGCATGATCACCTCGTCCACACCCGCGGCGATCCCTTCCACCTTCGCGAGGATGTGGGCCAGGTAATTCAGCGATTTGATACGCGGGGACAGGCTCTCCCGGTGGTGAATGGGGGTCGCCGCCGAGATCGCGGTGAGCCCGCGCTCGTACCGATCGGCGGGCCAGAGTGCAATGTGGTCCACGATGCAGATCACCGACGGATTGGCGCATTTCCTCGGGTCGAGACCCAAGTCCCCGATGCCGCGCGTCACGACGAGTCGGATGTAGGCGTCGCCGATCCCGCTCTTCGCCACCGCCTCCTCGACGACCCGCTGCAGTGGCTCGGGCGCGAGTGGAATCTCGATCCATGCGGCTTTCGCCGATGCATACAAGCGGTCGAGGTGTTGGTGGAGCCGGAAGATGCGTCGGTTGTACACGCGGATCCCCTCGAACACGCCGTCGCCGTACAACAACCCGTGATCGAACACGGAGATCTTGGCGTCCGCCTTGTCGTAATACGTACCGTCGATCCAGATCGTCGGTGCCATGGGGATCCCGGCGAGCGTGAAGCCCGCGCACTGCCGATGGTTTGGCCTACTGGCCGGCGCCGCGCCGGTCCAACGGGAAGCTAACCCGGTGCCGGCCGAGCAGAAAGCTGTCGGGGCTGCTTGCCAGAGAGCGGGGCCGCCGCGAGACTTGGGTCAGCCTCTCTCATGACCTCGCTCCGTGTCCTCCTCGTCGAAGACTCGGCCGCTGACGCCGAACTGATATTCCGGGCGTTCAAGGGCGCGGGCATCACGACGCTGCACGAGCGAGTCGAAACCGCGGACGCGATGCGTCGTGCGCTCGAGCGACAGAGTTGGGACATCGTGTTGAGCGACTACTCGCTGCCGGCGTTCGACGCCCCGGCCGCCCTCGCCGTGCTCCAAGAGCGCGGCGAGGACATTCCCTTCATCGTCGTGTCAGGGAGCGTGGGCGAGGACATGGCGGTCGCAATCATGAAGTCGGGAGCGGCGGATTATGTCATGAAGGACCGGCTGGCGCGCCTCGTGCCGGCTGTCACCCGGGCCGTCGATGCGGCCCGCCAACGCCGGGAGCGCCGGCGCCTCGAGCAACAGCTCGCGGAGGCACAAAAGCTCGAGGCGGTGGGGCGCCTGGCTGGAGGGGTGGCGCACGACTTCAACAACGTCCTCACGGCGATCCTCGGCTCGACCGAATTGCTCCTCCTCGACTCAGCGCCGGGCGTGCCCGTGCGTGAGGAGCTCGACATCATCCGGGATGCGGCGACCCGAGCCCAAGACCTCATCCGCCAGCTCCTCGCCTTCAGCGCTCGTCAGGTACTCCGGCCCGTCGTGGTTGATCTGAACCATCTCGTCGCGAGCGTCGGCAAGATGCTGCGGCGGCTGATCAGCGAGGACATTCGCCTCACGACGGAACCGGCGCAGGAGCTCGGGGCGGTGCGCGCCGACCCCGGCCAACTCGAACAGGTACTGCTCAACCTCGCGGTGAACGCGCGTGACGCGATGCCCGACGGTGGCCACCTCACCATCCGAACGTTCAACGCCGAAGTGGGCGGGCAGCCGGACCGCTTACCGGACGACCCTGAGCTCGCCGTCGACCGTGTGCCTCCGGGGCGCTACGTCGTGCTGGAGTTCAGCGACACGGGCGTGGGCATGACCGCCGAGATCCAGGGGCGCATCTTCGAGCCGTTCTTCACGACCAAACCCCAGGGGAAGGGCACGGGGCTCGGACTCGCGACGGTGTATGGGATCGTACGGCAGAGCGGCGGTCACGTCGCCGTCCGGAGTGCACCCGGGGCCGGCACGACGTTCCGCCTGTATCTGCCTCAGGTGGACGAGGCAGTAGCGCCTGCGACGGGCCCGACATCCGTCACCGCACCCGCCGGGGGGAGTGAGACGGTCCTACTCGCCGAGGACGACCAACTGGTCCGCTTGCTCACCCGCCGCATCCTCGAGCAGGCGGGATACGACGTGCTCGTCGCCGGGGGCGGCGCCGAGGCCCTAGAGCTCGCGCGCCGCCACGAAGGCCCCATCGATCTCCTGCTCACCGACGTCGTGATGCCCGAGATGGGCGGGCGGGACCTGACCCGCCGGCTCGCCGAGGTTCGACCGGGGGTGCCGGTGCTCTACATGACGGGGTACTCGGATGACGCGATTGCACGACACGGGGTCCTCGATCCCGGGACGGCCTTGATTCAAAAGCCGTTTACTCCCGCGGCGCTCGCCCGCAAGGTCCGTCAAGTCCTCGATCGGAGCCCTGAGGCCGAACCCTAATCCGGCATGGCCTCCCTTGCCAGCTCGCGCCGGAGGAGTGGCGGTACGCTTTTCGCCTCTCAACGCGCGACGGTCGTTCCTTGCCCCGGCCGGCACGGGCGTCCGAACCGGTTCCTCGACGAGAGACGCAAGAAAACGCACAGCGACGGGAGCGCGGGGCGATGCGACGCTGACCTGCGCTCCCGCCGCACTAGGCGGTGTGCTACCGCTCCCCCTCCCCCTCCCCGTCGCGCTCGCCGGCCCGGCCGGAGTGACCGTAAACGGCGACGCATCCCGTGCCCTTCACGCCGAACAAGGAGCAGGTGCTGCTATCCGTCGCGGTCCCCGCGGCGATAGCCGCCGTAATTTGGACGACCGTGAAGATGCGGTTGTTCTCCGGGAAAGCCGCCGGGTTCTTGCCCCTGATGTCGGTAATGTTCTGCAGCCAGGCGCTCGTTTCGCCGTTGATCACGCCGAGTGCCTGCAAGGAGGGGGCGGCCGTGGCGGCAGCGGTGACATAGAAACGCCCGTCGCCAGGGTTGAACCACACCTCATCGCCGCCCCCGACCTGTGAGATGACGCTGATCGGGGCACCTGTCCCCGCGTGCAGAATGATCGGGTTGCCACACGCCGAGACGAGTATGTGCTGGTCCTCGCCGAGCGCGATGCCCGTGATGCTCGCGCCGACAGTTCCATTCAGCGCGTGGCAGTCGAGCTGGTAGGTCTTCTCGACCGATCTGGTCTCGGTGTTGATGACCGCGATCGCGGCGGGCTTCACGACAGCGCCACCCGCAACCACGCCCGGCACCGTGAGGAAGAAGCGACGGAGTTCAGGATTCCACAGCGGCTGCTCGAGGCCCCCAGCCCCGGCAAAGCTGATTTGGCCGAGCACGGCATAGGGGGGCTTGGCGGAGATCAGAGTCGCGTACGGGTCGATGCCAGCGTGCCCCGCGGCGACCGACAGAGGCGACGGGTTGGCAATGAGAATCACGTGATGGATGGGATCGTAGCCGATCTCGTCGGCCCGGCCGCAGTAGTGGGTCGTCGCGGTCCCGCCGTCACACGCTGCGGCAGCCGTGCTGACGGAGCCGATGATCTTCAAATAGTTGGGTGAGTCGGGGTCAACGTCCGCCACCTGGACAGTGCTGTTCCCGTCCCCTGCCCACATGATTCCCTCGGGGGTCACGACGACCCCGTTCGGCCCTGCCCCGTTTGTGGTCGCCGTGCCGCCACCGGTTGTCGGCGTCTTGGGAAACCCCCCGACCATGCCACCGACGCGGCCGACATAGACACTCCGTTCGGCATCAACGATGTCGACGCCCGAGTTGGACCGGTCGGCGATGTAGTAGCGCTCGGTACCGCGATCCACCCATGCGATGTCTGAGCTTGCGATCGGGTTCCCAGGAACCGAGATCACGCAGAGCAGACTGACCGGTCCGTTCGGATTACGGCCGCGCTCACTGTTAGGGCAGCTGCCGGTACCGCTCGTCGTGCTTGCGTCCAGCGCAAGCGTGGGGCTCGGCGCAGCGGCTTTCTGGAGTTCACAACCGAGCGCCGTCATGACCAATAGCGGAACAACTCGCGCAGCGGACTTCATGCCAGCCTCCTGAGGAGCACCCGCGGGCAACGCGACGCAGAGACCTGGGCTTGGTGTGAGTAACGGCGCCCTGGACGCCGCCGCGCGACTCGCGCTCCTCCGCAAAGCGGTGAACCGATGGCCGCCTCCCGGAAACGACCGGGCCATCGGTATGCACGGCCCATCATAGAGGCCGATTCGGGAGGTCGCAAGTTTGCGCGCGCGAGAAAACGGCGCGAGTCACTCGTGGCGACTCGGTTCTGTCAGCCCGACTGTCGCGCGCGTGCAGCAGTGCGGTCATTGTTTTGCAACCACGCCGATCCGTAGGGAGCACCGATCTATCCGGGGACCGCTTGTAACTGCCATCAGGTCGCGAGGATCGGAACAAGGGAATGTCGTCGTTAAGAATCCGCTAAGAATCGGCACGACCGCGTCGCCCGATGACTCCCCGAAAGGTCCAGGAGAAATTGTCGCCACCATGCGACGGGGTTCGCCTGCTCGACTCTCACCGTTTTGGCTCTCCATTCACGATCAGTCGTTCGATTGCGAGAATAGGATGAAGCTCAATACAACTCCGCGAACGACCGGGCTGCAGATGAGTCACGTCGAAGAACCCCACGCCCGTCACTCGCACAGCTGTTCCCTTCAAGTCACTGAGGTGCTGTGCACCTGACTCTGCCACTAAGGCATCAAACATCCGGCGTCCTGCGGCGAGTCTCTCCCGATAGGGCGAGACCGCGTTCCCTCCGAAGTCTGGATCGTTGGACTCAACGACCATGTGATCGCGCGGGTGCTCTAGATCGGTGATGACAACGTGGTAGTCGTGATCGGGTTCGTGTAAGACTTTCGCGATCGTGCCGACGACCTGATAGACGTGGAACTCCTCCGGGCGGACCCGGTGATTGCCAGCCGGACCGCACTGCGATGGGATCGCATTGAGTGCGCTCACGGAGGTGAGGATTACGCTGTCGAATTGTACCCGGTCCGCAGTCGGGTCGCGAAGGCTCTTCACTTCCGGACGACTGAACGCGCACGCGCCGACCAAGCACGCGAGCGCCAGGGCAGCCACGAGCGGCGACAGTCTCATCGGACTCGGCCATGGCGAGCCCCAGCGGCCGGCGCGTTCGGCAGCGACGGTTCTTCTCGCGCGGCGACCAACTGACCTGCGCTCGGTGGCACTGTGGCAGGCTGGCGGGAGCACGCTCCACCCTCACGTCAGAGGTGAGCCGGACGCGCTGGTCCTTCGTGTCAGGGCAGCCGGTATTCGGGGCGAGCGATCATGGTCCGCTCCGACCCCAGTGTCACGGCGGGAAGGAAACCCCCGAGCGCGAAGCGAACCCAATCCCCACAGTCAGTCCTTCGAGGATGGCACGTCGCCCAGCGCCTCCCAGTGCGGTTGCGTCGATCGTGTAGCCGAGCTCGAGCGCGAGTGGCAGACGTGTGGTCCGCACGCACGCACCCACCTCGCCTCCCTGAGCGTGATCGAACGTGGCGGCGAGGTTCACCGAACCCGAGATAGCACGCCATGCGCCAACGTAGCCCGTGATGACCCCGGGGATGAGCGCCCCTTCGGCGCGAGCACGAACCTCCCATAACACCCAGCGTTGAGTCGCGCCGCCGATCACATATGCGCGCACCTGGGGCCCCGCATCGACCGTCACCCAGGGGAAGGGACGCACGCCAAGCATCGCGTGTCCATCCGCGACGTCCTCCCCCGGCACGGTCGCGACCGCCGACGTCACCGAGCCTTGAGTGTACTCGACGTCGATCCGGACGGGGCCGAGGCCCGCCCGGCCATCGATTCTGAACCCGAGACCGGTCAGCCCTTGCGTATCCGCCGGAACCTCCGAGCGGAGGCGGAGCGCGACCGCGCGGCCGTCCAGGGCGAAGGCAGGCTGCTGAGCGGCCGCGGGGAGGCCCAGGGTGAACGCGCCCGCAAGCGAGAGCCAAACCCCGCGCACTTCCTTCACCGATCCTCCGACGTGGTGACGGCCGTGGGTCCAGCGTGCACCG
>Ga0307477_10001612_pt1 | contig 18629 bp, 16 predicted proteins | sample atmos_gasesECM2C_FD_203316 | JGI IMG/M metagenome (GOLD analysis project Ga0307477, IMG submission 203316) | Hardwood forest soil microbial communities from Morgan-Monroe State Forest, Indiana, United States - atmos_gasesECM2C_515 | ecosystem: Environmental > Terrestrial > Soil > Temperate...
GCCGGGACCACCGGAAAGAAGTTCCCGGTCGCCATGGGCGGCCCTTTCTGCTCGGACCAGTGGGCGACAAAAAGAGTCTGCAATTGCGCCACGACCGGGCCGTCGATCTCGAGATCGGTGTCCCGCCAGTGTTGTTCCGCCTGGTCCATCGCCTGTCCGGATTTTCCCAGCGAGGAACTCTGATACGTCGTGCTCAGATTGATGCCGCCTACGATCGCCTTGGCGCCGTCTGTAACCAGCATCTTGCGGTGATCGCGATCGTTCAGGGAATAGCCGCCGTGCGCACCCAACGGATTGATCGGATTGAATTCGACAAGCGCGATGTCCGCGGCCTTCAGGCGGGCAAAGAAATCCGCTTTCGTGCTGTCGGAGCCGTAGCTGTCGTAAATGATGTTGACTGCGACGCCTTCCTGCCGTTTGGCAATCAGCAGGTTGCCGAGACTCTCGCCGCCCGATTCGATGTCCTCGAAAATATAATATTCGAGATTGATGGTTTCTTTGGCCTGTTTGATGGCATTGAACATGGCAGGGAAGGTTTCTTCGCCATCCGTCAGAAGCCGGGTCGAGTTGCCGGCGACCAAGGGGCTTTCCGCTACCGCTTCTTCGATGGCGAGGTGGCGTTTGAGGATGCCGGCATCGCCCGGTTCAGTGGCGACGCGATCAAGCAGCGCTTTGCTCTGAGCGATTGTGAGCGGCCCTCTGGCGCCGATGATCTGTGTTGCGGCTTGCGGGCTGGATAGTGCGTTGTGGTCGACGTCCTGGATGGTTGCACAGGCGGTGAGGATTGCGAAAAAAGCGAGGGGGACCGCATTACGCATATCATTGATCTCCATGATGCGAGCGGCTTTGACGGGCGCTGGGCCACTGGATTTGCCAGCCCGGCGGGTCTACCGGGCGGCAATCCAGGATTAGGCTTTGCTCTAGGGAAAGAACGGATATGCGTTCCGCTCCTGCGATTATCTGTTTTCTTTGGCTTCTTCAGAAATTTCGTGCCCGGTCGCTGTGACGTCCTGACCGACGCCATTGACGGTGTGGCACGCGCTTAAGAGCGTCGTTGCTCCGAAAAGAATGATAAGGCCGGTGAAAGCGATAGCGAGTTGCTTACGCATGGTAAGGACCTTTCTCCCGTGGCTGTGCCAGTCGGGGTTTAACGATTGTAGTGGAGCGTGTCGGCAAAGCTGGAAGTGAGGCGGCATCGGTAGCGCCGGTTCTTTTGCCCGCGTCACGTTCTGCCGCAGTCAATATAGGAACGATGTATGACTATTCCCAGAGTAGAAATTGAAACTGCCCAATGATCATTGCACTTATATTACGCTTCTTCTTCTGGAACTTTTCTCATGCGAGAGCATTGTCTTAGCGCAATCAAAATCTAGTCCTACTTATCCGGCTCCGCCGTCATTCACGCGGGGCGAAATCAATTTTTGATTTCGTCAGGACGCATGTGCTCTACAACGAGATGCTGTTGGCCGCGGGTCTGCGGAGCGCCACCGCGAATCCGTCTACGGGCCAATTCGACTCATGACGCAGCGTGCATTGCGTGAGCTCGACAAACTCCAGCCCGGCGTTTGCCGCTTCCGAGCGCAAATAGGCTTCGCTGTGACGAAACCGGTTCATCGGCGTCTGCTGCCACCCATTTGCATCGCTACTTTCAACGGCAAAGAGATAGAACCCGCCGGGCTCCAGCCGCTTCGCCACTCCGGCGAAGCAAGTCGAGAGATCGCCGAGATAGATCATGGTATCGGCGGCAAGGATCAGATCGTAGGACGGACCGGGGTTTGCGAGCACCGTTTCCAGATCGCCAAGGATGAGATCATCGTAAATGCCGCGTGCGCGGGACGCTTCGATCATGCGAGGCGCCAAGTCGATCCCATCCAATCGTCCACCCACAGCCAGATCCTTGAAAGCCTCGCCCACTAGCCCAGTGCCGCACCCAAGATCGAGAATGCGCCAGGGCGGCGTCAATCGCGGCAGAACTCGCTCAGCCAAATCGCGCAGATGCAAATGCGCGCGATAGGACAGTGCGTTGACCATGGTGTCATCGTAATGCGAGGCGAAATCGTCGAACAACCGGCTCATGTAACCGGGAGGACAACGGCCCGTGCGCTGCAACATGAAGAGGACGTTTTCGCGATTGACTGCCGCTTGCGGCAGATTGGATTGAATCGCCAATGCCTTGTCGTAGCTCCCGAGCGCTTCTTCGAACCGCCGCATAATGGCGAGCGCATTTCCGCGATTGTTCCAACTGATCGCGTGACCCGCGTTGATCCGAAGCGCGGCATCGAAGCCTGCGAGCGCATCGTCGGGCCGGTCCATTTCGAGAAGCGCTGTTGCGCGTCCGGCGTGGGCTTCGAGCAAATCCGGCTTTGCGGAGAGCGCCTCGTTGAAACAAGCGAGTGCCTCTGCCCAATTCTTCCGCTCCATCAATCCCGTAGCTTGCGCGCAGAGGACTTCCGCAAAACCCGGGCTGCCTCGGGTCAATTCGCCGAGCGCATAGAGGCGGTTTTGCCGCGCATCCGGAAAATCGGGATAGATTGCGAGCGCCCGATCATAACTTTCTACGGCCTCGCGATAGCGCCGCATCGCCGCCAGTACATTGCCGCGGCTGTTCCAGCCGACGGCATGCTTAGGTTCGGTAGAAAGTGCCCGGTTGAGTTCCGATAACGCCTCGCTATGGCGGCCAAGTTCTAAAAGAGTCGTGGCGTGATTCACCAGAGCATCGGCGAAATCCGGCCTGAGCGCGAGCGCCTGCTCGAAACAGGCAAGCGCTTCGTCATGGCGTTTCAGCCGGACCAGCGCGACACCGCGCACGCACATGCCGTCCGCGAAAAGGGGATCGAGCTTGATCGCTTCGCCGACGAGGTATTGCGATTTTTCGAACTCGTTACCGTGGAGGTAGACCAAGCCGAGGCCATAGAGGGCTTCGAAATGCCGGGGATTGTCGCGCAGAAGTTCGTGGTAGATGCGGCTTGCTTCGTCGAATTTGCGCGCCTGAAAAGCGCTTTGCGCATTTTGCAGCAGAGTATCGGACATGCTCTGGAATTTGTCTCAAGTCTAATGAGACCGCCAGATCAATCTGCGGCGTTCACGCGGTTTCGAGGCGCTCACCGGCAGCGGCGTGGATTCTGAACGCGCGCCAGAGAACCGCACTTGCGCATCGGCTGATGCGCCCGGAAGGATCGATGCCCGCGGGCTTAACCACCATTTTCACCAGCCGGTCGACGTGGTGGCGGCGAAAAATTCCGGCAATCGTGTTGCGGTAGGCCCGGGCATAGACCTGCCGGCGGTAAGGCCGAAGCGAAGCCTCGGCGGCGGGAACATTCGCGCAGTAATAGGCGCAGGGCAACTCGTCATCGTTGGACTCGCCGACTCGGCCGAAGGCCACCCAAAGCTTGCGCCAGATCGACAGGTCCGGTTCGCTGTCCGCCAGCAGGATGTCGTAAAACAGCCGGTAGTGACGGAACTCATCGGCGGCGATCCGGCCGGCAATTTCCTTTAGCACCGGCTCCTCGGTCGTATCCCGCAGAGCGCTATAAAGCGACGACGTGCCGCTTTCGACAACGCAGCGCGCAATCATCTCGCCCCGCCTGGAACCGCGCACCGAGCCCTCGCCATTGTAGAAATGCGGAGCGCGATAAAGCGTGTGAAAGCGCGCGAAGGCGGCGGTGAAATCGAAGCCCGGATCAGCCATTTCCGCCCAACGGCCGAGAGCAAGCCCGTGCTGAATCTCCTCGTTGCCCCAATGCTCGATGCTGCGAAGGGTTGCCTCGGGTTGGCCGCGATAGACCCGTGTTAAATAAGCGACGTAATCCTCAGCATTGTACTCCACCAGGGACGCGGCTTTCACCGCAGCGAGAATCACCGGCTGCACTTTCGACGGATCGAAGCGCGACCACGGAATGTCGTCGAGCGTCCAGCCTGCCTGATAGATCACGCCATCGGTCATTGCGCCGATGTTCGGCAAAGGAAGCGCAAAAGGCAAGATCGAAAGGGCGCCCCCCTTGCCCTCTCCCCCCTTTGGGAGAGGGTATATGATTAAAATACGGCGCGGAGCTGGCGCAGATAATCGAGCTGTTCGGCGACACGCGCCCGCTCGGTATCGCTGCTTGCGGCGACGAGGTCTTCTTCGGTATCGCGAATGCGCTGATCGAGAGCGGCGATATCGAAATCCGCCATGGGAATGGCTTCTTCTGCAAGCACAATCACGTTTTTGCCGCCCACTTCCGCGAATCCGCCGCGCACGAAGAGCTTGAGATCGGGCAATTCGCCGCGCTTAACCTCGATCACGCCGGGCCGAAGGGCGGAAATCAACGGCGCGTGTCCCGCGAGTACGCCGAAATAACCTTCGGCTCCCGGCAACGTGACCATGTCGACGTCCTCGGACAGCAGCATTCGCTCCGGAGAGACCAAATCGAAATGAATCTTTTGCGCCATACTATGCTGCCTCGGCAGCCATCTTCTGCGCTTTATTCACTGCGTCTTCGATGGTTCCGACCATGTAGAACGCCGATTCCGGCAAATGATCGTATTCGCCATTCGCCACCGCGGCGAAACTCTTCACGGTATCGGCAACGTCGACAAACAGGCCGGGAAAACCGGTGAAAACTTCCGCGACATGAAATGGCTGCGATAGGAACCGCTGAATCTTCCGCGCTCGCGTGACAGTCAGCTTGTCATCTTCCGACAATTCATCCATTCCGAGAATCGCGATGATGTCTTGCAAGCTTTTGTAGCGCTGCAAAATTGCCTGCACCTGGCGCGCCACCCGGTAGTGCTCCTCGCCGACGACGCGTGGGTCGAGGATGCGCGAGGTCGAATCGAGCGGATCGACCGCGGGATAGATGCCCTGCTCGGCAATTTGCCGCGAGAGCACGGTGGTTGCGTCGAGATGCGCGAATGAGGTCGCCGGCGCGGGATCGGTCAAATCGTCGGCAGGGACATAGATGGCTTGAACGCTCGTGATCGAACCCTTGTTCGTCGAGGTGATGCGTTCCTGCAACGCGCCCATATCGGTCGCCAGCGTCGGCTGATATCCCACCGCCGAGGGAATACGCCCTAAGAGGGCCGAGACTTCCGACCCCGCCTGGGTGAAGCGGAAAATATTGTCCACGAAGAACAGCACATCCTGGCCCTGATCGCGGAAATGCTCGGCAACGGTCAAGCCGGAAAGGCCGACGCGCGCGCGCGCGCCGGGGGGCTCGTTCATCTGGCCGTAGACCAGGGCGCATTTGGAGCCCTCGGTCGAACCTTTTTTCGGGTCCTTGTTGACGCCCGATTCAATCATCTCGTGATAGAGGTCGTTGCCTTCGCGCGTGCGCTCGCCGACGCCGGCGAAAACCGAATAGCCGCCGTGCTTCTTGGCGACGTTATTGATCAGCTCTTGGATAATCACGGTCTTGCCGACACCTGCGCCGCCGAACAGCCCGATCTTGCCGCCTTTGGCGTAAGGTGCGAGGAGATCGACCACCTTGATGCCGGTGACAAGAACCTGCGCTTCGGTGGATTGCTCGACAAAGGACGGCGCCAGCTGATGGATCCCGCGCCGGCCGGTCGCGTTGATCGGCCCCGCTTCGTCCACCGGCTCGCCGATGACATTCATGATGCGGCCCAACGTACCGTCGCCGATGGGAACCGAGATCGCTTGGCCGGTGTCGGACACCTCATTGCCGCGAACGAGACCTTCCGTCGAATCCATGGCGACCGTCCGCACGATCGATTCGCCCAGGTGCTGCGCCACTTCGAGCACCAGGCGGTTGCCATTGTTGTCGGTTTCCAGCGCATTGAGGATTTCCGGCAGCGGCCCGTCGAATTGCACGTCGACCACGGCGCCCATGACTTGCGCGACGCGGCCGATCTTGTTGCTGGCGGATTTTACGGGGGCATTCATTGCTTCGTCCTTTTTGTGCTCAAAGCGCTTCGGCGCCGGAAATGATCTCGATCAGTTCCTTGGTGATCATCGCCTGGCGCGAGCGATTATATTGCAGAGTCAGCCGATCGATAACATCGCCGGCATTCCGCGTGGCCGAATCCATGGCGCTCATGCGCGCGCCCTGTTCCGAGGCAGCGTTTTCCAACAGCGCCCGAAAGATTTGCACCGACACGTTGCGTGGAAGCAGACTGGCAAGAATTTCCGATTCATCGGGTTCGTAGTCGTAAAAGGCCCCGCCCCCGGCGGGTGCGGCCTGCGGCGGAGATTCGACCGGCGCGGGGATCAGCCGCTGCGCCATCGGCTCCTGCGAAATCACCGATTTGAAGCGGGCGTAAACCACGGTGGCGATATCGAATTCACCCTGCGCGTACATCTCGAGCAGGCGGCGTCCGATGCCGGCCGCATTGGCGAAAGCGATGCGCTTCACCCCGGTGAACTCGATCGTGTCGATGATATAGACGCCGTAGAGACGGCGAAGCTGATCGCGGCCTTTGCGCCCGACGCAAAGGATTTTCACCTCTTTGCCGTCGCGCAGCAGCCCGTCGATCAAAACGCGGGCGCGCCGTACAATATTGGTGTTGAAGCCGCCGCACAGTCCGCGATCCGCGGTCGCCACGATAACGAGATGCACCTTATCGGCGCCGGTACCCGTCAAGAGCTTCGGCGCGCCCGGATTGCCCGACATGGATACCGCCAGCGATGAGATCACCGCCGCCATTTTTTCGGCATAGGGACGCGCCGCTTGCGCCGCATCCTGAGCGCGCTTCAATTTGGATGCCGCGACCATTTGCATCGCGCGCGTGATCTTGCGCGTGGCCTTCACGCTGGCGATGCGGTTGCGGAATGCTTTCAGGCTGGGCATGGCCAGAGCAGATTCGGCTTCAGGGTAGACATCCAATGGGCGTCATGGCCCGCAACAGCGGGCCATCCAGGCGACAATGATTCAATCGGCGCACGGACGTGCGCCGGCTGGGTGGCCCTGTCAAGCAGGGCTATGACACGAATAGTGAGTAAGTTCATTCACAAAATCTGCATTAAGCGAAGGTCTTGGCAAATTCGTCGAGAATGGTTTTGAGCCGGTTTTCGGTTTCCGGCGCGAGCTGCTTCGTCGTGCGGATGGAATCCAGCACGTCCTTATGCTTGCCTCTCATCAGCCGTAAAAATTCGCTTTCGAAGCGCTGGACCGCATTCACCGGCAGCTTGTCGAGATAACCTTTCACGCCGGTATAGATGGCGACCACCTGCTCTTCGATCGGATAGGGCGTGTATTGCGACTGCTTCAATAGCTCGGTCAGGCGCGCGCCGCGGTTGAGCAGCCTCTGGGTCGCCACGTCGAGATCGGACCCGAACTGCGCGAAGGCTGCCATTTCGCGGTATTGGGCGAGCTCGAGTTTGATCGAGCCTGCCACCTGCTTCATCGCTTTGATCTGCGCCGCCGAACCGACGCGCGAAACCGAAATGCCGACATTAACCGCGGGCCGGATGCCTTGATAGAAAAGGTCGCTTTCCAGGAAGATTTGGCCGTCGGTGATCGAAATCACATTGGTCGGAATGTAAGCGGAAACGTCATTCGCCTGCGTCTCGATGATGGGAAGAGCGGTCAGAGAGCCGCCGCCATTGGCTTCGTTCAATTTTGCCGCCCGTTCCAGAAGCCGCGAATGCAGATAGAACACGTCGCCGGGATAGGCTTCGCGCCCCGGCGGGCGGCGGAGCAGCAGCGACATCTGACGATAGGCGACGGCTTGCTTGGAGAGATCGTCGTAGACGATCAGCGCATGCATGCCATTGTCGCGGAACCATTCGCCGAGCGTGCAGCCTGAGAAGGGCGCGAGATATTGCAATGGCGCCGGGTCGCTCGCGGTGGCGGCGACAACGGTGGTGTATTCCATGGCGCCGGCATCTTCGAGCGTCTTGACGATCTGCGCCACGGTCGAGCGTTTTTGGCCGATGGCAACATAGATACAGTAGAGTTTGATCTTCTCGTCGTTGGATTTGTTGATCTCGCGCTGATTGATGATGGTGTCGATGGCGACCGCGGTCTTGCCGGTCTGGCGGTCGCCGATGATCAACTCGCGCTGGCCGCGCCCGATGGGGATGAGGGAATCGATCGCTTTGAGCCCAGTCTGCATCGGCTCGCTGACCGATTTGCGCGGGATGATGCCCGGCGCCTTCACATCGACACGGCGGCGTTCGGCCACGTTGGCGATGATGCCTTTGCCGTCGAGCGGCTGGCCCAGGGGATCGACCACGCGGCCAAGCAGCGATTTTCCCACCGGAAAATCCACGATGGCGCCGGTGCGCTTGACCGTATCGCCTTCCTTGATCGAACGGTCTTCGCCGAAAATCACCACGCCGACATTGTCGGTTTCGAGATTCAGCGCCATGCCTTTGATGCCGCCGGGAAACTCCACCATTTCGCCGGCTTTGACGTTATCGAGGCCGTAAACACGCGCAATCCCATCGCCGACCGAGAGCACTTGGCCCACTTCGCTGACCTCAGCTTCGGCGTCGAAATTGCGGATCTCTCGCTTCAGAATCGCAGAGATTTCCGAGGCTTGGATATCCATTTTCATGGACCTTTCATGGCTGCACGCAAACCCTCGAGTTTGGTGCGCAAAGACGAATCGATCATGCGCGAACCGACCTTGAGCACCAGCCCGCCAAGAAGTTTCGGGTCGACATGGCTGGTGAGCCGCGGCTCGCGGCCGAGTCCGTCCTTCAGCAATCGTCTCAGCTCCGCGGTTTCCGGGGCCGACAGCGGCCGCGCCGAGGTGATCTCGGCGGCAATTTCGCCGCGGTGGCGCGCAAGAAGCTGCTCGAACGATGCAATGATGTCCGACAGCGCGAATAGCCGGCGCTTCTGCGCCAGGAGCAAAACGAGTTTTCGCGCGAGATCTCCGGCGCCGGCTTTTTGCAACACAGCCGCCATGGCCGCGCCTTGTTCCTCGCGGGAGAAAATCGGCGAACGCACCAGACGCGTCAGTTCGGGACTGTTCTGCAGCATCGACTTCAGCGCCGCGAAATCGGCTGCGATTGTGTCGATAGCTCGCTCTTCCGCAGCCAAGTCGAAAATCGCGGTCGCGTAGCGCATTGCCAGACCCGCGCTATGGCTGCTGTGGGTTGCCACGTCCTACCTTGACCTGCTGAGGCTTGGCCAGGATACGCGGCAAGCCATTGTTTTTGCTGCAAAAATATGCGCAGCAGAGACGCCCTGCCAGCGCGGCCGGGACTTAGCACAGGCATTACACCGGCGCAACATTGCGAAGGTGCGGCGCTTTAAGCCGAAGGGACAGCACAAAACAGTCATCGCAATTCTCCATTGCTTGACAAAAAGCCTCAGCGGCCCTTGCTTGCCCGACGACCGAAATGAGTTGAGGACGGAGACAAATCAATGATCGAGAAGCAAGTCGATGTGAAAACGCCGGACGGCACTGCGGATTGCGAGCTGTTCTATCCGAGCGAATCCGGAACGTGGCCGGGAATCATCATGTACACGGATATCGGCGGTTTGCGTCCGGTGTTTCGCGACATGGCGCAGCGGCTTGCATCGGAAGGTTTTGTCGTCCTCGTGCCCAATCCGTTTTATCGGGTATCGCGTGTGCCGGTTTATCGCGACCCGTTCAAATTCGGCGACGAGAAGACGACGGCGCGCATGGGCGAAGTCAGGACCTCGGTTACGCCCGCCGGCACCGAGCGCGACGCCCATGCCTTCGTCGATTTTCTCAGCCGTGAGAAGCACGTCAAAGGCAAGCTCGGCACGGTCGGCTATTGCATGGGCGGCGGTATGGCGATGCGAACGGCCGCCGCCGAACCCGGCAAAATTGCCGCGGCGGCTTCTTTCCACGGCAGCAATCTCGCCTCGGCCGAACCCGACAGCCCGCATACGCTCGCGCCGAAGATCAAAGCGCAGATGTATTTCGGTTTTGCCATCGAGGACCGCACCATGCCTCCCGAAGCGGTTGAGAAGTTGAAATCGGCGCTGAATGCTGCGGGTGTAAAATATGACGGCGAAGTCTATGCCGGAGCGCGACATGGCTGGTGCGTGAAGGATCATAGCGTCTATCACGAAGCCCAGGCCGAACACGCTTGGCATCATTTGGTGTCGCTTTTCGAAGAGACGTTGCATTAATTTTTCACCTCCCGCTTGTGGGGAGGTCGAAGCGCGTTTGCGCGCTTCGGGTGGGGGGGACGGACATCGACCCCCACCCGAAAACGCTGCGCGTTTTCGGCCTCCCCACAAGGGCAGGGGAATCGCATGTTCGGACGAGCAGTAGAGTGTTGCTGCGCAATGGGGAGCGGATTCTAAAGGAGTCTCCTGATTCGAAGGGAGGCTCTTTTGCAAGAATTTTCGGAGTGCTTTTCGGATTTGCTAGACCCTCGTGCGAAGAACGCGCTGCACGATTTGAGGGAGATTTTGTTCATCGCGTTGATGGCGACGCTGTGCGGTTCGACCAACTGCTGCGACATGGCGTTGTTTGCGCGGCTGAAGGCCTATCTTTGGACCGGCGTCCTGGAGCTGAAGCACGGGCTGCCGAGCCACGATACCTTCAGTCGGGTTTTTCGGATGCTGGACCCTGCGGCCTTCGAGAAGGTGTTCCAGAAGTTTATGACGAGCTTTGCGGCGGCGGCAAAAATCGATCAGCCGCAAGGAGTTGTTGCTCTCGATGGGAAAGCGCTTCGGCGCGGATACGAGCGCGGGATGAGCCACATGCCTCCGGTTATGGTGACGGCGTGGGCGGCCCAAACACGAATGGCATTGGCAAATATTCTTGCGCCGGGCAACAACGAAGTGGCCGGCGCGATGCAGTTGATCGCATTTCTTCAATTGAAAGGCTGCGTTGTTACCGCCGATGCTCTGCACTGCCACCGTGCGATGGCCGAAGCTGTGGTCGAGCGTGGCGGGGATTACGTCCTTGCCGTGAAAGAGAACCAGCCCGCTCTGCTGGCCGATGCCAAGGCTGCGATCGCGGCAAAATCGAAAAGAACCGCCCCCCGGACGACCAAGACCGCCGCCCACGGCCGCCGCGAGCGACGAAGCGCCGTTGTCGCTCCGGCGCCCGGTATGTCGGACAAGCACGACTTTCCAAAGTTGGTCGCGGTGGCAAAAGTGACCAGCAAACGAGGAACCGACGCTACCGTCCACCGCTACTTTCTCCTGAGCCAACATTATTCCCCCGCGCGGCTTCTGGAGATCGTGCGGGATCACTGGGGTATCGAGAACCGCCTTCATTGGCCGCTCGACGTCGTTCTCAACGAAGACGCAGCACGAAACCGAAAAGACAATGGCCCGGCAAATCTTGCCGTTCTCAGGCGCTTGGCCATCAACGTTGCCAGGGCCCATCCCGACCAAAAGACCTTCCTTCGGGCAAAGCTCAAACGAGCAGGATGGAGCGACGCGTTCCTTTTCGAAATGCTCGCGAACATGCGATAGCCCTGCCCCGAACGGGGAGGGGGATTGCAGGCCGCGATGTCAGAAAGATCAACTCTTAGTCCAGCGCCGCACCGCCATCTTGCCGGTCCAGCCGCCATAGACATTGCCGGCATCGTCGACGCCAACTCCTTCGGGCGTCGCAATCTCGGCATTGGGTGTCGGAATGAAGGCCGTGACTTTGCCGTCCTTGGCGCTGCCGATTCGGATACCGGTCTTGAAGCCAGGATTGTTGGTCTGGTTCGACTGATCGTCCGTCACGTAGATCACGTCGTTCTTGTCGATGGAGACATCGCTCGGCCGGCCGAACTGCTTCCATTCAGCGACGAACTTGCCGCTCGAATCGAAGACCTGGATGCGGCTGTTGCCGCGGTCGGCCACGAATATCCGCCCCTGGGAATCCATCGCGATTCCATGCAGCTGGTCAAACTCGCCCGGCCCCTTGCCGTGCTTGCCCCAGGTCGCGATCTGCTTACCGGTCTTGTCGAACTTGACGACGCGGTCGTTGGTGTTCCCACCATGGCCGTCGCCGACAAAAATGTCCCCATTGGGCGCAACCACGACGCTGCTTGCGCCGTTGAAGAAGCCTTCGGCGTTGCCGGGCATGCCGGGCTTGCCCAGCGTCATCAGCACTCGGCCATCGGGGCTGAACTTGACCACGACGGCGCCCTTGCCGTTCCGGACCCCATTGTCAGCCGCCCACACATTGCCGTCCTTGTCGACATAGAAGCCGTGCGGCTGGACGAACATGTTGGCGCCGAAGCCCCGCACGAACTTGCCGTTCGAATCGAACTTCTGGATCGGGTTGCAGGAGTTCTCGGAACAGCGGTCGAACACCCAAATGCTCTTGCCGTCGCTATGGTCGACCTGAACCTTGATGGCCGCGCCGAGCTTGCGACCCTGAGGGAGCTGCAGCCAGTTGTCCTGCATCTTGTACGGATTCGGCGCTGCATTGGGATCGGCGGCCTGGGTATAGCCGCGGTCGCTGGAGACCGCCCACGCGCCGGCGACGACGCCGGCCACCAATGCCATTCGCATAAATTGTTTCATCGTGCTCCTCCCTTGCAAAATTGAAACCGAGTCCGGGGACACCCCGGCTTGGGCCGCACTCCCCACCTAGACTAACACGCCTATGAGGGACCTGCACACCGAACAGAGCCCGAGACCGCGGAGCCAGTAGCGCATCACGGCTGTGACAGACGCGCGGAAAACCGCTGGCGCGCTCGCAGTCTGCGAGACATCGTTACGTCGGGAAAGAGTCAGGCTGCGTCCGTCTACCTGCCGCGATGAGCAGTTGCGATCTCGGTGGTGAAGGTCGGCTCTAATGTCTGCAATTGCCGAAACCGCGGCAGACACGTCATTCGTCTACTTTGCACGTCCGAGGAATCCCTGCGCAAGCATCGGAATCCGAAGCAGCGTGCCGCCGCCAGACACGTAGAGCGTCCGCTTGTCGGGGCCGCCAAACCCCAAATTCTGGCAGCGTCGCGTGATGCACCATACCGGGATGGCACCGAGGTGCTGACCGGTCGGGCTCAGGACTTCGATGCCCGCATCCGTCAGCGCATACAGCCGGCCGTCGTTATCGGTGACCAGCCCATCGGCCCTCGATATTGGCGGCTCCGTCGGGGGGCGCGACACGTCCCGTCCCACATAGGTGGCAAAGACCCGTTGATTCCCAAGTCGGCCGTCCGGCTGCACGTCGAACGCATAGATGTTGATGCCCTGCGTGTCGTTCACATAGAGCGTCTTTTCATCGTGGCTGAGCTGCAGGCCATTTGGAGCCTTGATCCCCCCGTCCACCACGCGGATTACCGCGCCGCCGGGCGGCACGTAGTAAATCGCGGAGGCCGGAGGGTCCGTGAAGTACACGCCGCCTTTGAGGTCCGCGACGATGTCGTTCGGACGGCCGAAGGGCTCCCCCTGGTAGTTGTCCGCGATGATTCTCTCCTTCCCTTTCGGCCAGACGACGCGAGGTCCAAGAAAACCGGGCCTCGTCTGGATGGAAATGAGCTCGCCCTGCGCGGTGAAGACCATGCCGAGCGGGTTGAGCAGCCCACCGATGAACGTGACCGGCTGATCGTTCTCGTCCAGCCTCACAATGCGGTTGGCTTGCGACTCGGAGAAGATCAGGCCGACATTCGGGAGCCAGAAGGAATCGTCCGAACTCGTCAGACCCTTGAGCACCACCTGGGGCATCGTGCCGCCGGCGATGACGCCGGGGATATCGGGAGCCGGCTGCAGCTGAACGGTGTTGGGTGGAGTCTGAGCAACGATCGAGTAGGAGACGCTCAGGCCCGCGATCAGCGCGAGGGTCAACGTCACGAACGCATGTCGAATCATGGCAACGGTTCCTTCATTGGTCGCGACGACTGCCGTCGCACGCGCCTGTCACGGCAGCCTAACCTCAAAACTTGCTGCGGCAGCAGCTTGAACGCCGTCACCACCCCGCCCTTCGGCACACGGGCTAGATTGGGATCGGGCTGGCGCGCATAGGTGCCGCCGACGCCGCTGACAACCGCGAGATCGAGATACTGCGCGCCGTTTGTCGTCGACTGCGCGATGCCGTGGTCCTTGATGCGCCGCCACAAGAGGGCGAATCGTTCCTCAGACGCACCATCGGCGCCCTTTGTCCAATCTGTAAGCTCGCCCATGCCACCGGCCAGCTCGGCTCCCATTGCTTGATAGCAGATTCAACCGGGACGCGCATCGGCTCGGTGGGGCGCGGTTTCCCAACCAAGGGCAGCTTCGGGTCCAATCGCGGAAGTCCACAGAAGTGAATGGGCACGTCCGCTTAGGTGCCGATGAGGGGACACCCGGCGCGAGGGATTCGGGTGGTCTTTCACGCTCTAACCCAATTGAAGGGGTAGCTATATCCCCACCCCACGCGGAGGGTGCGGTTTTTGCTCTATTCTTCGATCAGGCGCTTTCGGGTTGCGCCGGTTTCCAGCGCAACACAGGTTTGCGTGCGGCCGCGGTTTCGTCGAGCCGGCGGCGGGGAGCCAAAATCGGTGCCTGCTTGAAGCCGGCGGCCTTCCCATTCTTTGCTTCCATGGCGAGCGCCCGCATGACCGCAATGAATTGATCGAGCGTCGCCTTCGATTCGGTCTCGGTGGGCTCGATCAACATCGCGCCATGCACTGTCAGAGGAAAATAGATCGTCATCGGGTGAAACCCTTCATCGATCAATCTTTTCGCGACGTCCAGAGTCGTGATTCCCGTATCTTTCAGAAAGGCATCATCGAACAGTGCCTCGTGCATGCAAGGCCCTTCATAGGGCGCGCTCATGACGTCTTTCAGGGCTGCGAGGATGTAATTCGCGGACAGAACGGCGTCTTCTGCGGCTTGACGCAATCCGTCCGCGCCAAGTGAAAGCATATAGGCGAGCGCGCGCACGAACATACCCATCTGCCCGTGAAAAGCGCACATGCGTCCCAAGGGCTCCGCCCCACCCCTCCGGGCCTCCATCACATCTTCCACGAGACGAAAGCCATTGGCGTCGTGAACGAATAACGGCAGCGGCGCAAAGCGCGCGAGCCGTTGCGAAAACACCACCGGACCGGCGCCGGGTCCGCCCCCGCCATGCGGCGTCGAGAACGTCTTATGCAGATTGATATGCATGGCGTCGATCCCGAGATCGCCGGGTTTGACGCGGCCCATAAGGGCGTTGAAGTTCGCGCCGTCGCAGTAGAAATAAGCGCCTGCGCCATGCACCGCGGCGGCGATCGCAATCATATCGCGCTCGAAGAGACCGCTGGTGTTCGGATTCGTCAGCATCAGCCCGGCTACGCCGGGGTTAAGCGCGGCTTTCAGACCGGCAAGGTCGACATGTCCATCATCGGTCGCCTTGATCGTTTCAACACGATATCCGCAAAGCGCGGCGGTCGCCGGATTCGTACCGTGGGCCGATTCGGGGACAAGGATGCAATCGCGGTTCTCGCCCCGGGCCTGCATCGCCGAGCGTATGGCGAGAATTCCGCACAATTCCCCATGCGCGCCTGCCTTGGGCGTCATGGCGACTGCCGGCATGCCCGTGAGTTCCTTCAGCCAATGCGCCAATTCGGCGATCAGCATGAACGCGCCTTGCACAGTCTTCTGCCGCTGCATCGGATGGATGTCGGCAAACCCGGAAAGCCGCGCCAATTTCTCGCCTAAGCGCGGATTGTGCTTCATGGTGCACGAGCCAAGCGGATAAAAACTCGCATCGATCGAGGCATTGCGTTGCGACAACCGCACATAGTGGCGAACGGTTTCGGGCTCGGAGAGGCCGGAAAGCCCGATGGGCGCTTTGCGCTCGAGCCCGCCCAGGCGGTTCGCCGGCAAATCGATATCCGGCAGATCGACGCCTGAAACTTCAGGACGCCCGATTTCGAAAATCAGCCTTTCCTCATGATCCAGCCCGCGGTGGCCGGAGACGGTTTCCGCGGCGGTCTTCTCCGGTGAGCCCCCCGAGGAAGGCCGTCCTTGCCTATTCAGCACGCGAGCACCTTTTCCAGCTCGCGGGCGTAAGCTTCGATTTCACCAGCATTATTGGTTTCGGTCGCTGCGACGATCAGATGATGCGTCAAACCGGGTTCATGCGGGTAGAGCCGCGACGCGCGTACGCCGGCAATGATGTTGCGGTTGGCCAAAGCGTCCGCGACCTCGATCGCCGGCTTCGGCAATTTCACTGTAAATTCGTTGAAGAAAGCAGGCGTCGCCAAGTCCACGCCCTTGATGGCCGTGAGTCTTTCCGCCAGTTGGACGGCGCGGGCGTGATTGATTCTCGCGAGTCTCCGCAATCCCAACTCGCCGAGGAGCGCCAGGTGAATCGAGAACGCGAGCGCGCAAAGTCCCGAATTGGTGCAGATATTGCTCGTCGCCTTCTCGCGGCGGATATGCTGTTCGCGAGCCGACAGAGTCAGCACGAAGCCTCGGCGCCCTTCCACATCGACAGTCTGCCCGGCCAAGCGGCCCGGCATTTGCCGCAAATATTTTTCGCGCGTCGCGAACAAGCCGACATAAGGACCTCCAAAATTCAGGGCATTTCCCAGCGATTGTCCTTCGCCTGCCACGATGTCGGCGCCCATTGCGCCGGGCGGTTCGACAAGCCCGAGCGAAACTGCTTCGGTGACAACCGCGACCAGCAATGCGCCTTGCGCATGTGCCGCTTCGGCAATGGATTTCAGGTCACGCAAGAATCCGAATACGTCCGGATTCTGTACGACTACACACGAGGTGTCCTCATCAAGCAACGGGGCCAAGTCTTCCGCTTCTCCCAGTCTCACCGGCGCAGAGACAATTTCACCCGCAAGCCCGGCCATGGTCCGTATCGTCTCGGCGTAATGCGGGTGCAAGCTGCCCGACAGCACCGCGCGATTCCGGCCCGTAATGCGATGCGCCATCAGGACCGCTTCGGCTGCCGCGGTGGAACCGTCATACATGGAGGCGTTCGCGACCTCCATGGCGGTCAGCGACGCCACCTGGGTTTGAAACTCGAACAGCACTTGAAGCGTGCCTTGCGCGATCTCCGGCTGATACGGCGTATAGGAGGTGAGGAATTCCGAGCGCTGAACCAAATGATCGACTGATGCAGGAATATGATGGCGATAAGCGCCGGCCCCGCAAAAGAAAGCGCTATCTCCAGCCGCAATATTGAGGCGAGCGAGTTCCGAGAGCCTGCGCTCGACTTCCATTTCGCCTGCATGCCGCGGAAGCGCAAAGTGCCCGTCACGCGCCGCCTCCGGCACATCGGCAAATAAATCGTCTATCGACTTTGCGCCGATCTTTGCGAGCATTGCACGGCGGTCGGCATCCGTTAAGGGAAGGTAGCGCATTACAATTTCTTTACGAACTCCGTGTACTGATCTTTGGTCATGAGCGTATCGAGCGCCGGTGTGTCGCCGATCCGTATGCGGAAAAACCAGGCCCCGCCTTCCGGATCGGCATTGACTTTGGCTGGGTTCCCGGAAAGAGCGCCGTTCGATTCGATCACCTCGCCGGCGACCGGCGCGTAGATTTCGCTCGCCGCCTTGACGCTTTCCACGACCGCCGCTTCGTCGCCGCGTTTGAGCTGCTTCCCCGATTGGGGCAGCTCGACATAAACCACGTCGCCCAATTGGTCGGCGGCATACCGCGTGATGCCCACGGTAGCGACACCGTTGTCGGCTTTCACCCATTCGTGGCTTTCGGTAAAGCGCAACTCTGCCATTTAGGCCTCATTCCTTCTTCGATAGCGATGGGGGACAAATGGAAGCGGCGAGACGATGGCCCGTCTTGTAGCGTCCCGCACCATGATCCCCAGTTCTGTTCCATCCGCGGCAAACTCCGTATCGACATAGCCCATGGCAATGGGCACACCAATACTCGGAGCGTAGCCGCCGCTCGTGACCTGGCCGATAGTGTTGCCTTGCCCGTCCACGACTTCCGCGCCCTCCCGCGCGGGGACTTTATCCACCAGCCGCAAGCCCACCCGCTTGCGAGAGGTACCCTCGAGCAATTCCGCCATTAAACGCTCGGCCGCAGGAAAATCGCGCGCCAACTTCCGCTTTTTACCGATGGTCCAGGCAAGCCCTGCCGCGATCGGCGAGGCCGTTTCATCAATGTCATGCCCATACAGGCAAAGCCCGGCTTCCAAACGCAGCGAATCCCGAGCCCCCAGACCCACGGGCAGCACCTCCGGTTCGGAAAGCAGAGCGCGCGCCACAGTCTCCGCATCTGCCGCTGGGAGCGAAATCTCAAATCCGTCTTCCCCAGTGTAACCTGAGCGGCTAACGATCGCAGACGCGCCTGCAATCTCCAGACCGGCGAGGTCCAGGAAACGAAGGCTTGCGACGCCCTGCGCATGACGCAACAGAACCGTTTCGGATGCCGGACCTTGCAGCGCCAGCAATGCCCGGGAAGGCTGCGCAAGCAACGACGCCGCGTCGCCCAGACGTTCGGAAATATACGAAAAATCGGAATCCCTGGTTGCCGCATTGACCACCAGATAAAGCATGTGGGTTTCCTTGAGCCGCGCGACGATAAAATCGTCCTTGATGCCGCCCTGATCGTTGAGCAACAGCGCGTAGCGCATGTGCCCTTCTGTCAAGCCGGTGACATCGGCCGGCGTAAGCCGTTCCAGCAGGCGCGCCGGATCGTTCCCAATGAGGAACGCCTGCCCCATATGGGACACGTCGAAGAGTCCCGCCGCGGCGCGCGTATGGAGATGTTCCTTGATGATGCCTGCCCTGTATTGCACTGGCATTTCGTACCCGGCGAACGGAACCATCTTAGCCCCGAGCGCAAGATGCATTTCGT
>Ga0307477_10001613_pt1 | contig 18622 bp, 21 predicted proteins | sample atmos_gasesECM2C_FD_203316 | JGI IMG/M metagenome (GOLD analysis project Ga0307477, IMG submission 203316) | Hardwood forest soil microbial communities from Morgan-Monroe State Forest, Indiana, United States - atmos_gasesECM2C_515 | ecosystem: Environmental > Terrestrial > Soil > Temperate...
CGGTGACGTTGGTCGCCTTGATCGACGCCACCGCGACGACGCCCGGGGCCAACGCGAGCTCGTCGGCCGCCTCACGGCTGATAAGCGAAACGATGCGGTAGGGACCGCACACCATGTCGACCTGGGTCATGACCTTGTCCTTGACGACCTTGGTCACAAGGCCAACGAGACGGTTGCGCGCCGATGCATGCGGAGCGTCGGGAACCGGCGTCGCCGCGAGCGTCTGAGCCAGGCGTGCCAGGTCTGCGCCGTCGATCACCCGTCTGCCGCCTGCGGTTCTCGACGCCGGGAGCCGGCCCGAGTCGACCCAGCGGCGAAGCGTGTCCGGACTCACCCCGAGGAGCTCGGCGGCCTCCCCCACCTGGAAGCTGGGCACAGTGAAAAGACTAACCCGCAAATACTGGAAGTACGACCGAAATTCCCCGCAACTCCGAGGCTTTCAATCCATACGCCCAGTGAATAAGAGAACGAGCGGACGCCCACTGGTCCTGGCAGGATCGTCCGGCGTGGCGCGACTTCGACTCCTCGGGCCGGCCAGGGACGCGGCCGGCGTGTCGAGCGACGACTTCCCGGGCTCGAACGTGGACGAGGTGCTGCACCATGCCTGCCTCCGCTACGGCGACGGCTTCGCCGCCGTGCTCGAGGTGAGCCAGATCTGGGTCAACGGCGAACGCGCGCCGGCACAGACCCCGGTCGGGCCGGACGACGAGGTCGCAGTACTGCCCCCGGTGTCTGGCGGCTAGTGGGGTGCGCCGCCCGCCAGCAGCTCCAGCGCGTGGGGCACCAACCCGAGCACGGCGTCGAGGCTCTCCACCGCACCGGTCGGCGACCCGGGCGTATTGAGCACGAGGCACGAGCCGATCGTCCCCGCCCGCCCGCGCGACAAGCCTCCGAGGGGGCTCACCTTCCGGGTGGCCTCGGACAGTCCCGGCGCCTCCCGCTCGATCACGGACATCGTGGCCTCGGGCGTGAAGTCGGTGGGAGCGAATCCTGTGCCACCCGTCGTTACGATGAGTCCTGCGAACCCCTCGGCCATTCTCCTGAGCGCCTGGGCAACGGGGGCCACTCCGTCAGGCGCCACGGCACGCTCGACGACGACGAAGCCGGCCGACTCAAGGAGGCGAACGATCTCCGGGCCGGAGCCGTCCTCGCGGGATCCGGCGTGGACCGAGGTCGACACCGTGAGGACCTTCGCCAACGGCGACGTCGTCATCCCCCGATCATCGACATCGACCGCCTGGGTTGCAGGAACCCCGACTCGTTGATGCCGTGACCGGGGAGCTTGCTCCCGACGGCGCGACGCAGGAGCGCGGCGATTTCCGCGTCGCTTCCCCCTCGGCGGAGCAGGTCTCGGACCGAGAGCTCGTTGTCGGAGAACAGGCAGTTCCGGATGGCTCCGTCCGCGGTGAGCCGCAGCCGGTTACATGTACCGCAGAACGGACGGGTCACGCTCGGGACCACGCCGATCTCGCCCTCACCGTCCGAGAACCGGTACCGCTCGGCGGGCGAGGGGTCGCGCTGGTCAACAGGTTCTACCGGCTCGAGTGGCCACCGTGACGCGATCCGCTCCAGTACCACCTCCGTGGGGACGAGGTGATCACGATTCCACGCCCGACCAGCGTCGAGCGGCATGAACTCGATGAACCGAACGATCCGCTTCGTGCGGCGGGCGAAGGCGGCGAAGTCCTCGATCTCGTCATCGTTCATGCCGGCTACGAGGACGACATTCACCTTGAGGGGCGCGAGCCCGGCAACCTCGGCCGCGTCCATCGCCTCCAGCACGTCGTCGAGCCGGCCTCGACGTCGGATGCGCGCGAAACGGTCGCTGCGGAGCGAGTCGCAGCTGACGTTAAGCCTCCGGAGCCCGGCTCGTTCGAGATCTCTGGCAAAGCGCGCAAGCCCGACGCCGTTTGTCGTCATGGCGACATCGGAAAACCCGAGCGAAGCAACGCGCGCGACGAGATCAACGATCCCGCGTCGTTGCAGCGGTTCGCCTCCCGTGATCCGCACTGAGCGGATCCCCATGCCTCGGGCGACCGAAGCGACCCGGACGATCTCCTCGAACGTGAGAATCGCGGCGTGAGGGGCGAACGTGGTGTCTTCCTCCATGCAGTAGACACACCGCAAGTTGCACCGGTCCGTGACCGAGATACGCAAGTCGTCGTGGACCCGGCCGAACCGGTCGACGAGGGCAGGCGCATTGCCGACCCGGGTCGCTTCCCTGTGGGGGAGCGACGGACGCGCCTGGGGCATAGCAAGCCGCGCCATGTTGGCGATCGTCACGGCACTCGCCTTAACGCATCCTCGAGCGTGATGCCGCCCGGGATGGTGTCGTCGAGAAGAAGGACTTCGACCCCCTCGCCGGCTCGGACGCCGTCGCCGTTGGGGACGAGGGCCAAGCCGTTGGCATTGGCCATCGCCAGGGACATGTGAGAGCCCTGGCCGCCCGAGGGCCGCACGCGAAAATCGCCGCGTTCATCCGGTTCGACGACCACCCGGATGAGGTGGAGCTTGCCGTCACGCTCGCGCCGGAGTTCGACCGAGGTGATTGCCCGCACGACAGGACGATCGATCCGGGTCCGGCCCGCCATCTTCTTGAGAGCAGGCAACGCCAACAGCTCGAAGCCCACCATGGCGGACACCGGGTTGCCGGCCAGACCGAACACGGGCACCCCCGTCTCCTCGAGAAGCCCGAACGCGAACGGCTTGGCCGGCTTGATGGCGAGCTGCATCCAACGCATCGTTCGCCCGCTCAGCTTGTCGAGGACGATCTTGACGTAGTCGACATCGCCCACGCTCACTCCACCCGAGGTCACTACGGCGTCGCATCGCGCCGCAGCGCCTGCAAGCGCGTCCCCGATCGCATTGTCGTCGTCACCGACGAGGCCCAGTTCCACGGGCTCGAACTGGGCCTGGCGGAGAAGGGCGAGCAAGGCGGGCCCGTTGGCGTCCCGCACCTTGCCGGGACCGATCGGGCCACTGACGCGGGCCACTTCGTCTCCGGTCGACAGCACGCCGACGCGCGGCGGCGGAAGGACGTCGACGGTGCCGACCCCGAGTGCGGCCAGGACCCCGACGTGACGGGGGGTGATCGTCGTGCCTGCGGGGAAGATCGGCTGACCCGCGGCGAGGTCGCTGCCGACGGTGCGGACAAATGCGCCCGTCTCGACCCTTTCGAGCACGACGACGTCCTCTCCGTCGATCGCGGTGTGCTCGACGGGCACGACCGCGTCGACGTCAGGGGGCACAGGGGCGCCGGTCATGATCCGAACCGCTTCGCCTGAACGCACCGGGACGGTCGCCGTGCGGCCCGCGGTGATGGTTTCGACGACACGCAGGCGCGTGGGTGGTGTCGTGGCGTCGGCGGCGTGGAGCGCGTAGCCGTCCATGGCCGAATTGGCGAAGGACGGAAGATCGCTCGATGCGGTGAGTGCGACGGCCGTGACGCAGCCAAGGGCGGCCTCGAGCGGCACGGGGCGGGGCGCGAGGGGGCGCACCGCCTCCAGGACGGCCCGACGAGCGTCCAACAGGTCGACGAGGCCCGACTTGTGTGCCTCCGGGTCGGAGCGGAGCATCACGGGCGGCCGAGTTCAGATGGTTCGGCGACCGGATGGGAGCACGAGCTCCAGTCCGACCCCCTCGCCCACGTCTCACGCTTCCAGATCGGAACCGTGCTCTTGATGGCGTCGATGCAGAAGCGGGTCGCACCGAACGCCTCCGCTCGGTGGGCAGCCGACACGACCACGACCACAGAGACTTCACCGACGTCGAGCACGCCGGTGCGATGGAGGAGCGCAATCCGGCCGAGATCGGAGAAACGTTGCCGCGCCTCGTGTGCGACGTCGGCCAGGCGCGCCGTCGCATGCGGCTCGTAAGCCTCGTATTCGAGGTGGACGACGCCCGGACGCCCATCGGAATGGTCCCGCACTGTCCCGCTGAAGGTCGCCACCGCACCGCAGCTAGATCGCTGTGCCCACGACGCCGCGTCCGACAAGGACAGCCCGTCGGAGGTGATGGCCACCCACGTGTCCTCGTCAGCGGTTGAGTCGGGGTCGTGCACCGGGGATGCCGACGTCTGGGTCACGGAGCGATCTCGATGCTCGCGATGCCGGACAGGTCGACCCACATCGAACCCTTGTCGTTGTGGACGATACGCAGCTGGACCCGATCACAGGTCCCACAACGAGCCACCATCCCCGGCGCGTTCACGAACACCATCCACGCCCCGACCGGCACCCGGGTGCCACACCCGGCGCACATGGCCATACTGGCGGTCGGCTCGAACGAGAACACACCTCTCAGGATCCCGGCGAGGACGTTGCCGTCGAGCGCCTGGTCGTATGTTGTCATGAGCTGCCTCCTGTGGGCCCGAAACGCTCGGTCTTCACCCGTCCCGGCGCATGCCCGAGCAGGACGAGGCTCTGGGCCACGGCCTCGACGAAGGGGGTGGGACCGCACACGAACGCCGGGCTGTTCATCCGCTCCCCGAAGCTGACATCGGCCAACATCTGCCCGTCGACGCGACGGTGGTAGCCGGTCCAGCTGGGCGGCGGGGCGCGCGTGAACGTGTAGACGACCTCGAAGCCGTCACCCGCCGCAGCCATCTTGTCGAGTTCGGCCCGGTAGAGGATGTCGTCCTGCGATCGGGCCGAGTACAACAGACGCATGCGGGTCGGGATCGACCGACGCGTTCGGTGACGTGCCATCGACATGAGCGGAACCACCCCTGAGCCGCCGCCGACGAGGAGCACGGGCGCACGATCGGCGTCGTCCCATACGAAGTACCCACCCACCGGTCCCCGGAGCTCGAAGCTGTCACCCGCCTGGGCGACCTCGGTCATCCAAGGCGACACCTCTCCATCGTCAAACCGCTCGACTGTCAGCGCCAACAAGCGGTCGTCCGGCGCCGACGCGATCGAGTAACTGCGTTCCGCTTGGTAGCCGTCCTCGGCGGTGAGCCGCACGTCGACGTGCATTCCGGGGAGATGCCCAGGCCAGTCGTCGACGTCGAGGTGGAGGGTGGCGGCGCGATCGGTCTCGACCACGACCTCGCGGATCGTGCCGAGGCGCCAGTTCAGTCGCCGGAGTACCGCTGTTCCCGCCACGGGTCGCCGTAGTTGTTGTATCCGAGCCGCTCCCAGAAACCCGGCTCGTCGTGCTCGAGGAACTGCAGACCCCGCACCCACTTGGCGCTCTTCCAGAAGTACAGGTGCGGGACGAGCATGCGGGCCGGACCCCCGTGTTCGGGCTCGAGGTCGTGGCCGTCGTAGCCGGTCGCGATCCACGCCTTTCCGCCCGTCAGGTCGGCGACGGGAACGTTGGTCGTGTAGTCGCCCTCCGAGAACACCAGCGCGTACGCCGCGTCGAGCTTGATGCCGTCGAACAGGACGTCCAGGCTCACCCCGCGCCAGACCATGTCAAGCTTCGACCATTTGGTGACGCAGTGGATGTCGACCGTCACGGTTTCATCAGGGAGGGCGCGGAACTGGTCCCACGTCCACCTGCCCAGGGTGTCGCCGGTCACGCCCAGCACGCGGAAGTCCCACCGCTCGGTCGGGATGTGCGGCGTGGGACCGGCGGAAAGGACCGGGAAGTCATGCACCAAGTACTGCCCGGGTGGGAGTCGCTCGGCCACGCTTCGGTCACGGGCGCGGCCCAGGAACCCGCGCGACACGGGCGGCTGGTTCTCACTCATCCGCGAAGCCTTCTGGATTGTCGAGATCGAGCCCGGCCTCGCGCAATTCCTTCCGGTCGATGCGGAGCTGATCCCTCGGACTCACCTGGTCATCGTCGCTGACTTCGTCCTCACTGGCATCGGCCTCTCGGGCGATGTCGTCGACTTTGACCTCGTCGTCGATCTCCACCTCGTCGTCTTCGCGCGCGATGTCGTCGTCGAACACATCGTCCTCGTCGTCGAGCTCGCCGTCCCCGGACTCAGGCGCACCCGAACCGCTCATGGCTCACCTCGGTCTTCGGCCCCTCGGCACGCAGTCGGCTTCAGGGTATTACTCCCGTGCCAACACGACCCCCCGGGAGAGTCTCAGAGGCGATTCGAATATACGTTCGACAACACTCCCGACCGATGACGCAGCTCAGAGGCCCGAATGGGGTCGTGACCTCACGGCCCACGCCGATCTCGACGGGTTCTATGCCGAACGACCCATCGCGGTCGGAGCGGCGCGGTGCTAGCCGCCTACCTCGGCCCGGTTTGCAGGTTCTCGCAGTTCAGGCCACGTGGCTTCGGAGGAAACGCACGACCTGTGGCCAAGCCTCGTGTGAGGCGGCACGGTTCGCTCTGGGCCGACCGCCGAGGTCGACAAACCCACCGATGCCCATCAGACGTACGTCGTCGATTATTCGGCCGATCCGTTCGGACGCGATGTCGGGACGCCAAGGCATGAAGCTGTGGCCGGCTTCGGGGAAGCGCAAATGGGAGATTTGATCTGCCTTGCCGGCGTCGGCGAGGCGGGCCACGAGCTGTTCGGCCATAGTCGATGATGGCCACATTCGATCTCGGTCGCCCGAGATGAGAAGGATCGGGACGTTGGCCCGTTCGATCGGTATCCCGGCCTCTTCGACAGCGGCGGAGTTCTCGAGAGCCGCCCGGTACACCGGAGCGAACGACACACCGCGCAGGCCGAGGGCGGGCCGGATCTTCACTGGATACGGTACGAAGGGAAGCGGTGCCGCCCGATAGGTCCAGCTGGAGCGACGACGCCCCTCGGCACCCCCGATGCCTGCGAAGGCGACTGAGCTCGGAGCGTAGGCGACGACCGCCCTCACTGCGTCGGGGAAGTAGGCCGCGCTCAAGAGCGCCAGCTCTGCCCCTTTGGAAGGCCCTATCACCCCGACACGGGAATCGTTGATCTCGGACTGTTCGCGGAGCCAGCCCAGTGCCGTCTCGATGTACTCGAGCGGGATCTCAACGAGATGCTTCGGAAGGCCGTCAGCTCGGAAGTACTTCAGAGCGAGGCAGGCGAACCCTTCGTCGGCCAACAGTCGACCGATGTGTACCGGACAGCCACCGTCTGAGCCGCTCAGGGCAAGCGCTCCAGGATGGAGGCCGCCATCTGGTGTGAAGAACCGGCCGACCAGGCCACGACTGCGAACCTCAACCTCCCGCACCGCATCAATGTTAGGGACCGGGTCGGCCTGACTCCGCGAGTTGACGGACACCGATTATCTGTTCCACGTCGGTTATGGCGAGTCTTGGCGTGAGCACCTGCGAGGCGCCATACCGACGGATAGGGCCATTACCCAGCCCGAACTGACTTGATCAAGAGTTGGAGCTCGATGTAGTCCGAAGGGCGGCTCACTCGGACCGTTACCGTGTGGTCGGATCGGTCTGGCCGAGCACGTCCTAACGTGCGGGTCAGACTCATGAGGAGTGGGTCCGGGGGGTCGAGAAGGTAGCGCCAGAGGTAGGTCGGAATGGCGGAGCGGTTCTTACGGCCCGAATCGTCGAAGCGATTCGGGAGACGGCACACACCGGATGATCGTTTCGCCGCTCGCACCCCGGCCGAAACGGCGCTGCTCCAATCCGCGCCCGCACCCGACTGGGTGGAACCGATGCTCGCAACACTCACGGACCGTCGGTTCTCCGACCCGGCCTGGATCTTCGAGCGAAAATTCGACGGCATCAGGTGCCTGTCCTTCCGACACGGTTCGGTGGTCAGGCTCTTGTCTCGGAACAGAGAACGACTGGATACGACCTACCCAGAAATTGCCGACGAGGTTGCCGCCCAGGCGGGGAACGACTTTGTGATCGACGGAGAAGTCGTCGCCTATGAGGGCTCCCGCACGAGCTTCGAGCTCCTGCAACAGCGCTCAGGCATCACGGACGCTCGCCGAGCGCGGAGCAGCCCGGTCAGGGTGCGGTACTACGTCTTCGACATCGTGTATCTCGACGGTCATGACACTCGCTTCGTGCCACTTCGTGCCCGAAAACAGCTCCTTCGATCCGCGATCACCTTTCGCGGTCCCCTCAAATTCACGACCCACCGCAACGGAGAAGGTGAGAGATTCTTCGAGCAGGCCTGCACGTGGGGCTGGGAAGGCCTCGTTGCCAAGCGGGCCGACTCGACGTATGCGTCACGCCGCTCGCCCGATTGGCTCAAGTTCAAGTGCGCACACGGCCAGGAATTCGTCGTCGGCGGTTTCACCGAACCGCGAGGGAGCCGGATTGGGTTCGGTGCCCTGCTCGTCGGCTACTACGACGACGATGGCTCACTTCGCTATGCCGGCAAAGTAGGAACCGGCTTCAACGATGCCGTGTTGCGCCAGCTGAGCGAGACAATGGACAAGCTGCAAGTGAAGACCTCTCCGTTCGCTCGGGATCGCGGTTTCGAACGTGGCACCCATTTCGTGCGTCCGGAGCTCGTCGTCCAGGTCGGATTCGCCGAGTGGACGCGCGAAGGGCTCTTGCGGCAGCCGCGATTTCAGGGGGTACGACAGGACAAGTCGGCGCGCGAGGTCAAGAAGGAGAGACCGCTTGAGTCCGGACGCAGGTGAGCTGGTCGCCGCTGACTAGGCGGATGCACGCCCTGTCAGAAGGCCGAACGCGTAGCCGTCGATCTCCGATAGACGAGGTAGTTGGCGCAGACCCGGGCTCCTAGCTTCTCTGCAGTCCGACGAGACGGCCAGTTGTCGTCCAGCACCATGGTGTAGCTGAGATGGGTGTTGCCCCGCTTCACGTGTTCCAGATAGGACCGAGCAGCGATGGCCAGGTTCACTCCGCGCCCCCGGGCCACCTCCCGAACTCCGATCCCGAGCATGTTGAGCCGCTCGTCAGGGCGCAATTCACGCCCACTGGCTCGGATCGCCAACATGGACAGGTCCGGAATGCCCAGTACCGCACCCACCGGTTCCTCGTCTTCATAGGCGATGACCGACATGTCGTACGCGCCCATCGGGCCAATGAACGCGAACAACTCCTCCCATTCCTCCTCGGATTGGGGGCTCACACCCCAATGCCGTGCAAACGCCTCTTCCCAGACGGATGCGAAGTGTGATACTCGGGTCTGGTCATCGAGTTCGGACAACGTGGCCGCCCGGATGCCCGCCGATTCGGCCGCTCGCACCATGTGCTCCCACCGCTGTATGAGCTCGGCCGTCACCTCGATCTTGTAATCGACCCAGCCTTTCTCTGCCTCGAACCGAGCCTCCTTCAACAAGGAGTGGTAGTAGGAGGGGTTCTGTCGGGTCGAAATGGGCGGCAGCACGTCGTAGGAGTCGAGCAGGTACGGCAGGTCGAACGCGGGGCCCATTCCGGTGCGGACCGCCTCGAGCCGGTGCCCCTTCAGCCAGCCGCACGCTTCGTTGAGCAGCGCTCGGACCGCCTGTGTCGTGTCCGGAAGGGCCTCGAACATCACGACGTGGCCCAGCGGCTCGTCCCAGTGGTCGATGTAGCGCTGGTCCAAGACGGCCGTAGCGCGCGCCACGATCTTTCCTTCTGACCGTGCGACAAGGGGCAGGGCCTGACGACCCACGGCCCCGGGACCCTCACCTTTGAGCAGCGGCAGCTGCATGTCGGGGATTGCCGGCCAGTAGACAGATCGCGCCGAGTTCACCTGATCGGCAAAGAGACAGAACTCCCCGAGCTCCTCGTCGCCACTGACCTCGTCGATGTTCACGCTCGATCTGTTCACGCGCGCAGTCTTCCAAACCGCGATCGCACGTGCGCGCGACGAGCGACCTTCGGATTTCCTTCTCACGGAGTCATCGGTCATGAGCAGGCCGTCGCCCGACCGGTATCGGGTGTCACGAAAACGAGGGGTGCCCAGGACGTGGGCTACCGGGGCGGGCAAGGCCCGCCCCCACCCGGAGGCGCTCGGGCTCGCTCCAACCAATGGCGGAGCCGATCAGCTGAGGGTGCTCAATCGAGTCAGTTGTCGTGCACGGCTTGCGAGGTTACCCCTTGGTCTCCGAGAGCGCTCAGGCCGTTGCTTTCGCTCCGATCTCCGGAACCAAGCACCCGAGCTGAACGCTGCACAGGCATCGACGAGCTACTCCAACCGACGAGACTACAGAGCTGGCCACCATCACGTAGGGCCCTCCGGGCCCGCTCGCGCTACGCTTGCCATTGGGCCGATCGGTGGGCGGAGGACGGTAGTAGTGCGGTCAGGTCACTGGTGGCGTGTCGTCGTGATCCCCGCGATGTTCGTGGGGATCATGGCAGTCCCGGCGACGAGCACCGCCGCCGGTGGTTTCTACGTGTCGCTTGGTGACTCGTACACGTCAGCCCCGCTGGTGCCGTGGCCTACTGGCAAGCCCATCGACTGCGGGCGGTCGACGCACAACTACCCGTCTGACGTGGCCAGGGTCATCAAACCGGCGTCCTTCCTCGATGTGAGTTGCGGCAGCGCCACGACGAGCGACATGACGCACGCCCAGACCGGGCTGCCCCTCGGTGGCACCAACCCGCCCCAGTTCGACGGGCTGAGCACCGCAGACACGATCGTGACCATCGGCATCGGCGGTAATGACGCTGGCCTGGTGGGCGTCGCCGAGCAGTGCGGAGAGCTCGACTTGGCCTCGCCCACGGGAACCAAGTGCAAGGACCACTACACGGCGAGCGGCGGCGATCCCAACGTCGCTGCCATCGACGCGACCGGGCCCAAGATCGCCAGCGTGCTCCAGGGCATACACCAGCGAGCCCCTCTGGCGCGAGCGCTGATCGTCGGGTATCCGGATGGGCTTCCGGTCGACGGTACTGGATGCTGGCCGCTGGTTCCGATTTCGCCAGGCGACATCGCCTACTTCAATTCTCTTCAAGAGCGACTCAATACGCTCACCGCCCAGGAGGCCGCCGCCAACGGGGCCACGTACATCGACACCTTCACTTCCAGCATCGGCCACGACGCGTGCAAACCCCCGGGAACCGCGTGGGTCAACGGCATCGTGCCGAACTCGGTCGCGTACCCGTTGCATCCGAATCAGGCCGGCGAGCAGAACATGGCAAACCAGGTGCTCGCCGCGCTGGGCTATTAGCGAGCCGCGATCCGAAAAGTAGGTTTCCGCGACAATTGAAATGACTTTGGGGATCGTCAATCGCAGAACGACTCATCGGGGTGGATAACCTTCGACCGCATTCGCTCTCAGAACTGTCCAGATGCAGACGGTTTTTTGAGTGAGACACGATCAAGTACGCCGGTCGAACGCGTAGCGTGCGGGATCGCGTACATCGAGCCCCGTCCGACCGAGTCGGGGCGATATCGCCAGGGCGCCCAATGAGGCGCGAGCGGAGGATTGGATATCTCCGAGGCGGTCGCCCGGCGACCGCGGCACGGCCGCTTCCAACGAGAGCCAGCGCCAAAGCCAGCCTTGGTTCGAAGCGGGAGGTCAAGTGCGATACCGAGGGACAACCTGCTGGACGGCCCAGCGATTCCCGTCGGGGTCACTGAAGTACACAAACGACCCCCAATCCAAGTCTTGGATCTCGCTCGCCTCGACGCCGCGTTCGACTAGTTCGGAGCGGGCTGCCTCAATGTCAGAAACGACGAGTTGTGCTTGAGCGGACCCGGGTTCTGACTCGGTGATGCCAGTTCCGAGAACGATCGAACACGCCGAGCCGGGCGGAGTGAGCTGAACAAACCGGAGGTCGTCGTTGACCTGGTGGTCGTGATCAGCATGGAACCCGGCCCCTTTCACGTAGAAAGCCTTGGCACGCTCCACGTCGGAGACCGGGATCGCCACGAGCTCGAGCTTCCAGTCCATATCCAACCCTCCTAAGCGATCCATATGACAGGATGCTGTCGTGGCTGAGAACTTATCCAGTCGACAGTATGCTGTCAATCGGAGACGGCCCGATGACCGCTCCGAGTCGGCCAAAGCTTTCAGTGAACTTGTCGTAACGGTCTTCCGGCTCGAGGGCGCGTTGGCATTGGCCGGAGACGCGCTTGCGGCCCCAGCGGGACAAACCACGGCCCGCTGGCGGGTGCTCGCGGCGGTTGAAGAGTCCCCGCTGAGTGTGGCGCAGATCGCCCGTGCCTGGAACCTGGCCCGGCAGAGCGTGCAGCGAGTTGCCGACGTCCTTGAGCGCGACGGTCTTGTCAGCTATCGGGATAATCCCACACACCGCCGAGCCAAGCTGGTTCGGCTCACCCCAAAGGGTCGCTCTGTCCTGAGGCGGATCCAATCTGCCCAACGAATGTGGGCCGAAGGGGTCGGACGGCACTTGGCGAGAAAGGACCTCGTCCGCGCCAACCTCATCCTGGACAAGGTGTACCAAATGGTGAGATAGCGCTCTGAGTGGACGGCTCAGATGAACGACCGAAACCCTCGAATTCTCCCGATGACCAACGGGGGTCGACTTTGCAGATCGTGCATCCAATCATTGTCCGCGAGCCCATGGCGTAAAGGCCTTTGGAGCGGGGGGAACCACTGATCCGGTCCGCACCTAAACCTCAAAGAGCGCGGTGGAGGCGGACCGTTCGGCGTGATCCCAATTGCACTCGGGTCGGCGCGATACAGCCCAGTCGGGCCAGGCATGGTCGAGACCCGGGACGCCGCGCGTTATCGGCCGATCAGCTGAAGCCCAGTCCGAATCTCACCTCGGGACCCGTCGGCTGTCGAACCAACGATGTCGATAGGCGCCGGACCAAGGCGACCAGTACAAAACGGCAAGCACTCCGAGGCTGACGATGCCAATAATCAGCACCAGCCAGGCCAGGGGATGGACCTCGATGCCGGCGATTTGGGTCCACCCGAACGGTCCTCCTCCCGGACGGGGGAGCACCATGCGCCCGGGGCCCCATGGAACGACTCGAAGTGATCCGGGTCCTGTCACGATCCGGCGAGCGGCGAATGCCACCGAGGTGCTACCCCGACCGACCACAAGGCCCAACGCGGCGCCGATGGTGAGCACCGCGGCCAGAACCGAAAGGACTGCCACCACGGGTCGCCGTGGGGGCCACAGGCGGCCAGCTGACGGTGGCCTCGTGACCCCCCGAGCGATAGCCCATGCCGCCGCGAACCGTCGAGGATCGAAGGCGCTGTTCCCCAGGACGTCCTCAGGCGTCGCACCTTCGGCCTCGGCCTCCTCGAGGTCGGCGGTCAGGTCGGCGGCCATCTCGTTGGCGACGGGTTCCGGCACTCCGAGCCGACGCCACTCCCGGCGGCACTCGTCGACGAATTCACTCACGGCCGCACCTCCACTTTGACGAGACCGAGGGCACCGTCCACGGCGTCACGCGTCGCCTGCCATTCGATGACACCCTCCTTCAGCGCGCGCTCGCCATCGGGCGAGAGGCTGTAGTACTTCCGCGGCGGGCCTCCGTTGCTCGCGGCCCGGCGGGTCTCAACGAGACCGTCGCGCTCCAACCTACCGAGGAGGGGGTAGATCGACCCCTCCCCCACGATGGAAAGGCCACGCGCGCGGAGCCGCTTGGTCATGTCGTAGCCATACGCCGGCCCATCTCCCATCACGGCCAGAAGACACAGGTCGAGCACGCCTCGCAGAAGCTGGCTCCGCCGCCCCTCCGGATTTCCCATGCACCACAAGATACCGTGTGCTAACTTGCGCCGCAAGGCACCCGGCCGGTGGAGCTGCGGGTCAGCGTCTCCCGGGAATTTCGGGTGAAAGGTGTGATCCGGCGGGCTGCCGCCGACGACCGACTCCGGCTGAGAGGAGTGCGAGGGAGATGTCCATCACCGCAGTGCAGTCCTCTCCTGGGCGGGCAATTGAAGGCGAGTGGGCCGTCGAGACACACGGACTGACCAAGCGCTTCGGGAACAACATCGCCGTGAACGGTGTGGATCTCCTCGTCCCGCGCGGCTCCGCCTTCGGTTATCTGGGGCCCAATGGCGCCGGCAAGACGACACTCATTCGAGTCCTTCTCGGCCTCACCCACGCCGACGCCGGCAGCATGTCTCTACTCGGCTACCCCGTCCCCCGGCAGCGCGCCGCCGCCTTGGCACGAGTCGGGGCAATCGTCGACGAGCCGCGCTTCCACGGGCATCTCACCGGGAGACAGAACCTCGAGGTCCTTGCGGCCGCTCGTGAACCGGCGGCGCGCGACCGCATCAGGCCATCACTGGAGCGGGTCGGCATCCTGCACCGTGCCGACGACCGGGTCTCGAAGTACTCAATGGGCATGCGCCAGCGCCTCGGGGTGGCCGCCTGTCTCATCGGAGACCCCCAACTCCTCATCCTCGACGAGCCCATGAACGGGCTCGACCCGGCCGGCATGCAAGACATGCGCGACATGATTGTCTCCTTCGTAGCCGAGGGTCGCACGGTCGTCCTGTCCTCACACCTCCTCGATGAGGTTCAGCGGACGTGCAACGCCGTCGCCATCGTGGATCGAGGCAGCGTGGTCCGCCAAGGGTCGATTTCGGACCTCTTGGCCGGATCCTCGCTCGTGCTCCAAGTCGATTGCACCCAGCCCGATCGGGCGCAGAGCCTCCTCGCAGCCACCTCAATCGATGCCGATATCGATGTCAGCCCGCAGGGACTCGGGATCACCCTGCCAGCGGGGACGACGCGGGACACCATCGCCGAGATCAACCGCGTGTTGGTGGAGGGCGGGGTGTCCGTGTACCGGCTCCAAGAGATCCAGACGTCCCTTGAATCGTGGTTCCTGCAGGTGACGAGTCGATTGGGGGCTCCGGAATGACGAGGGTGCCCACTCTTGACGGAGCGTCTCCGGCACCCGCCGACGTCGGTGCTGTGACGCACGACCGACGGGGGTCGTGGATCCCCACTGGGAGGATGATCGCCACCAAGTTCATGGAGCTGCGTAAGCGACGCGGCCTCATGGCGACCCTCATCCTGGTGACCATCGGGATCCCCACCGTCTTCCTGACCATCCGGCTCCTGCTCCATGCCTTTGCACCGAAGACCTACGGCCCTGCTGGCGGGTACTCCATTTACACCGCGCTCGTCTCCGGCGTGTTGTATGTCTTCGGATTCATCGTGGCGGCCACCCTGGGCGCCACGGCGGGGTCCGCTGACCTCACCGACGGGATGTTCCGCCATCTGGTGGTGACTGGCCGCTCGCGGTTGGCGCTCTATGTGGCTCGGATCCCCGCGGGACTCGCCGTCATCGTGCCGCTGGTGGCGGTCGGGTTCACTGTCGTCTGCGCCGTATGCGTGTTCGCCGCGCCGACCCGACTCGTCTTCAATGGCGTGACCGTTCCCGCCAACCTGTCGAGCGCCGGCCTTCAGAGCTGGGCCGCCGACCACGCGGACGAGGTCATCTGCAACTTCGACTTCCGGCTCGGACCGTCCTCTCCGATCGGTTCGGTGGTCAGCAGCGTCCCATGCGGCAACGGCCCCAACGGCGGCCCGGGGATCGTCAAACAGCCTTCGGGGTCCCAGGGCCAACCGCCACCCTCAGAGGCCCAGATTAGGGAAGCAGCCAGCCTGATCGCCGCGCGGGACTATTCCGATTACGCCCGACAGTTCCTGTACCCGTCGACCTCACTCATGGTCAAGAGCGGGCTGTGGCTCGAACTCGAAGCCGTCATCGGGTTCGTCGTCGGGTTGGGTCTTGGGTCGCTGATCGGGCAGCGGACGGTGGCGGTGATCATGCTGATCATCCTCGAGGTCGTCCTGACCCCGATCCTCTCTCGGGCCCGGCTCCCCCACCTGTCCAACCTCCAACGTGCGGTAGTCGGCCTGGCGACAGCCCACCTGGCGCCCGGCGGGCTCCCAGTCCTTGGGGGTGGCGGGGGCGGACCCGGCGGCGGCGGGGGGAACCCCCATCTCCTGCCAGAGTCCACCACGGTGGCAATCTGCGTCATCGTCGCATGGCTCGTTGGCTGGTCAGTTCTCGGCGCTTGGCGAATGATGAGCCGAGACGCCTGAGAAGGCGCTCCGCAACCGCACCGCAGTGGAAGCCTTTGTGTGTCGTCCACCTATTTGTCAGCGTGGGTCATCGCTTCTCTGGCTGGCCGCGACAAGGCAGCCGAGGTCCTGCAGTCCGTCGCCCCGGTCGGTGATCCCACGTGGGTCGACAATACGTTCGCGGTGGTCGACCCCTTCCTGGTCCCGGTTGGATCGAACTGACCGCCGACTGCGGCGCTGCTTCCTTTACCTCCACCTTGCGGTAGAAGGGTACGCCAAGCTGTAGCTCCCGAGCCGAGTGGTGGTTGGTGACCGAGATGTCGTGGACCGCGTCGCCAACCCCGAGAAGGGAGATCAGGCGAGGTCGAAGCGACCGAGGTTCATGACTTTGTCCCACGCCATCACGAAGTCACGCACGAACTTCACCTTGGAGTCGTCCCATGCGTAGACCTCCGAAATGGCTCGAAGCTGGGAGTTAGAACCGAAGACGAGGTCGACGGCCGTGGCGGTCCACTTGATCTCGCCCGTAGCTCGATCGCGACCCTCGAATACGCTTTCACCCGAGACGGATGCCTTCCACTCCGTGTTCATGTCGAGCAGATTCACGAAGAAGTCATTGGTTAGGGTCTCGGGCCGACCGGTGAAGACGCCGTGTCGGGATTGCCCGAAGTTGGCGTTCAGGGCTCGCATACCGCCGACGAGGACCCCCATCTCGGGAGCGGTCAGGTTCAGCATAAACGCCCGCTCGACCAGCAGCTCCTCTGCCGGCAGCTTCTCTCCGGCTCGAAGGTAGTTGCGGAACCCGTCAAAGGTCGGTTCGAGCACGGCGAACGACTCCACGTCGGTCTGCTCCTGCGAGGCGTCCGTGCGCCCCGGCGCGAACGGGACCGTAATGTCGTGGCCGGCGCTCTTCGCCGCTTGCTCGACGGCCGCACACCCGCCCAAGACGATCACGTCAGCCAGCGAGACCTTCTTTCCACCGGACTGTGAGCTGTTGAAGTCCTGCTGGACGTGTTCGAGAGTCTGCAGCACCTTGGCCAGTTCGGTCGGGTCGTTGACCTCCCAGTTCTTCTGCGGCGCGAGGCGAATGCGTGCCCCGTTGGCCCCGCCCCGCTTGTCGGTGCTACGGAAGGTAGCCGCCGACGCCCAAGCGGTCGAGACCAGCTGGGAGACGGACAATCCCGAAGCGAGGATCCTGCCCTTGAGGACAGCGATGTCCTCCTCCCCGATCAGCTCGTCATCGACACCGGGGACGGGGTCCTGCCACAACTGCGGTTCCGGAACCCACGGGCCCAGGTAGCGCGAGATGGGTCCCATGTCGCGGTGCAACAGCTTGTACCACGCCTTGGCGAACGCATCGGCCAGCTGGTCCGGGTTCTCGTAGAAGCGCTTGGCGATCGGACCGTAGATCGGATCCAGCTTCAGCGACAGGTCGGTCGTCAGCATCATCGGAGCGTGCCGCTTCGACGGATCGTGAGCATCGGGAACGGTGCCCTGCGCCTCGGGATTCTTCGGGGTCCACTGGTGCGCACCGGCGGGGCTCTCGGTGAGCTCCCAGTCGTACTTGAACAGGTTGTCCAGGAACCCGTTGTCCCACTTCGTCGGCTCGTTGGTCCAGGCGCCCTCCAGCCCGCTCGTGAGCGTGTCGGCGCCCTTGCCACTGCCGAAGGTGTTCCGCCAGCCAAAGCCTTGCTCCTCGAGGGATGCACCCTCGGGCTCGGGACCGGCGTAACGCTCACCGACTGCGCCATGGGCCTTGCCGAACGTGTGGCCGCCGACGATGAGCGCAACCGTCTCCTCGTCGTTCATTGCCATCCGGCGGAAGGTCTCTCGGATGTAACTCGCCGCGGCGAGCGGATCCGGGTTGCCATTGGGCCCTTGCGGATTCACGTAGATCAGGCCCATATGATCGGCGCCCAGGGGCCCATGGATTTCCCCGCTGCCGCCGTGGCGTTCGTCACCAAGCCATGTGTCCTCAGGGCCCCAAAAGATCTGTTCGGGCTCCCAGATGTCGGGTCGCCCGAAGCCGAAGCCGAACGTCTTGAACCCCATCGATTCGTAGGCACAGTTGCCCGCAAAGATGAGCAGGTCAGCCCAGGAAATCTTGCGGCCGTACTTCTCCTTGACCGGCCACAGCAACCGGCGCGCCTTGTCGAGGTTCGCGTTGTCAGGCCAACTGTTCAAGGGGGCGAAGCGCTGCGCGCCGCTGCCACCACCGCCGCGGCCATCGGCGATGCGATAGGTGCCGGCGGCGTGCCAGGTCATCCGGATGAAGAGTGGCCCGTAGTGGCCGTAGTCGGCGGGCCACCAGTCCTGCGACGTCGTCATCACCTTGAAGATGTCCTGCTTGAGCGCGTCGACGTCGACGGTCTTGAACTCCTCTTTGTAGTCGAAGCCCTCGCCCATCGGATTGGAGAGGGGCGAGTGCTGGTGCAGAAGCGAGAGATCTAGCTGATTCGGCCACCAGTCGCGGTTCGACGTGGGCCGGTGCGCGATGGGAATCGGGGAGGGGATGACTGGGCTCTCGCTCTCGCTTTCGCTGCCTCTGTCAGACATGTCGGTCCTCCTACTCTCTTGCGGCTTCCTTCTGACGGCTGGTTGCTTGTGAGCACTTGGCGCACACGCCCCGGAAGATGACCTCGGCGCCCGAGAGGGTGAAACCCTGGTGCTGGCGCGCCGGGAGGCGCAGGCCAGCGAGGTCACAGTGCACGTCGCGCATCGACCCGCACCTGGTGCACACCAGGTGATGGTGGGCGCCGCTCGCGGGGTCGAAGCGAGCCGCTCCTGTCCCCACGTCGAACTGCTGGATCTCACCTAGCGCCACCAGGTCGTTGA
>Ga0307477_10001614_pt1 | contig 18616 bp, 19 predicted proteins | sample atmos_gasesECM2C_FD_203316 | JGI IMG/M metagenome (GOLD analysis project Ga0307477, IMG submission 203316) | Hardwood forest soil microbial communities from Morgan-Monroe State Forest, Indiana, United States - atmos_gasesECM2C_515 | ecosystem: Environmental > Terrestrial > Soil > Temperate...
CGAAGATGGGGATGAGTGAGATATGGGGGTTCTTCAGCGGCGTGCTAGCGATAAGGTTCAGGAAGTACTAGAAGTCTTAGACTTCTTGTCTGCCTTCTCCGTCTTCTCTGCAGGGCTCGCTGCCGCCGGCGCGGTAGCACCCATCTCCGGCATCGGCTCTGGAGGCGGGGTGGTCGCCATCGTCCAGCCTATCCAGCCGAGTATCCCCAACAGGACGACGACACCGAGGAAGGCTGTGACCTCGAGCACAAGCGTCGCGAAGAAGTAGAGTAGTATCCCGTAGACGATTATCCCCAGGATGCTCCCGACCAAGATTCCTCCACCTAGTGCCCTGTCGTTGGCCATATGAGACCGGCCCCGTAACCGCGAAATTTAACCGTTTCATGCCGCTTTGACTGTTTTTTGCCCGTTCAGAGGGACAACGCAGAAATATCTCTACTTGGGCGAAGAGATACGATGTCTGAGACAGAGAAACCGGCCGAGCAGGTGAAGGTGTTCCCTGGCGCGGTCTACGAGTGCGTAAGGTGCGGGACGAGGACTACCCAGGAGGAGCTCTCCGCCCTGCCAGAGGTAAAGTGCATCTGCGGTTATAGGGTGTTCAGGAAAGTCAGGCCGACGGTCGTCAAGCAGATCAAGGCTATCTAAAAACCTCTTAAGCGGAGCGGAAACGCCGCCTTCAGCGAGCATGAGCTACGAAGAGGTCATGAACCTTGCTGCGAGGCGGGGGTTCCTCCTGCAGTCCGCCGAAGCATACCCGAACGTCCCCGCGGGGTACTGGGACTATGGGCCGCTAGGGGTCGGGCTCAAGAACAGGTTCATCGACCTTTGGAGGAAGAACCTTGTGAAGAGGGACGAGATGATCGAGGTGGACACCACCGTCACCTTGCCCAAGGCCGTCTTCGTCGCCTCGGGGCACCTCCAGAACTTCACCGACCCCATAGTCGAGTGCTCCAACTGCCACTCGGTATACAGGCCCGACAAGCTGCTCGAAGAGAAGCTCCGGCACGCAGTCCCGGAGAACCTGGGCGACGAGGAGTACGACAGTCTCCTCAAGGAGAACGGCATCAGGTGCTCAAAGTGCAAGAACCCGCTCTCGGGAACTAAGAGGTTCAACATGATGTTCAAGCTTGGGATAGGCCCGACCGGGGAAGAGGCCTACCTCCGCCCTGAGACGTGCCAGGGGATCTTCGCCGACATCCCCTACCTGTTCAAGACGCAGAGGATCAAGCTCCCCAAGGGGTTCGCCCAGGTCGGGAAGAGCTTCAGGAACGAGATCGCCCCGAGGCAGGGGGTGCTGAGGGTCCGCGAGATCTACCAGGCGGAGATCGAGGTATGCTTCGACCCCGACATCACCGACCTCCCGAAGTTCGACGTCGCGCTGGACTTTCCGCTCTCAATCGCGAAGGGGGACGTCGAGCCCACCCCGGTCAAGGTCTCGGAGGCCATTGCGTCGGGGGCGGTCCCCAACAAGCTCGTGGGGTACTACCTCTTCCTCATCCAGAGCTTCTACGAGGGGATAGGGCTGGCCAGGTCCGACATCAGGCTCAGGACCCTTACCGACAAGGAGCGGGCGTTCTACTCCAAGGTCTCATTCGACCTCGAGGTGAGGACGAAGGTCGGGTGGCTCGAGCTGGTGGCGTGCAACTACAGGTCCGACTACGACCTCAAGAGGCACTCTGAGGTGAGCGGGACCGACTATACCATCGACGTGAACGGCAAGAAGGTCCTCCCCCACATCTTCGAGCTCTCGATGGGGGTGGACAGGAGCATCTACGTGCTGCTGGAGAAGGCATACCGGACGGAGGGCGAGAGGACGTACCTCTCGCTCCCGCCGCGCCTCGCGCCTGTCCAGGCGGGGGTCTTCCCGCTTGTCTCAAAGGACGGTCTCCCGGAGGAGGCGGAGCGGCTCTACTCGCTCCTGAGGCAGGAGTTCGATGTCCTCTACGACGAGTCAGGCTCGATAGGGAGGAGATACGCGAGGGCCGACGAGGCCGGCGTGCCGTTCTGCATAACCATTGACCATGACACCCTCGCGAAGGGGACGGTCACGGTCAGGATGAGGGACGACAGGTCGCAGGAGAGGGTCGAGAAGGACCAGCTGGTCGGATGGCTGGGCAGCCGCCTCAGAGGATGAGCAGGAGCGCCAGGGAGCCAAGGGCCCCAAAGATAGTCGCGAACACGTTCACGACGTGATTGTCGAAGAAGGAAATCCCGGAGACGTACTTGGTCGGCTCCCCGCAGTGAACCAGGGACTCCGAGGGCTTCCCGCAGACCACGCAGGTGCTCTTCCTCTGGAGTGTCGCACCGATGAGGCTGTCGAAGACGGAGCCAATGATACCTCCGGCGACTGAGACGGCTACGATCACCGGGGCCCACAAGTTGACCACCCCCAGCAAGGCTGCGACCAGGCCGATCAGCGCAGAGGCGATCAAGGAGCCCGCGAACCCGAGGGGGCTCACTCCTCCTGAGGTGCCCGGGGCGACGGCCTTCCTGATGTGAGTGATCAGCCTCGGAGGGGCCTTGTTGAGGAGTCCCAGCTCTGTCGCGAGGGTGTCGCTCGCCGCGGCTGAGACGGCCCCGATGTAGAGGACCGAGAACGCGTTGCCTCCCAGGAGAAACTCGCCGAGGCCGAAGAGAGCAGCTATCCCGCCGTTCGCGAGTATGTTCGGCCAGCTCCTGGTGCCGCCCTTTTCCTGGGCGCTCCCTATGCTCTTCTTGTGCTCGTAACGGTACCACGTGAATGCGACGCCGAGGACGAAGAAGGTCGCGACGATCACGAACCACCGCCACCCTCCTCCGAGGAGGACGGGGTAGCCCACCAGGACGCTGGCGAGGAACCCGCGACCGTCGATAGCCCTGGCCCAGATGGCGACGAGCGCGAATGCAATGACCACCGCAAGGTCGGCTAAAGCCGAGAGTAGGGTGAGTTGCTCCACAACAAGCGCTGGCCGTCGCCCCTTCTTACAGTCTAAAAACGTTCCTAGACGTCAGCGTCTAGGATGGCGAGTGAGCTCACTTCTTCTCAGGGCCAAAGCCCGAGAGCGAGGAGATGATCTCGTTCTCGTCAGCGCACATCGACAGGGCGAGGACGAGGCCCTCCCTCTTGGCCAGGTCCACCGCGAGCGGGTCCAGGTGCGCGGGACCGTGGACCACGACGACCCTCGGCTTCAGCTGGGAGACGCGGATGGCGACCAGCGGGCTCCTCCCCAAGCCCACCTTGGTGAACACAAGGGCCCTCTCGGTGGTAGCGCCGAAGATCCGGTAAAAGTCGTAGCCCGAGAGCGCGTAGATGGTCTTGATGCTGTCGACGACCGTGTAACCGTAGAGGCGGATGGAGGACGGGTCGCCCGTGAGGACCTTCGCCTTCAGGCGGTGTAGGAGGTCGGGGGCGCTGACCGGCTCGGTGAACTCCTTGATCGACAGGATCGCGGAGCTGTCCTCCCTCGATAAGAGGCGGGTAGACATCCGCCCTTGGGACTCGTCGAGAGCCACCATCGCATCCACATATTTGCGGACGAAGAGTACCCCGGGCGACGGCCTCCTCCCACTCTCATAGTCACTCAGGACTGAGGGGGAGAGCTTGAGGTGCTTTGCGAGGGCTATCTGCTTTATCCCGAGCTTCTCCCTCCAGGACTTTAGTGCCTTGCCCGGCTCCTCGCTCGCCACGATGTCGCCTGCGATCTTTGCGATCGATTCGAGGCGAGACGACTCCAAACTGTTCCGGAGTGCAACGAATAAGTATTAAACATTTGCCGAATATGTTCTGGTCCATGGACTAGATAGTGCGTCTGGGTGTTTCACTTTGCTTGGTTCTTGGCTTTCCGAATGCGAGCAGGAGCCCGAACGTGGAGACCCAGATAACTATGATTGCGAGAGCAAAGACCACTTCGATCTGAAACGAGACGCGATAACTACAGGGAAGGGGGGGGTGAGAGCCCGACGACCTGGGAGCCCGGATATTGTCCGCTGACCTGGAGCGGTGGACAGTAGATTGAGCTGGAATAGCCGAGATACGATATGCCGGCTCCGAGAAGCAACCCGATTAGAGATAGGTTTCTGATTTTCCGACTGCTCAATTCTCGGCACCCCTTTTGCTCGTCAGAGCGCTCTTAAGAAGCTCACACCACTTTCTTCCGGAGGCACCACTCCCACCTTGAACGATCTATTGCCCTACGGAAGCCGAGGTAGAGAACCCAAAAAAGGCCAGCTTACCTGCGGATCACCTGCCTCGCGACCTCCAACACTCGTGCCCTCTCCCGGGGCGCGTGCCCGTGCCTCGTCATGTGGATGTAGCAATAGTCCGCGCCGCACGCCAGGCACGTGAAGTGGAACTCGTCCCCGATCCCCTTCTTGCAGAACCTGCACGCAGCTTTTGCTCGGCCCAAGGTCATCCGGCCTCCGGTGCCTCCAGCCGGGGGGAGGCCCCCTCCTTCTGGAAGAAGAGCCTCGTCACTCCGGTGGGGGGCGAGTCGAACGCCTCGACCGCGACGACGATCGGGAGGTTGTTCACGGCGTGCCCGAGGGCGAGGCACATCCTCTGCGGCAATGTCCTCACTATCGACCTGATAGTGTCGGCGTCGACCATCGATGCCTGGGAGACCAGCGAGAGGTCCGAGTCGTTCGAGAAGTTGTGGAGGAAGATGTTGTCGGCCTGGCGGTAGATCTCCTGCTTGATGGCGTCAGGCTGGTTGGTGACGAAGAGGGTGAACGCGCCGAAGTGCCGCATCCTTGTGATGAGGTCCTCCCAGTAGGTCTCCCTCAGGTAGAGGTGGGCCTCCTCGGCCACGAGGAAGACGGGCGGGACCCTCCGGTGCTCGAGGAGCTCGACGAGCTTGGAGAGCAAGAGCTCCACGGTCATCCGCCTGTTCAGCGGCGAGGTCCTGCTCAGGGAGACGACGAGGACGCCGCCGTCGGGGTGCGACCGGACGAACCCCTCGAGGTCGAACTCGTCCTCCCTTCCCTCGGCGAAGAGCCCGGAGTTGGAGAGCGTGTGGTACCTCGAGTAGAGTGCGTCCCTGACGAACTCGTTGCACCTCCACTGCTGGATGTTGGCCCCGAGCGAGGAGATCCGGAGCTCGTGCTTCGCCTCCATCGCCTCCCATATCCTGACGAACTCCCTTAGGGAGGTCCCGGGCATGTCGAGCGAGTGCTGGAGGAGCGATGAGATCGCGCGAAGGCCAGCGCCCTCGAGTGAGAACCTCAAGTTCCGGCCCGGCCGCCTCACCTCGACCTTCCTCGAGATGTCCGTGGGCGTCCCGTCCGCCTTCAGGCCGATGCTGCCGTACTCCTCGTTCAGGTCGAAGACGATGCAGTAGGCGCCGTGCTGGACGAGGCCTCTGGTTATCATCTTCGCGAGGTGGGACTTGCCCGACTCCTTCCTCCCGGTGATTATCGTGACGCGCCCGTCGAAGGCCTCCGCGGGCACGGTCATCTGTTGTTTCCCGCTCTTCCCGATCTTGATCATCCGTTCCCCGGGCCTCCCCACCATGTCGAGCAGCTCGTTTACAGCGAGCTTGGTGACCTTCGAGGACGTCCTCGACGGGACCCAGTCTATCCTCGAGCTGTACCGGCCGTGCTCGATGCTCCCCCTCGCCTTGCACTGGAGCAGGCGCATGTCCCGGATCTCCCTCGAGATGGTGCCCACCCCCGCGGGGTCCTCAGTCACCCCCTGGGTCGAGGCGAAGATGACCTCCTCCCTCGCGACCTCCTCCTCGATCCCGCTCACGTCGAGGTAGTTCTCGTCGTAGACCTGGACGACCAAGGACCTCTCCTTGTCGGTGACGACCAGGTACTCGCCCAGCCTCACGTTCTCGACAGGCGAGGCGACCACGAGGATGTTTGGGCCGTCCTTGCGGAGGATCCTCAATCTCTCACCCTGAGCTGCTCAGGCTCCCCAGGGTGATCCTACGGAGGCCGAACGACGGGAGATTCTTGAGCTCGTAGCGCTTGGTGATGTACGCCTTGAGGGCGGTGTCCTCAGACCTCGAGAATACCGAGAGGTGGTGCGCCATCCTCAGCGACTCTGGGTAGCCGACGTAGAACGCGTCGTTGTAGAGCAGGAGGCCGAGCACCTTGTCCAAGTGCGACGGGGACCTCGCGACGTCGAGCCTGAACACCAGGCCATCGGGAGAGAACTTTGCAACCAGCGTGCGGATCGGGCCGTCCTGGGTCATGGCGAACGCCGGGCCCCTGGCCTCAGAGACGGCACCTGTCGACTTGCTCGACGAGACCAGCGAGCTCGACTTTGAGAAACCTATGAGGCATCCTCCCCAGTCGCGCCCCATCGCGCCGATGGGCATCGGGTCGAGCGGGTGCTTCAACGAGCCGTCCGCCATGACGATGGAGAGCTGCGGAGATTTCATCAGCGACGCGATGATCCTCCTCTCCAGGCCGTTCCTGATGACGCGCTCGGCTATCTGGCTGTCAGAGAGAGCGAACTTCAGCTCGTAGGTCTCGAGCGGCGGGATCCCGCAAGCGCCCTCCTCTGTGAGGTAGACGATAGTCGGCCCGACCCGGAAGTATCCCCGGACGCCTCCCCCGCTGCTGAAGCAGACAGCCGCCCGGACGGCGTAGACGGAGCCCTCTGCCGACTCCCCGAGGAGGATGCACGAGGAATCAGTCGAAGCTATCGTCGCCTCTTCGACCTGCGGGAGGATCGGGAAGGCCTTGTGTCCGCCAGGGTTGCCCCACCCTGCGAACGGGTACGCGTCCTTGCCGTCGGTGTTGAACATGAACGGCATCCCCGCGAGGCGCTCGTGGATCTGCCCGGACGAGACCTCGAACTCCGCCCTGAATTCCCTCGCCAACGAGACGAGGGCGTCCATGTTCACCACCGAAGAGATGCTTAATTGAGTGTTCATGTTGCGCAACATGCCTAGCCTTACGTTAATTAATAAGTATTGCGCAACATGCTAGTGCGCAATATGAGAACGGAGCGGAGATAGTTGTCGGCTGACGGCACGCCCAGCGTCACCGTGAAGCTGAAGCGCGGGACGTGGGAGATTGAGATCACGTGCGCCCCCGACAGGGTGCAGCAGGCCGTCGAGAGCGTGATGGCCGGGATGGCGTCGAAGGAACAGGTCTCGATCGGTCCGGAGGACTCGACGCTCCAGTCGGAAGAAGGAAAACGGTTCGAGACCTGTCGGGGCTTGCTCGAGAAGATGTGGAAGGAGGGCTGGTTCTCGGCGGAAAAGTCGCTCGGGGAGGTCCACGAAGAGATGGCCAGGCGAGGATATCACTACGACAGGACGGCGGTGGCGCATTCGCTCGTGGACCTGGTGAGGGAAGGGACTCTATTCCGCGATGGGGCTATGAGGAACTACAGGTACGTCCAGAAGAGGCCGCTCGAAGGTCAGGGGGCGGGAGCTTGAGGGGGCTTTGGGAACTTCCGCTGGAGCTGGCCGTGGAGCCAATGTATGCCGGTGGTCGTTATCTTGTAGCGTCCGACGCCGTCCCCGTCGCTCCGGTCGACCGCGCCTGACTTGTTGAGCTCGGAGAGACGGGACCCGATGGTCTTCGCGAGCAGCCCCGTCGAAGACTGGATCTCCAGCACGTTCATGTCGTCAACATGGGACCTCCCAGAAAGACGGGCCGCCTTGACAGCGACGAGTTGGAGTGCAATCACGTCCTTGTCGCTTAGCTTCTTGTCCTGTACCCAGACCCGAGGGCCCTCCTCGGTGAACCGGATGTAGTCCTTGAACATCTGGACGAGGTCGTTGAGAGAATAGTTGACCGAGATGCTCTTCGCGAGCTCCACATTGGGGATCTCCTTCGCGATGAACTCGTGGAGGGAACGGAAGACCACGTCTGGCGAGCCAGAGAACTCCACCTTGACATCGCCATAGGTAACAGTGACAGAAAGCTGCCTCTCTGTGGCTAGCAAATCCTATCGCCGGGACGAAAGAGTCCCGATTAAAGGCTTGTCGCTAGTAGTTGATGGGATTTTTCCCAGATGGGAATGTGCTTTGAGCATCTAGCTTGTTCAGTTTGAGACCGGTCCATAACATGTTCGACCAAGTACTCTCCTCAGTGGGCTCGACCTCTCCTTCGAGTCGGTCGCCCCCGAGCCAGCCTCGACGCTTTTTTGTCATGACCATTACACTGGCCACAAAGGCTACTGCTACAACGATGCCAATCGTATCGAAGCTTGTCGCAGTTCCTTGCGAGGCGCCTTTCGTGGAGGAGCTGCCCTCAGTGGTGGTGCCGCACGTGTAGATGTTAAGGGAGGTGTCGGTCTGGACAATGACGCTTGATGTGTCAAAAGTTCCATTCGACTCCGGAACATACACGTTCAATCCTCGGAGCTGGTCTAGAGCAGGGTGGCCGCAAGGCAAGATCAGTTTGTTGCCGAACAGGCCGAAGGAGAGCATGACGTATGGGGCGCAATGGGTATCCAGCGTCACGATAGAAGCTCCGCCAGGACAGGAAAACGGCGGATGGGACGTGGCGAAGGTTGCGCCCTGAGGCGGACACACTACGCTCGAAGTCCCGACGGGTTGGGCTGCGAATTGAGAGCAAGTCCGATAGCTGGCTGGTGGTGCGAACCTGGACCCGTTCTCCGCTCGAGTGAAGTTCGCGTTCGATTCAATGGCCAAGTCCAGGGCGTAGACGCTGGGATGCACCGGTCGGACGCAGGTGTCGGCGGGAAATACGATCTCGGTCCCGTTGCTGAACGTCACCGCTGATCCCTGCATGGTCGAGTTCGACCAGGAGCTAATTGACACAGAGTCGGGAGTCTGCACAACGCAGGTTGGCGAGTTGGCGTTGACCGTCGTGACCATCGAAGAGGTCGAGAAGACCAGGATTCCGCTTCCGCTTAGAAAGGCCAGGGTTCCAACGAAGACGGCGTCGGAAGCGTTCAATCCTTTTTCCGAAGGCCCAAAAATGTATTATGCTTTTGTCCGAATGTTAGAGAGAAAGCATTAAGAACAAAAGAGGCCTTCTGTGAAGGGCAGACCTCGATGGGCATCGAACTGCGCAGCTGGAGGCCGCTGCGTCTCTCGGCGGTCGCGACAATCGTCCTTCTCGGGATCCAGTCGTGGACTGGAGACTTTGTGAACGTCTTTGTGACGACCTCGCCGCAGCAGGTGGGTGGCTCTATTGGAGGGTTCTTCCAAGCGATGATGAGCGACGGCGGGCTGCTCTTGATCTGGCACGGGATGGAGGGAATCCTGACGTTGCTCTCGGCGGTCGGGGTCCTCGTGGTCTCGCTGAGGTACGTCCGGAGGAGCGTCAAGATCGCGGCCGTGTTGGGGCTTGTGTCCGTCCTCTCCGCGGGCATCGGAGGATATCTCTTCGTCCTCTCGGGTTTCACGGCCGGGGGAAGCTCGATGCAGATGGGCGGGAGCTTCACGTTCGCCTTCGCGATGTACTTCCTGGTCTTGTATTACACGAAGTGAGTGTCTCTAGCCGGTGGGGCTTGCCTCGAGCTCGAGCTGGTCCTCCTCCGCTGCGGGCTCTTGGACTACGACAGGCTGAGGAACGGCGCCCGTCGTCCACGTGTAGACGTATTCGCCTCCCTCTGCCTTGAACCTCCTTATCCTCGACCCCTTCGCCAGACGGAGCAGCGCGACAGCCACGGACTGCTTCGGATAGTTCAGGCCGTAAGACTGGAGGGCCTCGCGAACCTCTTGCAGCTTCCTCGGGTTCCTCCCCCAGTTGTCTGCGAAGAACTTCAGGATGACGTCGCTCAGAGAGTCGCCTTTCTCGATGGACGCGACCGGGACAGACGACGGCTGACCATGGGTCTCTTGGGAGGATGCAGGCGCGGGAGCAGCGGCCAGTACCGGCTGAGTTGCCATGGCTTGGGTCGGTAACTTCGCGGCCACCTCGGAGATGGCGTTGATCGCATCGTGGATCTTCGCGAGGGGCGCTTCGATCTCAACTTCGTTCTGTCCCGACCTTACTCTAATCTTGATGTTTTCTCCGGACATTACATTTGTATTCCACGGTTAGTTATTTAAGCACCAGTGGGCGATTCGGTTAGCGCGCCTTCATCGCTTCCTTGAGCACGGCGCTGACCCTCTGCCCGTCGACCCGCCCTCGCGCGACCCTCATCACCTCGCCCATGAGCACGCTGAACGACCGCTCGCCCTTCTCCGCGATCAAGGGCTTGTTCTTCTTGATCACCTCCGCGACAATCTTCCTGAGCTCCGCCTCGCTGAGCCCTGTGATCCCGAGCTTGTCAATAGCCTCGTCGACGCTCTTCGCGTCGCCCTTTCCGATCGTGCGCATCACCTCGATCGTCGCCTCCTTCGCGAACTTTCCTTCCCCAAGGGCCCTCACGACGGAGCGGAGCACGTCGTCCCCCATCCTCGACTCGTCAATCCCCTCCCGCGAGAGCCTCGTGGGGAGCTCGATCAGGATTGACGCGACAAGGGACGGCTCGAGCTTGGTCTCTGGGGCAAGCTCCTCGAAGAGCCGCGAGTTGTCCGAGTCGTAGAGCTGGAGCGCGAGCTCCCCACTGAGAGAGTACCTCTCCGAGTAGGAGCGTACCTTCTCCCGCCACGGGACCGGGAGCATCTTCTTGACCGCGCGCCTCTGCTCTTCCGTTACGACGATGGGCGGTATGTCGGTCTCGGGGTACATCCTGGCTGCTCCGGGCCTGGGCCTCAGGTAGCGGGTCTCCCCGTCCTCGGTCGCGGCCCTGGTCTCGCCTGGCACCCCATTTGTAGCCCGAGAGAGCCGCGCTGAGACGAGCTTTGCTACCGTCTCGACCCTCAGCCTGTCCCCCGCCACGAGGACGAGCCCGGCCTTGGCGTCAGACCTGGACAGCGCAAGGAGCGCCGACGCCTCCTGGGACGTGATATCGTTCTTGGCGAACTCGTCCGAGTGGATCACGCCGCCCAAGCCGTTGGTCCTGGCCACCTCGGCGAGCTCCTTACCGAGCCTGATCCCCGCGAACGGCTCAGCCCCTAGGAGGCCCGCCATCCCGGCCACCGCGACGCAGTGCACTACCCCTCCGTTCTTGAGAGTCCTCTTCAGGATCGCCGACTTGGTCGCGCCAAAGACCGGAGTCGCGTCTACGGTCGTCGCGCTGACCTTCGAGATCCCCCTTTTCTTCAGCTCCTCAGAGATCTTGATCAGTCCCATCTGGCGGACGGCCTCGTACCTGACGACCTTCGCGATGAGGTTCAGCTTCTGGACCCCCTTGACCTCGACCACCTCCCCGCCCATGACCGAGATGTTCAGGTCCTGCCTGATGGTCCCCAATCCCCTCGCGACCCTGCCCGTGGACCGGAGTGCCCTCCCGAGCGAGAAGGCGAGGGCCTCGGCCTCGTCGGGGCCTCCGGTGATGGGCGCGAGCGCAATCTCCACGAGGGGGACCCCCAGCCGGTCGAGCGCGAACTTCCTCGAGCTCTCGTCTTCGCCCAGGACCCTCGACGAGTCCTCCTCGAAGGTGATGGTCTGGACCGCGACCTCTCCTCCCTCCGTCGCGATGGCTCCGCCGAGCGCCACGACCGCGGTCCGCTGGAAGCCGGTGGTGTTCGAGCCGTCGATGACTATCTTCCTCATCACGTGCACCTCGTCCACCTGGGTGGACCCGAGCATCTCCGCGATCAGCATCGTAGTCTCAAGCGCGTCGGGGCTGACCTCGTGCGGGGGCTCGTCGTCGGCATCCACCATGCACGACGAATCCGGGCTCCACTCGTAGAGGTTGACCTTCCCCTTGTTGAACTCGAAGACGGCCGCAGGGTCGATCTGCCCGAGCTCGCTCTGGGTAGGACGTAGCCTCCTCCGGAAAGAGAAGGGCAGCACCTCGGATTTTATGATCGGGCACGAGCAGAAGAGCTTGGTCGCGGTCCCGAGCTGCTGATGGATCTCGAGCCCGACCATCAGCTTGGACGCTCGCGGCTCGAAGGGGAGGCTCATCTGCTCCCCCGTGGGATCGTCCGCTTGGTCGTCTCGCCCGCCACGTCTGTCAGCATCGCTTTCTTCGTCTCGTCTGGCGAGGAGGTGTTCGCGAGCGCCCACATCAGCTTCACCAGGGCCGTCTCGGGGAGCATGTCTTCGAGGGGGATGACGCCCGCGCGGAGGAGGTCCCTCCCAGTGTCGTATACGTTCATGTCGACGCGCCCCCAGAGGGTTTGGGAGGTCATGCAGACGGTCCTTCCCTCCTTGACGAACTTCTCGATTACAGGGATGTTCTTCGAGTTGACGTGGCCCAAGCCCGTCCCTTCAAGCACCAGGCCCTTGATGCCCGTCCCGAGCACAGCTTTCAGATGCTCCTGGCTCATCGACGGATAGAACTCTAGAAGCGCGACGCGCGGCTCGAACTTGGCCTTGGGGACGAGCTTGTCGCGAGTCCTTTGCGGGGTATCCTTCGATACCACCTCGAGGCCCTCTCTGGACCAGTACGCCACGGGTTCCACCCCTATGGACTGGAACGCGTCTCGCGCGCTCGTGTGGTTCTTGCGGACCCTGGTCCCGCGGTGGACCGCGAGCCTGTCGTCGCTGGAGTCGGCGTGCATCACCACGTAGACGCCGGAAAAGTCGCACCTGACGGCGATCGTCGCCGCCCCGATGAGATTGAGGAACGCGTCCGAGGACGGCCTGTCGGACGACCTCTGAGAGCCGACGATGAGCACAGGAACGGGGACCCCTCTTAGGGCGAAGCTCAACGCGGCAGCCGTGTATCCCATCGTGTCCGTCCCCATCGTCACGAGGACCCCCCTTACCCCGCGATCGACCTCCTGCGCGACCTTGAGGGCGATGGTCTCCCAGTGGGACGGCTCGAGGTTCTCGCTGTAAACGCTGAGCACTATCTCGGTCCTGACCCTCGCGACATCTGAGAGTTCGGGGAAGAGAGAGTAGAGCTCCTCCGCCGTCGTTGCGGGGTGCACCGCGCCGGTCCTGTAGTCGACCCTACTTGCTATCGTCCCGCCGGTGCCGAGGATGGAGATCTCGGGGAGGTCGGGCCTCTTCGGAGGTGGGAGTGCGCGGAACGCGGGCCGCTCTCCCTTCTCGACCTTGGCCACGTTGGTGATCTTGCCTGTCTCGATGCCGATGTTGTAGCCGTTCTTCAGCTTCAGGACGATGTGGTGGTCGTCGGCGTGCTCATACCTGGGGACCAGGGTTCCCCTGAGTGTGCTGGAGCCGACGCGCACGTCGAGGACGTCGCCGACGTCTGCGCCCGCGCCCGCGAGCAGCTTCCCGGAGGGGCCGCGGTAGCCTGATTGTCCCGGCATCGCTACACCAGGTCCGTTATCACCGGATAAATCCTTGAGACCAACGCTAATCCCCGCCGGCGCGAAGACCTATTCGCGGACGAATATCTTGGGCAAGATAATTAATATAGGGAATAATGTGTCGTCTGAAATATGAGCATCAGTGAGTACGCGCATCCTGAGGTGCTCGTCGACACCAAATACGTCCTCGACCACCACAAGGATGCAAACGTAAGGATCGCAGAGGTTGACTATGACGCGGCTGCCAATTACAACACTGGGCACATCCCCGGCGCGGTCCTTTTCGACTGGAAGAAGGACATCAACGACCCCATCAGGCGCGACGTCCTGAGCAAGCAGCAGCTCGAGACCTTGTTCAACAACGCAGGGATAAACAACAACACGGAGATAATCCTGTATGGGGACTTTAACAACTGGTTCGCGGCGTTCGCGTTCTGGGTCTTCAAGTACCACGGTGTCCAGAAACTAAAGCTGCTAAACGGAGGCAGGAAAAAGTGGCTCCTCGAGGACAAGCCGCTGACGAAGGACATACCCAAGTATCAGAAGACCGTTTACGAGCCGGGTCCGGCTGCGCCCTCTCTCAGGGTCTTCAAAGACTACATCCTGGAGTCCCTGAGGCTCGGCGACAAGGTCCTCGTCGACGTGAGGGGGCCCAAGGAGTTCAGCGGCGAGATACTCGCGCCCCCTGAGTACCCCACGGAGCACGCGCAGAGGGGCGGGCACATCCCGGGCGCAAGGAACGTCCCGTGGGCCCAGACGATCAACGACGCAGATGGGACGTTCAAGTCGAGGAAGGACATCGAAGCGCTCTACGTCCCCAAAGGCGTCACATCGGACAGGGAGGTAATTACCTACTGCCGGATCGGTGAGAGGTCCTCGCACACGTGGTTCGTCCTAAAGTACCTGCTCGGGTACTCCAACGTCAAGAACTACGACGGCTCGTGGACCGAGTGGGGCAACTCGATAGGAGCCCCGGTCGAAAGACCCTAGTCAGCCTTTCTTCTTCACGATATAGTGGACCAGCGTCCCCTCCCTCCTCGTCTCGAGAAGGAGGTTCCCGGTCCTGTCCGTCCACCTGATCATCTCTATCTCCGAGGTCGGGTCGTCCGAGACGAGGTGGACGACGGTCCCGGGCGGGGAGGTCGCGAGAAGCTCGTCCAGCCTCACCAGCACCGCGGAGCACTCGGTCCCGATCTCGAACATCTCGTGGTCCGGGTAGTCCGCGAAGCACCGGACCTTGAGCTCCTCGATCTTAGACTGGAGGTCGCCCCTCGCCATCGAGGCGGGCCTGAGCAGACGCTTCTCGTCAGGCTTCGTCGCCTCGACCTTGGCGAACCAGCCCCCCGAGTAGGGGTCGTGGTTGAGGAGGCGTGGGTTGCCCGCGAGGAGCTCGTTGATGGCGACGATGCGGCCGGTGACGGGGCTCCTCACGGTGTCGAAGTGGCGCGGCCCCTCGACGGCGCCAAGCGCCTTGCCCCGCTCCACGAAGGTCCCGACGGCCTTGAACGAGACAGAGTTGAAGCCCCCCGCCATCCAAGCCAGTACGGTATCGATCCCCACGGTGGCCACGTTCCCCTCGAACCTCGCCCACGTGTGACCCTCGACGTCGTAGAGGACGTCGTCGGCGAATCGGCAGGTGGAGATGATCAAGGAGACCTCGCGGATGCGACCACGTTCTTAGGCGCTTCGGGCAAGCTGCTTTCCCATGTACGGCCCGACCCTCTCGTAGCCGAACCTCCGGTAGTAGTTCCTCGTCCCTACGGCGCTGGTCACCAAGATCGTTTTTGCGCCGAACCTCTCCCTCGACTCCTTCTCCATCTCCTCGAGGAGGGATGAGCCGAGGCCGCGGTGCTGGAACCCCGCCTCGCTGTGTGCGCCGACCGAGACCACTCTCCCGTAGACCTTGAGCTCCCGGACGATGCACGCGTCCCTCACCTCGGGCCGGTGAGCCCTCTCAGAGGGGACCCTCATCCTCACGAAGCCCGCGAGCTTGCGCGCCCTCACGAACTCGTAGCTCGCGAAGACCTCTGTCCCGCCGGACGCGGCGTAGGACTCCGAGCGGAGGGCGAGCTCATCGTCGGCGAGGTCGGAGGGGAGGTCGAGGGCCACCTCCCTGCACCTGATGCAGCCGCACCAGGAGCCCTGCTCTTTCAGGCGATCAAGGACGAGTTCGCGGAGGTTCCCGGCCTTGTTCCCAGCCACGATGTCGTTCTCTGGTATCTCCCTCTGGATCCTCATGATGCGGTGCCACGGGGGGACGTGCCCCTTCATCTCTGCGATGAGGTCGACGACTGTCTCGAGGTCGTAAGGCTCGTAGAGGCCGGCCTGCGCCATCCTCGCCAGCGCGGTCCCTCCCACCACGGTCGTCGGGTAGAGCTTCATCATGTCGGGCCTGAAGCTCTCGTCCTCGAAGAGCCGGAGGAGGTCGGCGAGGTCGCCCTGGGGGTCGGATCCTGGTAGCCCGGGCATCATGTGCGCGGCCACTTTCAGCCCGGCGTCGCGCGCAGCTTGGAAGGCGTCGACCGTGTCCTGGACGGAGTGCCCCCGGTTGCTCCTATCGAGGATCTCGTCCCTCAGGCTCTGGACCCCGATCTCGACCTTGGTCACCCCGTAGGAGAGCAGCAGGTCGACATGCTCCGGGCGGCACCAGTCTGGCTTCGTCTCGATGGTGAGCCCAACGGAGCGGTGCTTCGTCGTCTCGTTGGCAAGGTGAGCCTCCTCCAACGAACCCGAGGTTGAGCGGTTGATCCCGTCGAATGAGCCCTTGATGAACCACTCCTGGTAATCGAGGGGCATCGCGAGGAAGGTCCCTCCCTCGATCATCAGCTCGACCTTCGAGGTGTCGTGCCCCCTGTCGTCATACTTGCTCAGCATCTTCTCCGCCTGCTTGACGGGGTCGAATCCGGCGGCCCTGGCCCCCCTCATGCTCGGGCCGTCGGGGACGTAGCTCTGTGGGGTCCCCACCGATGGCCCCCCGGGGCAGTAGACGCAAGTGCCATGAGGGCAGCTCTCTGGACGGGTGAAGAGGGTGACGATTATGATACCGGAGGCGCTCCTTCGAGGATGGACCCTTATCAGCTCCATCCACTTTGCCCTCTCGGTCTCGGGGAGCGCGAGGAAGACCTGGGAATTGGAAAGGAACCTGTGATACCCCGAAGTAATCGCAGCGGTCTTCTTGGCCCGTTCGAGCTGCGCCCGCGTCTGGACCTTGCCCGAGAGGATCTCGTCCGCCACGGCGGAGCGAGCAGCGTCCTCAGGCGATAGGGAGGACCCTACAGCTTCCAATTCTGACCGGGCTTTCTCTTCAGCGTGAACCTCTTGATGTAGGTCCGCCGGTTCCTTACTTTAGGTATCTTGCCTTTGTGTGGCTTGCCTTCAATTTTCGGAGTCTGGCTTCTGACTCTAGGTTACCCGTTTGGGACTTACCCGCCTTCGTCAGAGATCCGTGGGTTGGCGTTGATTTTACACCTCTCTCATTGAGCTTCTTTAGAGTCGTATATAATTCTAGTTCCCTCTCGGTGTACCTTCGCTCCTTTCCTCTGTAATGAGATGCGCGACTCCTACAATACTCCAACATCACGTCGGCCTGTTTGGTTTTGATTATCATGAGTGGTCTCAAACGTTCGAGCAGTACGATTATGTTCTTTGTTCCTGTGACGTGTAAAACAAAGGTGGGCTTGCAACCTTCGCGTGCCTTTGCAACTACGATGCAGCCTGCACGAAGCCAGCTCTTCAGAGTCTCAATCACTTCCCTGTTAGTGTTGGTGAAATAGACGGTAGGATGCAACGCGGTCGTGTACAATCGGTCTTTTCTCTCATTGTACGTAATTTGAATGCCGCCCTCCCCATCGAGAAAGGCTGCCAGATAGCCGAGTTGGTAATCTGAAAGGTCATCAACTTGTATTGTAGAGTTCTTTAGCCCCAAACCCTTCATGTGTTTGCCGGCTTGATGGCCTGCGACTTTTCTCGGGCTTTCAAACACAAGGCCACAGAACTTGCAGGAATAGGTCATGAAGTCTAATGAGGTTCAGGGATAAAAGCTCCCATCCTGCGAAAGGATGGCCCTACTCGCGTCTCCCCTGCTGACCCAGGTCGTGATGTTCACGATGGACTGGTCGATGATCGCGCCAAGCCTGAAACCTTTAACTGTGCCACGCGGTCGTGAAACGCGAATTTTTTGCCTGAGCCCGTAATCTACGAGACCGACGCGGGGGTCATGCTCGTCAAGGACGGGAACGTCCTAGTCTCCAAACGGTTCGAGGCGGGGGACAGGGACGCCAAGCTCACGAGGCTCGGGGAGGAGGCAAAGCACATGGGACTCAAGAAGCTCAAGGTCGCTAGCATCCTCGCCAAGGAGAGGATGGAAGAGCTCGGGATAGAGACCTCGATAGTCTCCGACGAGGAGCGCGAGGAGCTAGAGTCGAGGAGGCCCGAGCTTCTCTCAAAGGCAGGATTCTCCGGAGAGGGGAGGACGGGCATCGAGGGCGCGAGGAAGAAGGCCATCGAGGAGGCGTCGCGCGAGGTCAGCGAGGCCTCGTCGAAGGAGGACCTCCACCTTGTCAACGCAATCCAGGCGCTCGACGAGATGGACAAGTTCCTCAACATCTCCACCGAGCGCGTCATGGAGTGGTACAGCCTCCACTTCCCCGAGCTGCCGGACATGCTCAAGGACAACCTGGCGCTCGCGAGGCTAATGATCATAATCGGCCCCAGGGGGACGTTCGAGAAAGAGGCCCTCGAGAAGGAAGGGTTCGGCGACAAGAAGGCCGAGGCGATAATGACTGCGTCCGCCGAGTCGAAGGGAGGCACAATTTCAGAGAGGGACATGAAACGGCTGGTCGGCCTCGCCGAGCTCGCCGTGAAGACAGGCTCTGAGAGGGAGAAGTTCGCCGAGTACGTCGAGTCAACGATGAACAAGATCGCCCCCAACGTCACGTCGGTCGCCGGCGCCACGATTGGGGCGCGCCTCATCGCAAAGGCCGGGGGTCTAGAGAGACTGGCAAGGCTCCCGGCAAGCACCATCCAAGTGCTGGGGGCCGAGAAAGCGCTGTTCAGGTCTATACGGACGGGCTCTCGCCCGCCGAAGCACGGGATACTATTCCAGCACGAGGAGGTCCACACCGCGCCAAAGTGGCAGAGGGGGAAGATCGCAAGGACCATAGCGAACAAGGTCGCGATCGCGGCTAGGATCGACTATTACCGGGGGACAAAGGAAGGGGACCTCACAGGGCAGCTAGAGAAGAGGCTGAAGGAGATCAAGACAAAATATAAGGAGCCAAGGCCGCTCCGACCAGAGCAGAGGGGGTTCAGGGATGAGCAACGTTCTCGTCGTGGAAAGGGGAGGGAGGCGGGCCGCTTTTACAAGAAACCTCGTCCCGGGCAACGCGACGTACGGCGAGGACCTCCTCAAGATAGAAGGAACCGAGTAT
>Ga0307477_10001615_pt1 | contig 18610 bp, 18 predicted proteins | sample atmos_gasesECM2C_FD_203316 | JGI IMG/M metagenome (GOLD analysis project Ga0307477, IMG submission 203316) | Hardwood forest soil microbial communities from Morgan-Monroe State Forest, Indiana, United States - atmos_gasesECM2C_515 | ecosystem: Environmental > Terrestrial > Soil > Temperate...
GTGTCTCAGTTCCAGTGTGGCTGGCCATCCTCTCAGACCAGCTAACGATCAAAGCCTTGGTAGGCCGTTACCCTACCAACTAGCTAATCGTGCGCGGGCCCCTCCTTCGACGCCTTACGGCTTTCATCCTTGCGGATCTTATGCGGTATTAGCCCCGCTTTCGCGGGGTTATTCCCCATCAAAGGGCAGGTTACCCACGTGTTACGCACCCGTGCGCCGTGCGCCAGTTGTATTGCTACAACCGCGCACTCGACTTGCATGTGTTAAGCACGCCGCCAGCGTTCGTTCTGAGCCAGGATCAAACTCTCGTTTGAAACTGGTAGCTTGGCGAAAAAAAATGCTCCGATTTGCATCGGAGCCAGCCTACCAAGCAAATTATTGTCGCTCGAATTTACTCAGACCATTCGCGCTCGAAAACTCGAATGGCTTCGAACAGATTCTGGCACATCGTATCGGTTGTCAAAGAGCAAAGCCCCCCTGTCTTGCAGAAAGGCACATCCACAGCCCAAGGAGTATCTCAGAGGGTGTTCTGATTGTCAACAGTCGTTTACGGGGATTTTGGATTTTCCACAGACATCCTCAGACAAGCCGATAAACCCTTATGCCATGCTACGATGCGCGCGTTGCAGCCCGAACGGACCCCGACAGGCTCGGGGGAAACCGGTGAAATGTGAGTCGTGGCAAAGTGAAAAATCCCGCGGTCCGCCGAGATTTCGCCTCTCTCAAAGCGCATCTCCTCGCGACTTTGAATAGGCACGGAATGCTTCACCCTGGGGACCGCGTGGGCGCCGCAGTTTCGGGCGGGGCGGATTCCGTGGCGATGCTGCTTCTCTTACTGGAGCTGCGCGAGAAGCTGGGTATCGTGCTCAGCGTGGTGCATTTCAATCACAAGTTGCGCGGCAAGGCCTCCGACGCGGACGAGAAATTCGTGGCGAAGCTGGCGGCTAAGCATGGACTCGCATTTCACGCGGCTTCCCTCTATGTGGCAAAGAAGGCAAAAGCGGAGCGCACCAACCTCGAGGACACGGCGCGGCGCGCGCGGTACGATTATTTTCAATCTCTAGTGGAATCGGGCGAGCTCATGCGCGTCGCCGTTGGCCACACCGCCGACGATCAGGCAGAAACGGTGCTGGCTCATCTCCTGCGCGGAACGGGGCTGGCGGGGCTCGGGGGAATTCATCCGCTGGCCGGCCCGGTGATCCGGCCTTTGTTGAGTGCGCGGAGGGCGGAGCTGCGAGCTTTTCTGCGCGCCAAGAAGCAAACCTGGCGCGAGGACGCCACCAATCAAGACACGACTCGACTGCGCGCGCGCATTCGGAAGAAACTTCTTCCCTTGCTCGAAAAACAATTTCAACACGCCATCGTTGAACACTTGGCAACGCTTGCGGAACTCGCAAGGGAAGACGAGGCGTATCTCGAGCACGCAGCCGAAACTCAGGTGCTCGCAGTCACGAAGAAAAGCAAAGATGCGGCACGAGTTCCTCTACGTGTTCTGACGGATTGTCCAGCGAAACAGCGTGCGCGCGACAAAAAAGGTGAACCAGATTTGGAGCTGGGAAACTTACCTCCGGCCCTGCAAACCAGAATAGTGCGGCACGTCGTCGCAAGCATCAAGCCGCGTTCAGGACAGCTTGGCGCTAAGCATGTGCAAGCCATACTGGAATTTGCGCGAAGCGGGCGAACCGGAAGTTCGCTCGCATTGCCAGGCGGCGTGGAAGTGCGCCGCGAGCGCGACGAACTCGTGTTCCAGGCAATTGGGACTGCGAAACTCGCAGCTGCGCACGAGGAAAATGCAAAATTCGAATACAACATCGATTTGGCAAACGGTGCGGAACAGTTGCCCGTGCCGGAACTCGATTGCGTATTCCGCTTCAGGGTGATTGACTGGCCCCCCAATAGAGCGGAAACTAGTGAAGATGGGGCGGTCCTGGACCGTAACCGGCTGCGGCTGCCGCTTGTGCTTCGCAGTTGGCGTCCTGGGGATCGGTTACAACCTGTAGGTCACCGAAGCGCGCACAAGCTGAAGCGGTTGTTGAATGAGAAGCATGTCAGCCGTTGGGATCGCGACGGCTGGCCAGTGCTGACGAGCGGCGGAGACGTTGTGTGGGCCCGCGGCTTTCCGGTGGCCGCCCAATATGCTGCGAATGAAAGGACTCGAGCAGGAGTGGTAATCGTCGAGGAAAAAAGTTGAGCGCGCAAAGAGGGGCAGCATATTCCGCCGCGCGCATCGCATCCCGCGTCGCCGCATTGGGCAAACATATCTCGCGGGAGTACAGAGGTCGTCGATTGGATGTTGTAGTAACGCTGGATCGTGGATTTGTTTTCGCGGCGGATCTGGTGAGGCAAATTGAAGCGCCCATGGTCTGCCACTTCGTTCGCGAAGAGGTGCGGGATGTGGATCATGGTGGGCACGCCCGGCGCGAAGTTTTTTTCGGCTCCCATCCGGAGCTTAAGGGGCGGGACGTACTGGTTGTGGATGCAGTGCTGGAAAGCGGCGTGACGCAGGAATTTCTTCTCCGGCGGTTGGGTGAAGGCGGACCGCGTTCGATCCGGCTCGCGGTGCTCTTGGACAAGACTGCCAATCGCCGCGTGGCGCTGGAGCCCGATTACTTTGGCTTCCGGAATGCATCTAATCAAGTATGGGTCGGGTATGGTCTGGCGGCAGCGAATGGCACGGGGCGCAACCTTCGGCAACTTTCTTCCGGAGTGCAGGCCGCGCCCAGAAAACGCAGTAAGGGGCGGAAGAAGTAAGCGAACTCTGAATTCTTCCGGCTGGCATCAGGACTTGTGAGGACAACGTGAATTCCAGTTCTACGGCAAAAACAATTCTCTTCTGGATCTCGATCATCTTTCTGGGCGTGATGCTCTGGAAGCTGGTCTCCGCGAACGGCGCGCAGGCGCACGAGGATACGCCAACCTATAGCGAATGGATGGCCAAGCTCGACGCGGGCGATGTGAAGGAAGTGACGATGTACCTCTCGCCGAATAGCTACGATCTTCAAGGCGAGTACAACAAGCCTCCGAACCGGAAATTCCAAGTCACCATTCCGAAGGAAGATGCGCCTACGGTCACGAAAGCGCTGCGGGACAAAGCGGTCCAGCTCAAGGTCAAGGAAGTACGCAGCGGCGACTGGGTGCTGATTCTTCTGAACGCCGCGCCGCTGATTCTCCTGGTGGGCTTCTGCTTGTTCCTGATGAGGCAGATGCAGGCGGGTGGAAACAAAGCGCTGAGCTTCGGCAAGTCGCGCGCGCGGCTGCTTTCCGCGCAGCAAAAAAAGGCTACGTTCAAGGATGTCGCCGGAACGGACGAAGCAAAGGAAGAGCTGCAAGAGATTATCGAATTCCTGAAGGATCCGCAGAAGTTCCAGAAGCTCGGCGGGCGTATTCCCAAGGGCGTGCTGCTAGTCGGGCCTCCGGGCACGGGCAAGACATTGCTGGCGCGGGCGATTGCGGGCGAAGCGAACGTGCCGTTCTTCTCCATCTCCGGTTCGGATTTCGTGGAAATGTTTGTCGGCGTGGGCGCGAGCCGGGTCCGCGATCTTTTCGAGCAGGGCAAGAAGAACGCGCCTTGCATTATCTTCATTGATGAAATTGATGCCGTGGGCCGCCATCGTGGCGCAGGCCTCGGAGGCGGTCACGACGAGCGCGAACAAACGCTGAACGCGTTGCTCGTCGAGATGGATGGATTCGAATCGAACGAGGGCGTGATTTTGATCGCGGCCACCAACCGGCCCGACGTGCTCGACCCGGCGCTGTTGCGTCCCGGCCGCTTTGACCGGCGCGTGGTTGTGGCGCGTCCGGATGTGAAGGGCCGCGAAGAAATTCTCCGCGTGCACACGCGAAAAGTGCCCATCGGCGACGACGTGGATTTGTCCATCATCGCGCGTGGCACGCCGGGCTTCTCCGGCGCGGACCTGGCCAATCTGGTCAACGAAGCGGCGCTGTGGGCCGCGCGGCAGAGCCGCAAGTTCGTGATGATGGCGGATTTCGAGATGTCCAAGGACAAAGTCCTGATGGGCGTCGAACGCAAGTCTATGATTCTGTCCGATGAAGAGAAGCGAAATACCGCGTATCACGAGGCGGGCCACGCGCTGGTTGCGGCAATGACGCCAGGCGCCGATCCCGTTCACAAGGTGACGATTATTCCGCGCGGAATGGCGCTGGGCCTCACGATGCAGTTGCCGGAAGACGACAAGCACACCTACACGCGCGGCTATCTGGAAGGAATGCTGGCCGTGCTCATGGGCGGCCGTTCCGCGGAAGAAATCTTCCTCGGACACATCACCACTGGCGCGGGCAACGACATTGAACGTGCTACCGAAATCGCGCGCAACATGGTCTGCGAATGGGGCATGAGCGAACTGGGGCCACTGGCCTATGGCAAGAAGGACGAAGCCATCTTCCTGGGCCGCGAGATCGCTCAGCACCGCGACTATTCGGAAGACACTGCCATCCAGATTGACAAGGAAGTGAAGCGCATCGTCAACGGCGGCTACGAAAAGGCCAAAAATCTCCTTGCCAACAATCGCGATACCCTCGAGCGCATCGCGCAGGCGTTGCTCGAACGCGAAGTGATTGACGCCAACGAAGTGAAACTGCTGATGGAAGGCAAGCCGCTGCCGGAAAAGCCGCGCACGCCTCCCACGCCGCCGCCGCAGGCTGCCCCGAGCACGGATCCCAAGGTGGTTCGCCCCGAGCTGCGTCCGGCTCCCGGATTCACACGCGGGGAGAATCCGGCGAAAGCCTAACCTCAAACACCGAGAACCTTATATTTTGTTCCTGCCCAGGGCGTGACCTTCGGTATCATTTTCTTGTACTTTCGGCGCGATTCTTCTCTATCCGCACCGCGCACGGTCCTGCGCCGAACTGAGTCCCGACCCCTCCAACAGCAGTCCAACGATCGTCCGAAGAGACCCTGATTCTAAGGTGACGCCTCTCCATTGAGAGGGGTAGAATGTGGGTATGGCGAGGCAGAACAGCGAAAACCTTCACGTCACCTGCCCGTGCTGCCAGGCGAAGCTCGTGGTAGATTCTGTTTTCGGCGCGGTGCTTTCCCACGAAGCGGCGGTGAAGCCCGGTCCCGACGTTGACTTGACGGACGCGCAAAAAATCCTCGCCGAGCAAAACCGCCAGCGGGAAGACAAGTTTGCGAATTCTTGGTTCCAGGAAACCAACAAGGAAGACATCCTCGCGAAGAAATTTGAAGAGGCCATGAAGAAGGCCAAAGACGCTCCCGCCGGCAAGCCCATCCGCGATTTCGACCTCGACTAGTCGGACAGGCACTCCTGGCTGTCCTTGTTTGTGCAAATACAAAACCAAGAGGACAGACAAGAATGTCTGTCCTACTTTGCACTACACTACGCTGGCGGCGGTTTGAATGCAGAAACGAAGAAAATTTCGGCTGAAGCTCCCATCGCTGACGCTTCTTCTCGGCGAACGCACACTCGTAATGGGCGTGCTGAACGTCACGCCGGACAGTTTCTCCGATGGCGGAAAATTCCTTCAACCGGAACGGGCCATTGAGCACGCCCTTGCAATGGAGCGAGCCGGCGCTGGCCTTCTCGACATCGGTGGCGAATCCACGCGGCCGGGATCCGAGGGAACCCCGGCTTCGGAAGAGTTGAATCGTATCCTCCCCGTTCTGGAAGGGCTGCGAGGCCGCCTCAAGATTCCCGTTTCCGTGGATACTCGCCGCTCCACCGTGGCCGAGCTGGCCATCCGCTCCGGCGCGCAAATCATCAATGATGTTTCGGGCCTGCGAAGCGACCCGGGCATTGCCGAGGTCGCGGCGCGTCACCGTGTTCCGCTCATCCTGATGCACATGCGCGGCGATCCGCGAACGATGCAAAAGGGGCCGTTTGCGCGCGACGTCGTGAGAGACGTGATGCAAGGCCTGCGCAAGTCCGTCGCAATTGCGCGCAAAGCGGGGGTCGCAAAGTCCCAGATTATTCTCGATCCCGGCATTGGCTTCGGCAAAAGCTACGCGCAAAATTACGAATTGCTCCAAGAGCTTCCGCAGCTGGCAAAGCTTGGCTATCCGATACTCGCCGGGGCCTCGAGAAAGGGGTTTCTTGGCGCGACGTTGACCCGCGACGGCAAACATGCTCCTTCGGAACAGCGCATCTGGGGCACCGCCGCCACGGTTACGGCGAGCATCTTGAATGGAGCTCACATTGTGCGCGTTCACGATGTGGCGGAAATGGCGCAAGTGGCGCGCGTCGCGGATTGTCTGCTCGATCCTGGACAGAGCCCAGGGAACTGAATACTGAGACGCTCCGACCGGGTCGGGGCGAACGCCGGCCACAGACCAAGACTTTCGCCGGATGCCAGCTACACGGCTCCTTCGGTATAATCCGCTCGGTCAACAGGTCGCGCGAACTTTGGGTCGAGAATTCAGGAGAAGATCCAACTCATGGTGCGTCTCACGATTTTTCTTTCCTTACTGCTTTTTTCTCTGTCCATATGCCCGCCGCCGGCACAAGCGCAGCTGCCGCAGGCAACCAAAGACCCCCTAAGCCCAACGCAGGGAGCAACGGCGCAGCCAGGTTGTTCCGTGACCGAGTCGTCTTCCTGCGCCCAAGCCGCGGCGAAGCTTTTGCCCATCGTGATGGGGTCATCGCCCATGGAGGAAAACCTGCGGCGCTTGACGGACGAAATCGGCGGGCGTGTCACCGGCACGCCAGAAATGGCCAAAGCCGTGGAGTGGGGCGTCGCCGCCTTTCGCGCCGCGGGTGTGGATGTCCACACCGAAAAGTACACGCTGCCGGTCACCTGGAGCGAAGGGAACACGCGGCTCGAACTGCTCGGCCCGATAAAATTTCCTATGCGGTTGAAGGCGGAAGGCTGGTCTCCGGCTGCGCCGGCAGGCGGGATCGAAGCAGCTTTAGTTGATGTGGGCTACGGTACCGACGACGACTTCTCGAAAGTAGGGACGTCGATTAAAGGCGCGATCCTGCTGGTTCACAGCGACATCGGCTCTACCTGGGCGGATCTTTTCAATGAATACTTACGGCCCCCAGTGACTATTGACCACGCCCTGAAGGGAGGCGCCGCAGCCATCCTCTGGATCGGCGCACGGGAAAGGCTGCTCCTCTATCGCCACACGAATTCCCTGGCCGGAGAAATTGACAAGATTCCGCAAGCTGTACTGGCACGCGAAGACGGCTTGCGGCTGGCGCGAACCGTCGCTGCATATCCCGGAAAGGCGCGCGTACGTTTCGATATGCCCAACAAAATTGGCGGGCCCATCGAGCAGCAGAATGTAGTCGGCGAGATTCGCGGCTACGAGAAACCGGACCAAGTCGTCCTCCTCGGCGCGCATCTCGATTCCTGGGAACTAGGCACGGGAGCGCTCGATAATGGCTGCAACGCGGCGCTGGTAATTGAAGCCGCGCGCGCGATTAAGGCCACCGGGCTTTTGCCGAGGCGCACGATCCGCTTCGTGCTCTTCAGCGGAGCAGAACAAGGCACCATTGGCTCATTCGAATACGTGAAGGCGCACCGCGCCGAACTGGACAAGATTCGCGCGATGATCACGTTCGATGCGGGTATCGGCCGCGTCACCGGGTATTCTCTCGGCGGCCGGCGCGATATCGAAGCCGGCGTCCGGGAAACGCTCAAGCCCCTCGAATCCTGGGGCGTGAACAACCACACCTACGATGCCTCGTTCGGAACGGATAATTTCGACTTCCTGCTCGAAGGCGTGCCCACCCTCGTGGCCAATCAGGAAGAGGCGAACTACCTGCCGAATTATCACGCCGCTTCGGACACGCTGGACAAAGTGGACATGCGCGAACTGAAGCTTCACACGGTGCTCGCGGCGCTGACAGCCTGGGGCATCGCCGACCGCGCGGAGCCCCTTGGCAAGCGCCTTTCGCGCGCGGAACTCGACGTCCTTGTGAAGGAAACCGGCCTGGACCAGCAATTAAAAGCCCTCGGTTATTGGGATGCCTGGCAGAGCGGCCAGCGCGGCCGCAAACCGTAGCCATTCACCAGGATGGGGTCAGATTTCTCCCGCATAACACTCATCCCTTTGGAAGCATCCCACATTCTCGGGGAGGCTTCCCGGTATACTAGATGTGTGGCTGACAACCAGGTTGGACGGAACAGGCTTGCGCGCCACTCCATCCTTGCGGTGGATTATGGGCGAGTAAGGATTGGACTCGCCCTTGCCGACTCGCAGACGCGGATGGCGCAGCCGCTCGGCACCATCGAGCGCCTCAATCGGAACGAAGACATGCGACGGCTGCGCGAGCTGGTGCGAGAGCAGGGCGTAAAGCAAATTGTCGTGGGGCTGCCTCTGCGGCTGGACGGCACGCGCGGAGAAATGGCCGAAGAAGTCGAGCGCTTCGCGCAGCGCCTCCGGAAGCAGATCGGCGTGCCGGTTGAAATGGTGGACGAGCGGCTGACGAGCTGGGAAGCCGAACGCATGTTGGAAGAAACGCAGGGACGATTCATCCACGACGAAAAGCTGTCTGGCGGCAAAAAGCAGAAGAATGCAAAAGCGAAAATGACGGTGGACGCCGTGGCCGCCGCTGTTATCTTGAAGGAATTTCTGGATCGGCAGGGGCAAGCGACCGAGAAGGGCTGAACGAAGTAAGAGAGTGAAACTGAGGGACGGAATTGAAGTTTTTGCTCGCACTATTGTTGATACTCGTCTTGATCGCAGGGGCAGCCGCGGCGTGGCTGTGGTATGGCATGACCAAGCCATACCAGAGTTTTGCGAAAGAAGGCGTGTTTGTGGACGTGCCGCACGGAGCGTCGCGGCGCTTCGTGGCCTATCTGCTCCAGAAAAATGGCGTTATACGCAGCTCCCTGGGCTTTGAAATTTACGCGCGGCGGCATCCGAAGCGCACGCTGGAGGCCGGCGAGTACTTTTTCGACCATGCCATGGCCGGCAAAGATGTCTTTTGGAAACTTGCCAACGGCCAGGTGTACCAGCAGCCCTTCACGGTGCGCGAAGGAGAGACCATGTTTGACATCGCCCGCGAACTGCAAGCCGGCAAATTCATGCCCGCGGGAGATTTTCTCTACGCCGCGGGCGACCCCGCGCTGATTCGCGATTTCGCGCCGGGGGCGCAGACCCTCGAAGGCTTCCTGTTTCCCGCCACGTATGAACTTCCGCGACATCCCGCGGCAAGCGAATTGACGGCGGAAATGGTTCACAAATTCAAGGAACAGTGGAAGCAGATCGCGCCCTCGGCCACGGCCGGGCGCATGGACGAAAGCGACCGTCAAGCGGTAACCCGCATTGTGACGCTGGCGTCGCTCGTGGAGCGAGAGACGCCCAAGCCCGACGAGCGGCCGCTAGTGGCGGGCGCTTTCGAAAACCGCCTGCGAAAAGGCATGCGCTTGCAATGCGACCCCACCGTCATCTATGGAATGGAGCGGCTCGGACGGTACAATGGAACGCTCACGGGAAAAGATTTGAGCTTCGATTCGCTATACAACACCTACGAGCACGGTGGGCTGCCGCCCGGGCCGATTGGCAACCCCGGGGAGGCATCGCTACGCGCGGCGCTCCACCCGGCGGAAACGAATTATTTGTATTTTGTGGCCAACACGCAGGGCGGCCATTTTTTCAGTGCTACACTGGCGGAACACAACCAAAATGTGGTGAAGTACCGTCGGCTGCTGGCCGGTCTGCCGGCGGATCCACCGCCGCCTCCGCCGCCTCCGCCGCCCAGCCCGAAGAAAAAGCACGTCAAGAAGCACCGAGTCGCGACCCGATGACCGAAGATCTGAAAACGAAAAAAACGCTGATCCTCGATACCGCCCGAGAGATCAAAGTCGAGAAGTGGACGCCCGCGGAAATTGATCAATTGCGGCGTCGGCTCATCGCCGAGCATGGTGAAGCCGGCAAGTCCGGCCCTGATTACATCGCGGAAGTGCTGAAGGACGCCGGGCACCGGGTCTTGCTCACGCTGCAGGAAGAAGCCGAAGAGCAGTATGAAGAAGAGTTCGAGGATCTGCTGCACTTTAAGACGCTGGAAGACGCGGAGGTCAGCATCATGCGTCTGGACGAGCTGATGCGGAAATTCCGCGAACAAGGCGAGCACGCGGCCGTAGAGCGCGTCCTCAACGTGGCCCGGCTCGGCAAACGCCGCGCGGAGATGATTTCGCGGAATCACAAAGTCGAGCCGCACAAGCGCGAGGAAAAAGTGGAGATCGCCAACTGGTTCCGCATCTGGCTCGAAACGCCGGACGCGTTCTTTGACTGGCTGGACGTGCGCAAACAGTCGCCGGCATTTCAGGCCAAGTTTCCGCAAGCGGAGGAGGAGGAATGAGCGCGACGGGCAATCCCGTCCCGGGCGGCGACGCGCTTGAGCTGCCTCCTTTTTCGCTCGATGTAGAATCGCTGAGCCTCGGCGCGGACGTGAAAGCCGTGGGACTCGAACTGGTCGAAACCGAAAATCGCGAGCCCGTGCGCGGCAAGGAAGCTTCAGAGATCTGGTCGGCGGTCTTCCCGGCCCTGGTGGCAGGCGAGCCGTACGCGGTGGATTTTTTCAGCCACCTCGACCGCGTCAGGGAGTTCTGCAAAGCGCGTGGAATGGTCCTGCGCGAAGCCGCGGAACGATGCGCCGTGTTGCCGCAACCGGATCATGACCGGTTGCGTCAAATCTTTGAACGCTTCGAGGGGGAAACCTTTGGCATCCGCGCAGGCGTCGCGGCACAGCCCCCTGACCCGGCTCTCGAGGGCGAACTTTCCAAGCGCGGTCTGGACGCCTACCAGCCGGCGTATGCCCGCTACACCTTTTGCGCCATCTGTGAGCCGGAAGACGGGTGGGTAACCCTTTTGAGCGAATCGCTTTGGCCCAGCGAAGTCATCCGGCGGCTGCGTCCCGCGGTTCAGCCGTTTGACATACACCTTGCGCGGCCCAATTGAATGTCTCCCTCGGCTGCGACCCACGAAGAGGTACGAGCGTCCAATGGTTGTTCGATTGCTGCTCTTACAGGGACAGGGACGGAATAGCTTGATTCAGCGCGCAAAAACATGCCTGATCCTGGCGACAGTGGCGGCCATTTCCTGCGGCTGCGGCGGCGGGACAGCTGTGACCGGCCACACCGTAGTCGCGCCGACGCAGAGGCCGGTGGCCAGAGACGCCACGCGCGAAGAGCTTCTCGACCGCTACAACTCGATTGTCCATGGCACGAAAACGTTGAATGCCACCGTGCAATTGAAACCGACGGCCGGTTCGAAATACAGCGGCGTTATTGATGAATATCACGAGGTCAAAGCATTTCTCCTGGCAGCGCGCCCCGCGGAGATTCGCGTGATCGGGCAAGCGCCAGTTGTCGGCACCACGGTTTTCGACATGGCCAGCGATGGCGAAATCTTTCGGGTTTCGATTCCCCCGAAACATAAATTTCTGGTCGGCCCCGTTGCAACCGAGCGCACGAGCAGCAAGCCCATCGAGAACCTTCGCCCGCAACACCTGCTGGACGCGCTGCTCTGGCCGGAAATTCGCAAAGAAGAGGCGTCGTACGTAAGGGAATTCAATGACGAAGTGGCGCGCTATTATGTCTTGACCGTTTTGCGCGGCGGCTATCAAACGGAGATCCTGCGGGAAATCTGGTTTGACCGCTCAGATTTGCAAGTCGCTCGTTTGCAAACGTTCGGCCCCAGGGGAATTCTTCTTTCCGATGTTCATTTCTCCGACTGGCAGCCCGTGGAAGGAGCTGCGGCCCAGGGCGCCCCCGCGAGGCCAGCCAATACAGCGGCTTTGTTTTCGCGCGCGATTCGAATCCATCGCCCTCACGACGACTACCAGCTCGATCTGCAAGTCGCGAAGATCACGCTCAATGAAGAGATTCCCGCCGACCGCTTCAAGCTCGAACAGCCGGAGGGGTCGGAACTGGTGCAAGTCGGCGACGCTACGGAGAACAAGCAGCCATGATGGGTGAGCTGATCCTCCGCAATCTGCTGCACCGCCCGATGCGCACGCTCATCGGCGCCATGGGCATCGCGGTGGAAGTCGCGCTCGTGGTCCTGATCGTGGGACTGACCAGCGGTCTGTTGTCCGAGACGGCAAAGCGCATCGAAGGGATCGGCGCCGACATTATGCTGCAGCCGCCGGGCTCGTCATACATGTTGGCCTTTAGCAGCGCGCCCATGCCCGTCAAGATCGGTGACAAGCTTGCAGAACTGAAATACGTTCAATCGGTTGCGCCGGTGCTCTTCCAGTTCAACACCTCGGGCGTGGAAATCGTTTACGGAATTGATCAAGAAAGCTTTCGTGCCGTCTCCGGCGGATTTGTATTCATTCAAGGGCACGACTTGGAGGATCCGGACGACATTCTTGTGGATGACATTGCCGCAAAAACGAAAAAGGTACAGCCCGGGGAGACCTATCGCATCTTTGACCACGACTGGCATGTCGCAGGAATCGTCGAGCACGGCAAGGGCTCGCGCCTTTTTGTGCCTCTCGCCACTCTCCAGGAATTGGTCGGTGCACGCGACAAGGCCAGCATCTTCTTTGTGAAGTGCACCCGGCCTGAGCACACCGAAGACGTCATGCAAGACATGCGTCATGTCCTGCCCGGCTACACCGTCCGGCCCCTCAAGGACTATCTTTCCCTGATGACCTCCACCAACATCCCGGGCCTGGAGGCCTTTATCAACGCCATGATCATGCTGGCCATCACGATCGGGCTGTTGGTCATTTTTCTGACGATGTACACCACGGTAATCGAGCGCACTCGGGACATCGGTGTTTTGAAGTCACTCGGCGCCAATCATTGGTTTGTCGTTCGGGCGTTGCTCTCGGAATCCGCTGCCCTCTGTCTGCTCGGTGTGGGCGCCGGTGTGGGGCTGAGCTACGCGGTGCGTGCAGGGTTTCTCTGGAAGTTTCCGACGTTGTCGATTCTGATCACATCGGGATGGGTTTTGCGAGCGGCGGGGATCGCACTCCTCGGAGCTCTCTTGGGCGCAAGCTACCCGGCATGGATGGCCAGCCGCAAGGACGCTGTGGAAGCACTGTCGTACGACTAAGCAACAAAAGACCCGAGGCGGGGTTTGCTGAGAAAGCTGTGGCTTTGTTGTGCGGGAATAAAAATCGCTAATCGTGAGGGATAGCTAGGCACCGATGGAAATCGCAGCTACAATACGGGAACCTGCCGAAGGGCTGATTTTCCAAGGAAAAAAGAGCGTGGAGCCGATACTCAAGACGGAAAATTTGTGGAAGCTCTACCGCGCCGGAAAAGTCGAAGTACCTGCCTTGTGTGGCGTCAATTTCGAAGTTTTGCCCGGCGAATCGGTCGCCGTGATGGGGCCCTCGGGTTGCGGCAAGTCTTCCCTGCTCTATGTAATCGGCGGTCTCGCGCAAGCCTCGCGCGGCAAGGTCCTAGTGGACGGCAACGACCTGGCTTCGCTGAGCGACGGCGCGCGCACCAAGCTCCGGCGCCACAAAATCGGCTTCGTCTTTCAGCGTTTCAACCTGCTCCCAACGCTGACGGCCAAGGGCAATATTGCCATCGCGCAGTTCATTCATGGCGATGGTTTTGATCCGCACCGCTTCGACGTCGTCACCCAGATGCTCGGCCTCGCCGGGCGGCTCCAACACAAACCTTCCGAACTTTCTGGCGGCGAGCAGCAGCGCGTGGCTATCGCCCGCGCCATCATCAACGAGCCGAAAATCCTGCTCGCGGACGAACCCACGGGAAACCTGGATTCCAAGAACTCGGAAATCGTGCTGCAAATGCTTCGCCAGCTCAATAAAGACCTGGGCCAGACCATCGTCATGATCACGCACAACCCGGAAGCCACGACCTACTTCGATCGCGTCGTGCACATGCGCGACGGAATCATCGTTGACGGAGTTCCTGCGGATTGATATGGCCAGCTTCGGACAAATCCTGTCGAAAACGTTTTTCTGGTCCTACGAGCGTGGCACCTGGCAGTTCGATCTTGCCGTCATCCTGATTCTTGTCTTCGTGCTGGCCACGCCGCGCGGCTGGTTCCACGATAAGCCGGAGAGCGGCGGGCCGGCCGCCCCGGGACAAATCCTCAAAATCTCTCAGGAAGGAAACCACAGCACCTATCGCGTGGATGTGCGCGTCCTAGCGCCTCCCACAAAGCTCGCGCTGCAGAACGACCTTCACACCGCGTTGCAGGAGGCCCTGCCGGAATTGCACAAAGGGAACTTTTCCATTGCCAAAATCGAGCCGCAGCACGATGAGCAGGGGAACGTGACCGCCTATCAGGTGGAAATCCACCATTAGCCGCCTTCCCCGTGGCCTTTCCGGACAAATTCCTTGGTAACGCGGACGCTTCTGCGTGCATCTCTTTGTATATGTTAGGATTCCGAAGAACCGAACCAGCCGTTAGTTGTGCAGTCTACAGGGGCCGCGTTTGAAGCGTCTGCCATTTTTTTTCGCGCTAATAAGTCTGTGTTGCATCGCCGGTGCCTATCGAGCCCGCGCCTCCCAGGCGGCCGCAAGCTGGACCATTGATGGCGTCCTGGCCATGATGGACAGGTCCGCGCAGGACTTTCACACGCTCACCGCCGACATGGAACACACCAAATACACGGCCGTCGTCAAGGATGCCTCGACGGAAACGGGCCACATCTTCGTGCGGCGCGATGAAAAAATGCGCATCGAAATCCTGCAGCCCGATTCGCGCACCATTCTGCGAACGGGCGATTCCTTGTTCGTCTACAACCCCAAGATCAACCGTGTGGAAGAGTATGACCTGGGCAAGAATCGCTCCTTGGTGGATCAATACGTTCTCCTCGGCTTCGGCTCGCGGATTGATAACCTCAAGAAGGGCTACCTGGTGGCTCTCGTTGGCGAGGAAGAACTCGATCACAAGAAAACCGTGGTGTTGGAACTGACGCCCAAAGCGGAGCAGGTCCGCAGCCAGATCATCAAGATCCACATGTGGATTGATGAGGCTTCCTGGATGCCGGTTCAGCAGAAGTTTTTCGAGGCCGGCACAGGCGACTACTTCCAGTTTCATTACATGAACGAGCTAAAGAACCTGAAAATCCCTGACGCCAAGTTCAAGCAGGATTGGCCAAAAGGCGTCAGCCGCGTGAAGCCCCGCGCCTAACTCGCCTGGCCGTCTATCCCAGCACCAAACGCTCCACGTCGTTACAACAGCGCCAGCTGAAATCGCCGGTGCTGTGCTCTTCTACGTAGTAGCCGCGCGTTCCTGCGCTAGCAGCTGCTCCTTGCGCGAAATCCCCCACCGATATCCTGCCAGCGCGCCATCCTCGCGAATCACGCGATGGCATGGCACGACGATCGAAACCGGATTCCTAGCGCACGCCCTGGCCACCGCCCGAACAGCCTTGGGCTGGCCCAGCGACCGTGCGACCTGCGAGTACGTGCGCGTCCGGCCCCGCGGAATGCACTGCAGTTCCTGCCACACGCGCCGCTGGAACGCCGTCGCCTGCAAGTCCAGCGGGAGCTCCAGCCGCGGCTGCTTTCCCTCGATGCGCTGCACAATCTCGCCCACCCAGCGCTGCAACGTATCCGGCGCGGGCGCAATCTCCGCCCGAGGATATTCCTCGCGCAATTCTGAAATCAGCGTGCTCTCCGCGTCGCCCAGATAAACCGCTGAGACGCCGCGCTCCGTGGCCGCCACGAGAACTTTCCCGAGCGGCGATTTCGCAATCGTGTATCCGATCTTCATACCCTGACCTCCCTTTCGATACGTCGCCGGCGTCATCCCCAGCTGCGCATTGCTGCGCTCGTAGACGCGGCTCGATGATCCATATCCCGTTTCGTACAACGCATCCGTAATGCTTTTTCCCGCGCGCAGCATGGCTTTGAATCGCTTGATGCGCAGCGCTTCGGCCAGCTCGCGCGGTTTGAGCCCCGTCACCTGCAGGAATGCGCGCCGCAGTGTCGCTTGCGTCGTCCCAAGCGACTTGGCGAGAACACCCAACCGGACACTTTCTTCGGTGGATTCCGCAAGTTGCCCGGCGGCACGCTGCACCAGCGCGACCGGTCCGGCAATCTCGTTCGGCCGGCAGCGCAGGCACGCCCGGAACCCCTGCTTTTCAGCCTCTTCCCCCGTACGGAAGAAAACCACGTTGCGCCGCAGCGGCCGGCGCGCCGGGCAAGACGGGCGGCAGTAAATGTGCGTCGAGCGCACCGCCAGTACGAAGGTGCCATCCGCGCGTGAATCCCGTGCCAGAGTAGCCTGCCAGTAGCGCGCCGCGGCGTGCGCAGAAATGTTCTGTCCGATGCTTGTTTGTGATTGGCTCATGTTCAACACGTCCAAAATAACGCAGCCAGGAACGCAAATCTATCCGGAAAGGCTCAGCAAAAAGAAAAAGGCGGAATCCTGCCAGGCGGCAGGCGATCAAGTTTCGCCGGGCGCTGGAACAGCTCCTTTGACGCCGGACCGGACCGGGTGCGACGCAGTGATCACCAGGATGACTGCAGTGAGGATGACCGCAGCGGCAAGGACCGTCCGAAGTGTGATCGTTTCCCCAATCAGGAGCCAGCCCAGGAACAGTGCCACCACCGGATTGACGAACGCATACGTCCCGACCCGCGCCGCCGTGCTCTTCTGCAGAATGTAAATGTAGGCGCTCAACCCGATGCCGGAACCAAACACGATCAGATAACCGAGCGCCAGCCACGACCGCAGAGAAATCACCGCGAAATGCAGCGCGTGAAATTCCCCGGTAAGAAAGCTGGCGATCAACAACGTGACACCACCCGCCAAGCTCTGCATGGCCACCCCCAGCATCGCCGAACTCGGCATCCCGCCATGCTTTGAGTACAGCGAGCCGCACGCCCAGGCAAACGAAGCGAAAACCAGCACGCCAGCGCCGCGAGGATCCACGCGCCCCGCCCCCCCCACGTGCGCTGGCCCGACCAGCCAGACCAGTCCGGCGAAACCAAGCACAAGTCCGGCTACCACGCGTGCCACCGGTCGAACACCGCCGGGACGCAGCCAATCCACAATCACCAGCCAGAGGGAGACCGTCGCCACCAGCAGCGCCGCGATGCCCGAGGGCACCGTCTGCTCCGCCCAACAGACTCCCCCATTGCCCACAAACAGAAGCAGAAAGCCCGCGATCGCAGCCGTCCGCCAATGCGTGGTAGTGGGGCGGATGCCAGTCTTCCATCGGAAGATGGGGTACAAAACAAGGCCTGCGATCAGATGACGCAGCCCGGCAAGAATGAGGGGAGGAAACGATTCAAGCCCCACGCGAATCCCCAGATACGTCGAGCCCCAAACGATATAAACGGCGGCAAAGCCGAGCAGAACCATCGGCGAGGTGCGGCCAATAGGGTGCGACGGGAGTGCGGAACTCTCCGAGGCGCGCGGGGCATTGGATTCGGTTGTAACCATCCCTCAGGCCTCCTTCCTAGAAGTAGCCTCGCTCTATTCGACTGTCGAGAACCATATTGGTTGAATCTTTGCTCAAGAACCCGAAGTGAAGGTGCGGAACGGCAAGTTGAGAATCTCCGTCCAGCCTTGAAACGTAGCGTGACCTTGAAAGCCGATCTATCTGAAAAACGACTGCAAAGAAAAAAGACCAACGCCCGCGGTAGAGAAAAAGGCTGTTCGCAGAATTCTCGTGGTTGCGAACTCGTCTTCTCCAACTCCGATGCCCATAGTGCTAGAGCCCTTTGCGTAGGAATCCACAGAATATTGTGGATGTATGTGGGTACTATAACTAAGTGTTTGAGGTTAAGACACTTCTGGCGATTTCCACAGGTTGACGTTCGCCCCTTCTAATGACATTGTATCGCTCCGCACTCACCGGTGCGGACGGGGCAATTCCAGAAAGTCAGTTTAGCGGTTACGTTTGCCGGGTCAGTGCCAGCGATCGTGAAGTGGCGTCTCTGAGGGCGAGATGAGCGCGAGGAAGCGCGCAATTCCATTGGAATCTTGGCCAGCCGAACCGGCTGGCGAGCCACGCGACGCCAAGGCTTCGCCGCAGCGGCAGCCATTAGCCGATTCGCTGCCCAAGCCTGCGTTGCGGCTCACGCCCCTGCTTGTTTCAGCGCAGCCGCGCCGTTTCGTTCGCGTCCCCACGCACGCGGTAGGCGTGCACCCCGAGCATCGCGAGTACCCGCGTGCCACGCTCCAGCTTCCCTTGCGTCTACGCGCTGTAGGCGGCGTGCCGGAAGACTTTCCCATCACACTCGTCACGCGCGACATCAGTTCTACCGGCGTCTATTTTCTCTGCCCCAAGCAGCTGCCAATCGGCACTTCTATCGAGCTGGAGATCGTTCTGGTCAGCAAGCCCATGGGCCTTGGAAATGTGGTTGCAGCCACCATGGCGCACGTATGCCGGGCGGAACCCTCTTCCATGCCCGGTTGGTACGGCATTGCCGCATCCTTCGATGACGTTCAGTTCGACCGCGACGACCGCGTTCCTTCGCGCTACTTGAAACCGTAAACTCCTTCTCAATACCTCTGATTCCCATTCTTTCATGCTCGGAGTCGCGCTCCGTTTACGTTGCGCGCCCGGGCTTCCGGAAAACTTCTGCTACTCTAGATGCCAATGCCGGCAAATCGGCATAGGGGGAACGGTTGCCCGTCCTCCCCTGCCACACCACCGTACATGCGGGTCCGCATACGGCGGTTCAGTGAGTTGAGCCCTGTAGGGCCGTGAGGTTCGAGTCGTCGTTCGCCACA
>Ga0307477_10001616_pt1 | contig 18602 bp, 19 predicted proteins | sample atmos_gasesECM2C_FD_203316 | JGI IMG/M metagenome (GOLD analysis project Ga0307477, IMG submission 203316) | Hardwood forest soil microbial communities from Morgan-Monroe State Forest, Indiana, United States - atmos_gasesECM2C_515 | ecosystem: Environmental > Terrestrial > Soil > Temperate...
GCCAAATCTCCCGATCACGTCCCAACCCTCGACACAAATGTGTCTCGTGTTCTGAGTGAACTTTGGGAGCGATTGAACCTGGCCCAGCGTGTATTCGCCGGGCCGCTGAACGTCACCGGTTACGGTTAGCGTCCAGTTTTCCAGGTCTACTTCGGGGTCGTCTTTGTCGTACGTATTGACGTAGAACTTGTCGAGGGGCGTCAGGTCGCTGTCGCCAAACGTGGGCGCCAAATGATTACGGCGGAACCAGCGCGCAGAGGCCCAGTCACTGAACGCGACACCCGCTGTCAGCAAGGGGTCGCGAACCCTTGGAATCGCAAATGCACCAAAGATTAGCAAAGGGGAAAGCTTCAGCAGTTCGCGCCGATTCAATGATCTGGAATTGACCGGTTTCGGGCTCTCGGGCATCTTCAACTCCAGGTATCCGACCTGTCCTCGCCAGTTCGCTCGGCGGGTGATGACGGCTCTGAATCATAGGCCTGGTGATCCGCTTCAAACCTGTGATTCGCGAAATGTGAGAAAGTTTCATTCAAAAGGTAGCCCGCACAGGGTACCGAAGGCCGGTCTAACGTCCGCGCTTACCGAGCCCGGATCTCGCGCGAGACGGAACCGACTTGAAGACCAGAAGTTGGCAGCATCGACCAGACGAACCCGCAGCATCTCGAGGGTGCATTTCGCCAGACGATCTAAGGTATTGTCGACGGATGAACAAGAGGAGCTTCCTTCAGATCACGAGAGCGCTCGTCGACTCCAGGAGATTTGATATTCTTGAACGGATCGCAGCTACCAACGACGAGATTTCTTGCATCGACTTGAGGGCGGAAATCCCCATCTCCAGAGCAACGCTGTCCCACCACATCAAAGAACTGGCCACTGCCGGGCTCATCGACATACGACGCGAATCCAAGTATATGTTCTTGCGTATGCGACGGAAGACCTGAAGGGAGTATGTAAAGCGCCTCAGGAGAATCGCTTCCTGAAGCCTTACTGACTCCTGGTGTTTCAGGCCGCCGCTCAAACCTTCCTACAAACGGTGGAAGAAGGCGCTCGATCAAATCGTGAATTGGGAGCGCTTCAACCCAGCGAATTACGTGACCAGCGAACAGATCGACGAAAGGATGGGGAACACCCGCCACAAAGTGACGTTTCGAGACGAGACGCAGATCGATTAAGCCAGGTGCCTACCGGTTGGGGGCGTAATACCCGGTCTTAGCGTAGATGTTGAGAGGCGGCAAACCCCTCGGAGCAACAAGCTTAACCTTGATTTTTCGCCAAGCGCCATTGTGACGGGTGTTGGCCGGTTTGAATCCCAGGACATATTGATTGCGCAGCTCTAATCCAATCTTAGCTGCGATATCTGGCAGCTCATCCAGGCTTGTCACGGGGAAGACGCGTCCGCCAGTAAGCTCTGTGATTTCGCATGGATGGAGTATCGAAAATATTTCAGACTGACGAAGTAGAGACACATGCGCTTTCCGGCGTCCACCTGGAAATCCGCCTCGGCGAGTTTCTCTCGATTGCCGGACCTTCCGGCTGCGGCAAGTCGACGCTGCTTTCCATAGTCGGCCTTCTGGATTCACCGACCGAGGGCGGCTACGCAATCCACGGCAAGCCGGTTGCTACCCTTTCTATTTCCGAGCGCAGCCGCATCCGTAACCGGGAAATTGGCTTTGTCTTCCAGGCATTTAATTTGATCGCCGACCTCACTGTTTATGAAAATGTCGAGCTACCGCTCACGTATCGCAATATGGCCTTGAGCGAACGCAGAAGGCGCGTTCAAGAAGTCCTCGACCGGGTGGGTATGGCGCACCGGGCGAAGCACTATCCCGCGCAACTCTCTGGCGGCCAACAGCAGCGCATTGCGGTGGCGCGCGCACTGGGAGGCAGGCCGTCGATCTTGCTCGCGGATGAGCCGACCGGAAATCTCGATTCGAAGAATAGCGAAGCTGTGATGGATCTGCTGAAGGATTTGCACCGGGAAGGTGCGACGATCTGCATGGTCACGCACGATTCGCGCTACGCCGGGATTGCCGATCGTACCATCCATCTCGTACATGGCCGTATCGTTGAAGAGACCATGACCGCCCGCGCCGAAGCCATGTAACGCGATTCGAATGGAGGGCGCGCCGTCAGCGACGCGCCGAGTGGCGCTTCCTCGCATTTCTGTGATTGTGTCCAGATGCGTAACCGGACGTAATCCCCTGCCAGAACCGGCCAGTGCCTGAGAACGAGATTATCGGATGTGGCTGGGGCCGGTGCAGGGGGAGGCACTCGACCGAGCACCTTCCCCTTGTTGTTTAGTCGTACTCCCCCAACAAAGAAATGATATTCACCTTCGCGGTCCGTCGGCGTGTTCTCGCATCCTTTGCAGACTATGGCGGGTCCGTTTTCGAAGTTCATAGCACCATCATAAAATTGTACAATCGGCTTGTGGCCCGCATCTGGAAAGAGACTTTCAACGCCAGGTTCGCTAGATTGTTGTCTGACTTCGCTCGGAACCTTCCTTTCTTGTGGCATATACGCTTACCACTTGGCCGGAATAATCGTTTCACTCAAGATCGGTAGGATCGGTGATGCCTACTTGCCGGAGAAATTCTCGGTCGTCGGTATCAATCCTGGCCGCAAGCAACTTTCGGGCTGCAAGGCGGATCATTTCCAATCTTGCCCGATCCTGGTCCACCTTCACCTGTACCGGCGCCTGGCGCCGGGCGATTCGCTGTGCTAATTCCATCCGTTCGTTGTCATTCATTTTGGCCGCTCCCCGGATCAAATTTAATCTCAGCACTTGGTCAGCAACAGGCGCATCCCATGACTGCCGCTTCTGCATCCGGCCAGTGCGGTTGTGAAAGATGCCACCCGGCACAACCTGGCTTCAAACAGCGCACGGCGACATCGCCGTGGTACGCTGTGTTCACAGGATTTTCGGCAAAGGCAACAGCCTCGGCTGCCGTCGCAAACCAAGCCCGCAGCGTTCCATCAGATCGGCGGCAATGATCCGCATCGAGTGCCGTGTCATCCGTGCGGATGCCCATCGACCGCAATAACTTCCTGTCTTTCGGATTGAACTGGCTCATGTAGTCCTCTCATCAGGCTCGATCTTAATTGCAGCGTCCGATGGCACGGCGAACACGACGGACACGCCGGGCAGGTCGAGTTCTAATAATTTCTTTCCTGCCCAGTCTCGCAGCACGATATGAGTCGCCGCTTCCGTTTTGATTCGCAGAAGTTTAGTCATGCGTGTGCGATCCCTCTCCGATAACGGTCTCGTGATCACCAGTCCTTCCGCAAGCACACCTTCCAGGATAGCTTGGGCAAAGCGTTTCTCAATGATGACAGTCGGCCAGTACGGTTGAAAACCATTCTCAGAACCGATCCGCTCCTCTACGAATTCATGTGCGGATGGAGACAGAGGGGTGAGAAGAACAATCGAACCTTCGTCACGAAAGGAAAAATCAGGAGATTCTGTTTTGCTGGATTTTTGAATTACGTCGGGCCTGCTTTCTAACCCGTCTCCAGCGTTGCGCTGGCCGTGATTCAGTGAATGTTTCGCGTTCATGCGCATATCCCCTTTCGGGTTCGCACCGCTTTCCCTTTCGGGCTACGGTTGCGGCGTGGCTAACTTCGCCACGACTCTTGATACACAGTCAGTATACAGAATTGGTGACAACTCCCTTGCATGCGATTTTCCAACAAGTGGCGAATTCATCGTGACCGCTGTGGGGACATCGCCGTAATCCTCTACGGAACAACAGCCCATTGATTTCATCTGCAGTGGCATCATCAGGAAAATCTCGCCGTGTATCCAACGCCAGAAGTGCGACAGTGACATCATCACTATCGACAACGGTCAAGAAACTGAGCGGTTCGATCACCGGAGCCCCCGACAAATTGAATAGGGAGTTTCTCGCTGGAGCCGCTGGCCGTGCTGCCGTGCTTCCCCGACTTCACCTATGAAAAATGAACCATCGGGTTCGCTCTCTTGTTTGCCTGGCCGAGTCGCGTACTGCAGAAACATCCCGAGCACGAATCGTTCGAAATCGGAGTGCGGTCAGATTGGCGTTTGATAATTGCCATAGTTTCCCCATTTCGGGCGCATCGTTTTGACCGCCGTTTTCGACAGAGGATGTCGCTACGGTTGGCGCCGGCGCACGTGCCGGACTCTTGATGCTTGAAATAGCCTACACCAAATCGCAAGCAAAACCAATGGTACCTTGACCGCTGCTTTGTGTTACAGGAAACGTCTGCTCGAAAGCCAAAACTATTGAGGGTTGCAATCTTTCTCCAGGACCTTTCCTGGGAAGGTCGCCACTGTGCATTTGGGAATGTAACGTGTGCTGTCGTTTGGGTCGGGCTTAAACTCGATGACTTCAATCAATTTGCGCGTCGGGGTCTCAATTACACCGCTGTAGGTTCGGTCGCCTTTAATGTAATAGGGCGTGGAGCGAAAGGATCGCCGCGCCACAGTCGGGACTTTTTCGAAACGATAGAAGAAATACGGCGGAGAAGGAATCTTGCCTTCTTTGAGTTCTTGGCTGGTTGGGAAGGGTGTAAATTGAAGGTCGCACGTCGGTAAGACTACGCTGCCAGAGTTCTTCAAACCAAGCTGCCACCAGTTGTTTCCTTGGTGAGCTGCGTCTCCGCCCAATTCGATAGGCAGAGGGTACTCGGTACTAGCCAGCAGTACTCATCGCCGCCTGTTATATGCTCTAAATTCTTCGCGGTCAGTGCCTTTTCTTCTTCAAGTTCCTGGAAAAGATGTTTTCCCTCTCCTATCAGTTGCGTGAAAGATTGCGTTTGTTGTCGCCGCGTGGTCTCTTCTCTGGCCCGAAGTTCGGCCTGTTCGACATCGCGCACTTTGCGTTCAACAGTAAGAGATTGCATTTCTCCCGCGAACAACAAGCAAGAGATGACTATCCAAACTGCGCCTTCGATGCGTGTAGAGTCGGAGCCTCTGACTGCCATGAATATCGCAGCTACCGCAAGAAAGGCCATTGCTACGCCTGGACCCTGAACTGCCCATTCTGGACGGTACTCGAACCATACGAGGGCAACGAGAACGAAAACGGCTTGTGGGTAGAAACCCCAACGGGAATAGTAAGGCACGGACCAGGATGCAACCGAAACGGCCTTCTGTGCCATCCATCTCGCGGCGCGTCTCACCGCGATGGCCAATTCACGGACCTTTTGATTGAAAGTCTGTAGGTTCACCACGGCATGAAATCTAAACGGGAATACGCGGACCCGGACCCTGCTTCGTCCCTACCCGGCATCCACACTTACCGTTTACTACCGTTAAAAGTTTATGTCAATGAATCCCAGGGCTAAGAAAGATCATCACCCAGTTCGTGCTTTGGACCCTTTTGCTTTTGGGGGTTGACAACGATTCGCGGCGACGCTTCAGCTTGATTCTCACGCCGGGCCGTTGAGCACGGAAGGATGAAAACCCGCCCGTACCAGTCCAGCGGATTCTGTACCAGTAAAGCCCGTGGCAGAACTGCAGTGGATCAGCCTGAGATAGTGGGTTGGCGCAGGAGGCCTGCAACAAGGACCTTCGGTTCGAATCTGCCACTCGCCAAGTGATGACGCTCCTTGACTTCTGAGTTCGACGCTCCTAGCCTGAATGAGATGATCTGCAAGAGACTGCTTCTGCTATTCATGGTTGGGGCCGTATTGCTCCTTCAACTTGTGGACTGCATGGCCGCTTTTTCGCAGGACCAGCAGGCTATGCAATGCTGTGGTGGCACATCGACGTGTACACCCGCAAACCAGAGTCACGGCTGTTGCAAGACGATGAATTCCACGGAAACGCCCAGGATGCTGGTGAAGGCTCGTACCTCCCTGGATATTCCGACGGTTGTTGTCGAACATGCGCCCGCGCTTGAAAAGACCATGGCCGCGCCTCTAATCTCGCCTGCACTCGAAACACAGGGATACTCGCCTCCCGATCTTTACACCCTCCACAGTTCGCTCCTGATCTAGGAGGCCGTTAGGGTGCGCCTGCAGCGCACTCATGTCTCCATGTGTCTCTCTATAGAAATTTTGCGGGGCTGAACTACGCAGCCAGAACGCAGATAGTGATTCCGCCGATCTGCCGGTGGGACGCTCAAGGCTTATCAGGAGGCCAATAAAATGTTGGCATTACGAGGCGAAAAACCGCCAATTGGAGTATTTCGGCAGAGCGTTCTCTGGATTATCGTGATTCTTGTTTGTTCTGCGAATGCGTTCGTCGCTTTCGGCCAGGATCAATCTGGTAAGGCAGCTCGAAGCATTCCGTCGCAGGACGAACATGTGCATCAAACGGTCGCTCCCCTAAGAGATTTGTTGACCGAGGCGGAACAGAACAATCCACAAATCGCGGCAGCGAGACAAGGTTGGGAGGCCGCAAAACAGATTCCGTCACAAGTCTCGACGCTTCCCGATCCACAGTTCACGGTGCAACAAGTCAACGTCGGAAGTCCGAGACCCTTTGCCGGGTATACGAACAGCGACTTTGCTTACTTTGGTCTCGGCGTTTCTCAGGATTTTCCTTATCCGGGAAAACTACGGCTCCGAGGGGAAATGGCGAAACGCGACGCTGACCTTGCACAGCAGCAGTATGAATCCGTCCGTCGGTCGGTCGTCGCGGAAATCAAGACGGTGTACTTCCAGCTTTCCTATTTATCCAAAACTTTGGGGATCCTTGAAAGCGACGGAGAACTGCTGCAGCAGGTCGAGAAAGCTGCCGACGCACGTTACCGCTCTGGAATGGGGAATCAGCACGACCTGCTACAGGCTCAGCTTGAGCAAACCAAATTACTTCGCGAAATCAACATGCATCATCTCGAAGTCGCAAAGGCGCAAGCGCAGATCAAGCACCTCCTCAATCGTTCGCAATCCTCGCCCGATATAGAACCGACTGACCTTCCCGAAACACCGCTCGCATATACGTTTGACGAACTCTTGTCCACATCGAAAGGCCAGAATTCCGAAATTTCTGGAGCGCAGAAAATGATAGACAAGCAGAGCCTCCAAGTCGATCTTGCACAAAAGGATTTCTACCCTGACTTCAGCCTTCAATATATGTGGCAGCGCACTGATCCCGTGCAGTTCCGTGCCTACTACATGCTCACCTTCAGCGTTCGCGTTCCCATTTATCGCAATCGCAAACAGCGTCCTGAACTGGCTCAGGCAGAGGCAGACCTTAGTCGGTCACGAAGCGAGTTTGAGGCTCAGACTCAGCAAGTGGCATCCGAACTCAAGACCGAGTACGAAACTGTCCAGAAAAATGCCGAGTTATTGAAAATCTATCGCGAGGGACTGCTTCCTCAAGCGCGTGCCGAATTCGAGGCTGGCGTGGCTGCCTACCAGAACAATCGACAAGATTTCCAGGGACTTCTCACGTCGTTTCTTGATGTTCTGCATTTAGACGAGGAGTACTGGCAAAACGGCGCCGAACGAGAGACGGCACTGGCGCGGATCGAGGAACTCACAGGACTGTCATTGCACGAAGAGGGGGCGAATAAATGAAAACCTATCGCGTAGGCTTCTTGCTGGCACTCGTCGGCAACATCGTGTTCGCCGTAGTCCTCTTGGGATTGTGGCTCCACTATCGACGGGGCAAACCCACATCGGACATTGGGCTTCAAACTGCCGCACCGACCGCACAAGCCTCGGCAATTCCGCCTGCGTCAAACGAGACCCCTTTGGTGCCCGTGCAAATCTCCGCGCAACGACTACAGAGCATCGGCGTGAAGATCGGCGACGTTGAAAGAAAGCTGGTCGAAGACGAGATTCGGACAACCGGAACCGTCGCCATCGACGAAACTAAGTTGGCTTACGTTCAAGTGCGGTTTTCAGGATTTATTGAGAAAGTCTTCGTAGATGCCACATTCCAAAACATCCGCAAAGGGCAGCCCCTGTTCACAATCTACAGCCCAGACCTTGTAGCGACAGAACGCGAATACTTAGTGGCGAAGCAGAATCAGCAACAAGTGGCTCAGAGTACGGTGCCGGGGGTCGCGTCGAGCGCAGCATCATTACTCGATGCAGCAAGCGAGCGACTGAGACAGTGGGGAGTTCCCCAACAGGAAATCGCAAGACTGGAATCGACCGGCAAGGTGCAACAAGAATTCGAATTCGATTCCCCCGTCTCCGGTTACATCACAGAGCGCAATGCGCTGCCGAGCGTTGCCGTTCAGCCGGAAATGCGCCTCTTTACCGTAGCCGATCTATCTAGCGTTTGGGTTCAGGCCCAGGTGTTTCAGAACGATCTTGGACGCATTAAGGTCGGTGATCCAGCAACACTCACGGTGAGCACTTTTCCTGGGCGGACCTTTCGAGGCCGTGCGGACTTCATCTATCCGCAGTTGGACATGGACACCAGAACAGCGAAAGTTCGGGTCGTCTTCTCAAACTCTGATCTTCAACTCAAGCCCGGCATGTTCGTAAACGTGGCATTGAAGGTGCCGATGGGTCGCCAACTCGTCATCCCAGCGACTGGAGTCCTGCAATCCGGCACTCGCCAAATTGCGTTCGTGAAACGAAGCGATGAATACCTAGAACCCCGTGAGGTTGAACTCGGCCCTCGGGTCGGTGACGATTTCGTTGTGTTGAAGGGATTGAAGGAGGGCGAGCAAATCGTTACGTCCGCAAACTTCCTGATCGACTCCGAGAGCCAACTTCAGGCCGCACTCGGATCATTTGCTCCGCCTCCGCCGGGAGTTGGAGCCGCATTAGCAATGAATACGCCCCAGGCAAACGTAGACCTAGCCTCCGACCCGAGTCCGCCTCGTAAGGGAGGCAACGTCTTCAGGGTGAAAATTACAGACGCCAATGGTCTCGCCGTTTCCGGCGCGGAAGTGTCGGTGACGCTGTCGATGCCTGCGATGCCAGCGATGGGAATGGCGGCGATGCGCACTGCGGTTGCTCTCAATGACAAAGGCAATGGCGTCTACGAAGGTTCAGGTGTGCTGAGAAGCGGTGGAACATGGCAGACGACAATCTTCGCGAAGAAAAATGGACAGATCATCGCCAGTAAGCAACTGAGCCTGAACGCTACGGGAGGGATGTAGCATGATCGCTCGATGGATCGACTGGTGCGCTCGAAATCGTTTCCTCGTCTTTACTGGGACACTTTTACTCGTGCTCGCGGGAATCTGGGCTTTGCGGAGAATCCCGCTCGATGCGTTGCCGGATATTTCCGATGTAGAAGTCATTATTCATACTCCTTGGATGGGTGAACCACCAAGCATCATCGAGGACCAAGTCACCTATCCCATTGTCGCTACCTTGCTCGCGGCCCCGCATGTCAAAGCCGTAAGAGCACAAACGATGTTCGGGGACTCCTACGTCTTCGTCGTGTTTGAAGATGGAACGGACCTGTATTGGGCGCGGTCCCGTGTTCTGGAGTACATGCAGCAAATCCAGGGCCGATTGCCTCAAGCGGTTCATCCCGTCATCGGGCCGGATGCGACTGGTGCCGGATGGGTTTATGAGTACGTTCTCGTGGATCACAGTCATCTACGCAGCTTGGCTGACTTACGCAGTGTTCAAGACTGGTATCTGCGCTACCAATTCGAAACCGTTCCTGGCGTTGCTGAAGTGGCGACTATTGGAGGATTTGTTCGCCAATATCAGGTAAACGTCGATCCCGACAAACTTCGCGGTTACGGAGTCCCACTTTCCACTGTGATTGAAAAAGTTCGAGCAAGTACGAATGAGGTCGGTGGACGCCTCTTGGAGGTGGGTGGGGCTGAATACATGATTCGCGGTCTCGGCTATCTGCATTCACTGAGCGATTTAGAAACCGTTCCTGTTGCCACAAAGAATGGTACTCCAGTCCTTGTTGGTGATTTGGGGGCCGTCACGTTTGGGCCAGACATCCGAGAAGGGGTTGCGGAATGGCAAGGCGAAGGAGAAACCGTTGGCGGAATTGTTGTCATGCGTGACGGCATGAATGCCCTGACCGTCATCAACGGCGTCAAACAGAAATTGGAGGAAATCAAACCGTCTCTGCCAGCGGGTGTCGAGGTAGTCGCCGGATATGATCGCTCTGGATTGATTCACTCATCCATCGACACGTTACAACGTGATTTGCTCGAAGAGGCGATCATCGTCAGCGTTGTTATTGTCATTTTTCTGTTTCATTTTCGTTCCGCGCTGATTCCCATTCTGACCCTTCCCATTGCCGTCATCGCATCCTTCATCCCGATGTACTACCTACATGTGAGTTCGAACGTAATGTCCCTCGGCGGCTTGGCCCTGGCAATTGGCGTACTGGTGGATGCGGGCATCGTTATGGTCGAAAACGGGTATCGGCAACTTTCGGAACATCAATCCAGAGAATCAGCCCCGCTTGGCGAATCCCAAAGGCAACGTATTTTGCTCGATTCGGCCAAACAAGTGGGTCCCGCTATTTTCTTTTCGTTGGTCATCATCGGGGTTTCCTTCCTGCCAGTGTTCATGCTGGAGGCCCAGGAAGGACGGATGTTTCGCCCTTTGGCGTGGACGAAAACGCTGGCCGTAGGTTTCTCCTCGGTGCTGGCAATTACTCTTGTGCCCGCCCTGATGGTCCTTTTCATTCGGGGACAGCTCCGACCAGAATCCAGGAATCCTCTTTCTCGTGTGACACAGGCCATCTATCTTCCGATTTTGCGTCTCTGCCTGCGCTTTCGTAAGACGACCTTGGTTCTCAACCTGATATTCCTGGTCCTGACTTTGCCGCTTGCACTGAAGATTGGCAGTCAATTCATGCCACCGCTCTTTGAGGGCTCCGCTCTATACATGCCGTCTGCTTTGCCGGGGATTTCCATCGGACAAGCATCTCAGTTGCTTCAGGAGCAGGACAGGATCATTCGCACATTCCCCGAAGTCGAGACTGTGTTTGGAACCATCGGACGATCCGATAGCGCCACGGACAACGCTCCACTGGACATGTACGACACGACTATCATGCTCAAGGCGCGCACCCAATGGCGGCCAGGAATGACCTACGAAAAGCTAATTCAGCAGATGGACGCGAAGCTTGAATTCCCAGGTCTTTCAAACACCTGGACTATGCCAGTCGAGAACCGCCTGGACATGGAACTGACAGGAATAAAGACACCTCTCGGAATGAAGATTCAAGGGCCTACCCTGGAAGGCATCCAGCAAGTTGCCGCTCAACTGCAGCAGGTCCTGACAAGTCTTCCTGACGTGCGGTCGATCTTCGCTGAACGTGTTTCCCAGGGTTTCTATGTCAACGTCGAAGTTAATCGGGCGGAAGCCGCTCGTTATGGACTGACGGTTGCAGACGTGCAGCAGGCGATCACTTCGGGAATCGGCGGCGAAATGGTGACCGAAAACATCGAAGGCCGCGAGCGGTATCCGGTCAACGTCCGCTACAACCGCGACTTTCGAGACAATGTCGAGGAACTTAGACGAGTGCTCATTGCTGCGCCGACTGGGACGCAGATTCCCATCGCGGAAGTGGCTAAGATTTCCTTCTCGCGGGGGCCATCAATGATCCGTGATGAGGATGGAGCTTTGACTGGCTACGTATACATCGATTTGAACACGAAGGATTATGGCGGATTCGTCACCAGCGCAAACAATTTGTTCCGAAAGAAACTCGCGCTTCCGCCCGGCTACACGTACAAATGGTCCGGCGAATACGAATTCGAGTCGCGGGCGAAAGAGCGGCTGCAATTAATCTTGCCCGTCGTTTTTTGTGTGATTTTCTTGTTGCTGTATATGGTATTTCACTCCGTCCTTGAGGCTGCCGTCCTTATTTTTCCAACAATCTACGCGCTGACGGGGGGACTCATCCTCCAAAAGCTTCTTGGATACAACTTCAGCGTTGCCGTCTGGGTAGGTTACATCGCGTTGTTTGGCATCGCGGTCGAGACGGGCGTGGTCATGGTCGTTTATCTGCGCGAGGCCCTGGACCACCGTTTGGCCAGCGGCGTTCCGTTGCACCATGAAGACATCGAGACCGCCGTAATTGAAGGTGCGGTCCAGCGACTCAGGCCGAAACTGATGACGGTGAGCATCGTCCTGGCCAGTCTCATCCCCATCTTGTGGGAGACCGGAGTCGGTTCAGACGTGATGAAGCCGATTGCTGCTCCCCTTGTCGGCGGCATGATTACTTCGACGATTCACGTATTGATTCTAGTCCCAGTGTTTTTCGCTTTGATGAAGGAACGTGCGTTACGTCGGGGTGCTTTGCGCCTCAAGACAGGGCCCGAACGCGACGATTTGAGTCTCGTCCCATAGTATGCAATCTATTCCCAAAATGACGACTTCTATCCATATTTTACGCACCTCTTTACACACTCGGATTTAGCATGGGCGAAACTGTGGCGAAACTGCTAGTCTACGCTTCATGCCGTTCGGTCGTGCAAAGTGACTGTGAAAGACATGGACGGCGTCGGCCACACGGTTGACGTGACTGCCGCGACCCTGTACGAAGCCGTCGCTCTCGGGATGGCCGCGATCCGCACCGATAAGTGGGTTACCGGGATCGCTCAGGGCTTAAATTCCGTCAAGGTCCGGGTGACGAACGTCGCCGTCGAGCACGAAGTGCTGCTCAAAGATTTCACAAACTGGTTGGACAGGAATGGCGGGTCACCACGGGAAATGCTGGAGCGCAACCGGATCAGGTCAATTTTGGGAATGCGGGATTGACTCCGGTGCGGAATGCAACCATCCTTTGAAGAGACACTTAGAAAAAGGTTGGCCATCCTGTCCCAGTAAAAGGGGAGAAGGAAATCGATTTTACTTCAGTTGGTGGAAAACTCGTTCGGAAGGCGAGCGAGTCCGACCAGTCCGCCGAGTAACGTTCCCCACCGTCTTCCAGTCGATTGCGTCCCACGAACGGTCCTGAAGGAATATCCACGCGAGTAACCCTTATCGCGCCTTGCTCCGGCAGATTCATTGACATGAATTTTTACTGGTAGTAAATCATGAGCGTGGACGCCGGTTCTCACCGACGCATCCGCTATCAGCGTAGTCTTTGGAGGGCTAACGAAAGGGCCAGTTCAAAAGAGCACCCCCTCTGAAAGAACTGGCCCTTTTCCTTGCAGAACGACTCATTAACTGACAGACAAGTCGGCTGAGAAGGGCGGGACATGAAGAACATTTTCATCTGGTTCGTCGTGCTGGCACCAGCGTTTTTGGTCCCTGTGAGCCGAGCGCAAAAGAAGAAAGTCTCGGTCCAAATCGTGAACAGGCAATCCAGTGAGACACAGTACACCTACACGGTTCCCGGATATTCCACGTCGAATTGCAATGCTTCCGTTTATGGGAACAGTGCGTCGGCGAACTGCGTTGGTTCGGGGGCACCGGCAATCTCAGGGAGTTATTCTGTAAATGGGGCGACATTTTCCTTATTGCTGCCTGATGGCCGCATTGTTGTGGTGAACTGCAATAGCAAACTCAATTGGACGGATTGGAGCACCACCAACGCACGTCGAGGTTGCCGTCAGCCAATCACCAACACGGTTGACGCGGAATTTGATGGTGACAACGCAAAACTCGAATGGCCAGTCTCGATTGATGGTAGGAAGAAGCAAAACGAAACGTACAAAATCATTGGCATCCTCACCAAGACTCCGGCTCCGGCGGACAAGTAGAAACAGGGTGTCTCTTTTGTCAGTCGCGGCGCATCTTGAATTTCATTCGAGCGGTTGTCCTTGCCCTCGGGTAGAGCGATGCCGCTTGGTGCGAGGTTTATAAAAACGGACCCTTAGAGAGGGTTGGCGTGGCGAAAACTAAATCATGAAACAACTCTATAGAACGTGCTTCGCGTCCATTCTTCTCGCTCTGATGTCAGTTCCTCTCCCGAGTCAGAATTCCACGCTGAACCAGTGCACAGCCGAATACAAACCCGTTGCCGGGCAATCTTCGGTGAGTGTTTCAATCGAACCGTCACAGCCACTCGTGAGAACCACAATCCAAGTCGCCGCGCATCAGGCTTTGCAATATAACTTCGCGCTGACTCAGGGTTCGACCCTGACCGCAAGGTTCCAGGTGACGGGCGGAGCAAACGCCAGCATCAAAGTGCTGCTGCTGGATTCAGAGAACTACCAGCGATACCAACTGTATCAGCAATACAACTATTTTCAAGGGACCGCTGGTTCTGTCCGAAATATCGGTCACTACATCTTCCGCGTCCCACGAAACGACATCTACTATCTGATTCTGGACAATTCCGAGGCTTGGCTCCTCCCTCGCTCAGTCAATTTGTACGTCTACACCGTTCTTCCCGAGAAGTCGCAAGAGGTTCTAACTTCTGAACAAACGACGGCGACGGGAATGAGTGCACTCGGACAGTTATTCGTATTTCCGTCGTTTCGGTTTGAGATAAAACACTGCGGCGTCGTGAATGCGTTCTCAAACCCAAACATCACGATCTGTACGGAACTGGTGGAAGCACTTCACGATCAGGGTCTAGAGCAGGCGGTCTCATTCGTCATATTCCATGAGTTGGGACACACGCTACTCAGACAATGGGGATACCCGCTGTGGGACAACGAAGACGCGGCAGATGAGTTCGCAACGGTCATGATGATTCTCATAAAGCAGCAGGGAATGGCCTTGCAAGCCGCTCAGTGGTGGGCCTCACAAACAAGTCAGCAAGAGGCACTAGCGAAACTGTGGGTGGACGACCGTCACACGATCTCTCCACAACGAGCGCGGAACATCGTTCATTGGCTAAACGAGCCAAATGAATTGGAACAAAGATGGTTCCGCATCTTTCTTCCAAACATTCAAACAAGTGCTCTCGTTAGCGGGCTTACCGACCCAGACATGCCTGTCAGCAGGGAACTTCTCCGGGCAGAACTCGCGAAGCGTGACTGCGTCCAGTAAATCACAAATGCTATTCGGAGTAGCAAACCCATGACAGACCGGCAGTGGAAAACTCTCTGGGCCAAGATCGGCGGATCACTTTGCTATCGGGTAAAAACGTGGGTTGGTTTCGTCGCATTTCTCATAGTTGCGTTGTTGCCGCTGACCGCACTGGGCCAGCGAAGACCCATATGGCCGAAGCAAGCAGGCGCGTATATTGCCGCTTCAAGCGAAGCCATTCCCACCTTCCCTCATGAACTGAGCGGTTACCGATTCGAAGATGGTAAGGACTTCTGGAACAAACCATTTCCTGTTAGCGGCTCGCTTAGAGTCTTCCAAGGCAAAGGCTGGCAGGGAATACCAAAGTTTCCCAGTACGATGAATGGGTGCTCTGCTGGTGTTTTTATGATTCGCTGGCGATCTGCCGATCCTGATGTTCGCCTTCAATCAGGTGTGCGTTATTCCAGCGCCGTTGCATCGCGGGGAGAAATCAAACCTGGGGCCTTCGGTTATATGTCTGGAACCAACTGTGAGCAACCGATGTTCAATTTTGGCGACGCACGCGCTCCTGACAATGCCACTTTAGTTGATGTCTATTACGAGTTGAAGTTCTGGCAAGCCGCGCCGTAAGCCGCTGAATCGGGGCCTGTAAAGAGGACTTGATTCTCACATGGCCGTGGAAACAGGGCGTCTACATTCTCCTCTTCTATCTGGGCCTCTCATGTGTCTCATCGTCCGAATTTACATCTTTCGCGGTATTGTGCGGCTTGTGACAGCATTGTAAGTTACGTTGCCGTTCAGCCTCCGCAGCGCATGCCCCCATCATGCCCAAATCCGTCCTGATCGTAGACGATAACCAATTGGTTCGAGAAGTTGTGCGGGTTTTTTTCGGAACGCTGGCAGATTGGCAAGTCGGAGGCGAAGCGGCAGGCGGCGCTGAAGCGATCCAAAAGGCGAGGGAACTAAAGCCTGATTTGGTGCTCTTGGATTTGTCAATGCCGTATATGAACGGTCTGGAGGCCGCGTCCGTCCTCAAGAAAATGTTGCCCGATGTTCATATCATTGCGTTCACGATGTTCGCTGACGCCTTAGGTTCTAGACTCAGTTCGGCTGTTGGCGTCGATTTGGTTGTTCCCAAGGCAGAAGGTCTAACAGTTTTGGCGAAAGCACTTCAGAGTTTAATGGGAACCGCACACGACGCACCCTCGCGGCCTTGACCCGGCGCAAAACAGCGATCCCCTTCCCCCCAGTGCCAATTCGTCAATCACTGATTAAGGAATTTCCGCACCGTTTGACTGGCCTTCCAAAATGCCCGGCGGTTGACTCAGATTCCTTGACATAAATATTTGACGCCATAAGCCAAAGATCGGTTAGCCCGACGTATCTATTCACGCGGCGTCGGGGGAACTGACAAGGGGCCAGTTTCAAACAGAACCCCTCTGAGACAACTGGCCCTTTTCAAGCCGAACTGTAAACCGACCAAAGAATCGTGCATTCGATCCCAGCCCGGCAGATTAATCCAGAAGCAAGTATGGCCAATGAGTCCTGGCAGTCACGGACCCGTCGGCCAAGGAGGCTCGCCTAGCCTTATGGCCGCGCAGTGTCCGAATCGAAGTGGCAGGCAGGAACTAAAAAAGGGAGGGCAGTCCCGCATCACTGCCTCCCCCAATTCTCTGCTATTGCGCGACGAGCAAAGCGTGTCGGAGGGACCGCTTGCTCTTCTTCATTATTTGTGCGAAACGACGACACGTCAAATAGCGGTTTCCGGCAACGCAACAGCCTGTGCTTTTCCACAACCACGCTCAGTGTCCCTATCGGCATTCTGCGTAGTGCTCAACTCGTTGATCCTCGAATCGGTCATCGTTACGGTGCGCCTGTTGGCCGGGTAATCTTCGTATCAACCGCCGTTGGAATGATCTAGTGTTCGGTCGATTTTCCATGCACGATTTTCTTATGCGACATCCAATGCTGGTCGGTCGAATTTATATGGCGTTGCTTATCGGTTTCGGCTTTGCAGGTCTGGCGTTTGCGTGTTTGATGTCGGGTCCTAATTTGGCGTTCGGAATGATAGGAATCACACTGCTCATGCCGGGCATTGGCTTGGTCGGAGCGGTGTCGAGTAATTGCTGCAAATCACCACTGCCAATGCTCATGGCAAATGGTTTGATTTATTCGGCGGGCACATTGATCCTCGTTTGGCTGGGAACGAGGGATTTGCAAGAAAAAACTCTTCGTCGATTCCTGCGTCCCCTCACGTTAACCGTAGTGGGGATTGTCACTTTGGGATGGGGAACCGCCAGAGCATTGGAATGGGTTTGGTCGGCACCTTCCGACGAAGCCTTGGCTAAACTCTTCAACCAACATCACAGCGAATTGCAAACCTTGGTTTCGATGGCGCAAGAAGACTCCTCCGTCGGTCGCATTGCGAATGATTTCATACGACCACAAGACTCCGAGGCCCCATCTGCAAACCTTCCTGAAGGTCGGTGGAACGACTACTGTGCGCTCTTTCGGAAGGCTGGTCTGCCTGCTGGCCTTCAGAAAGACAGTCACGGCAATATCTATTTCATCGCACATACTGAGGGAACTGTTGTCAGCGGTGGGTCGAAGGGATTTGTTTTTTGCGAGAAAACCGAAGGATCGACCAGCGATTTTCTACCTGTACTGAGCAGCGCGACTCAGGGAAATCCGAGGACGCAAGAGGCCGGGGTTGCCAATACCATCGGTTAAACGAGCATTGGTATGTTTACTCCGATTGGGATTGAATCCAAATGGCTCCATCTCACAAGATGCCCAACACGGCGACCGAAAAGCGTTTCTCCGTCACTTCCCATCTCGCACTCGCCGGTCTTCCTGCGCTCAACTTACTGTTGGTTGCCTTCACGATGATTGTCCCCGGAGGTGCGTACTATCGGATATTTGGAGTTGACCCGTTGGCCGCCGCAGTTTTTTTCGAGTTGCCCAAGTAGAACCAAGACGACTACGGCAAAGGCGGGCGATTCAGCGCTGTGGCGTTCTCGCGCTGGCGAGTTCTCGCTTACGGAGTTCCTCTGATAACCAAGCCACCAGTTCAATCGCAGCCTTAACGTTTTTATCCAGCAGGTCTTGACTGACATCTACTTCGGCGCCTATGCCCATACCACGCACGTACTCGGGGTATTTGGCGGAAAACCACACGTCCAGTATGTCGCTGTCCCTGCCCGGGTCCTCAATCTCATCGAGGGGTTTAATCGTATTTGCTTCACCGCCATCGTGGACAATCTGGTTGCGTACCTCCCTCAGAGGTTCGATAAATGCAATCCGTGAAGCGTGCGCATCGAAGTCAATTCCGAATCGCTCTTTGTACTCAACCCAAAGTCTTGTGAATTCGCTCATATCCTTTTGGCCATATCGCTTCTTCCGTGAGTTGAACGTCTCTGCTGCCTTTGCCATTGCCCGCAAAGCGTGTGTCAACCGGCTGGCCAGACCTACCAGCGCCATATTCCTCAAGAAGCGTTGCTGGGCCGCATTCGTCGCAAGTACATCCACATGCTCGTCTACCAAGTGCTCCTGCCATTCGTCGCTGGCGGGTTTCTTCATCCACTCCTCAATTTTCGCCAATTCAGTCTCCGTTTCGCTATCGAGATACCGAATCCCCGCGCGGAGAGTGCCTTCGATAAGCATGTGAACGTCCCATTGAAAACTCTCGTACTCACCCTCGAAACTGTCGTAGTCGAACATAGCCTCCACTGTACGCTGAATTTCTGGCCACTCAATCGACTTGCAAACCGCCGAGGCTGTGCCGCCCCGTGCCCAAT
>Ga0307477_10001617_pt1 | contig 18598 bp, 19 predicted proteins | sample atmos_gasesECM2C_FD_203316 | JGI IMG/M metagenome (GOLD analysis project Ga0307477, IMG submission 203316) | Hardwood forest soil microbial communities from Morgan-Monroe State Forest, Indiana, United States - atmos_gasesECM2C_515 | ecosystem: Environmental > Terrestrial > Soil > Temperate...
CGGTGTGCCTACTACGTTGCTCGAGCGCCGACCGGATGTCGCCGCCGCAGAGCGGCGCATGATCGCCGCCAATGCCGGGATCGGCGTGGCGCGCGCCGCTTATTTCCCATCGCTTACACTCAATGCGCTGGGAGGGTTTCAGAGCACTTCCGTCGCGAATTTGCTCAGCGCCCCGAGCAGCTACTGGGCGCTCGGACCGGCCGCACTGCTCAGCGTATTCGACGGCGGATTGCGGCGCGCGCAGGTCGCGCAAGCGCGCGCCTCGTTCGATGCCTCTGCCGCGAACTATCGCAGCGTCGCCGTCGCTGCATTTCAGCAGGTCGAAGACAGTCTCGCGGCGTTGAACCACTATCACGACGCTGCTGTTGAGGAGACGGCGGCGGTCGAGGCGGCGCAGCGCACGCTGAATCTATCGATGGCGCTCTACCTGCAGGGCGCGGCCGACTACCTGACGGTCGTCACTTCGCAAACCGCCCTCCTTCAGGCCCAGCTGCAAGCGCTGAACCTGGAGACACTGCAACTGACTGCGAGCGTCGATCTCGTGCGCGCGCTGGGCGGCGGGTGGGAGGGCTCGGGGAGAGCGCAAGACAGCCAGCACGCGACGTAACCTGCCCACAAGTGGGCTCGCACGCCAGACTGCGTGCTACGGCTTACCAGATCATTGGCGCGCACAGCCAAAACCCGCGGAGCACGTGGGGCGGTCGAGAACTGAAGGCGGACTAAGCTGAGCCGGCTGCGACAGCGCTGAGCGGCAAGAATCATCGGCATATCGCAGTCAGCCTATTACAATTGTCTCGCTCGAAGGAGATGACACCATGAACAAGCATTTGCTTAACCGACGTCAATTTAGTGCGGGTTGTGCGGCCTTCGGCTTATCCGTTCCCGCCTTAAGTGCATTGATTGCGCCGCGAGCAGCTGCACAGGTTAGTGGTACAGACGCAGCGTCGAAACCTGCTGCGCGTACCGTAAAGCTTCCAGACGGCACTACCGTCCCGGCGCTCGGTCAAGGCTGCTGGCACCTCGGCCAGGGAAAGCATCCACCAGCGGTGGAAGAAGAGGCGCTGCGCACCGGCATTTCGCTCGGCATGACGTTGATCGACACGTCGGGAAACTACGGCAACGGCCGCTCCGAGCAATTCATTAGTCAGGTGATTGCCGGTCAGCGTGACCACGTATTTCTGGTCTCCAAGGTGGAGGGCAACCAAGTGTCTGGCGATGGCATCGCGCGTGCTTGCGCCGCGAGCCTCGCTCGTCTCGGCAGCAAGCATCTGGATCTCTATTTGCTGCATTGGCCGGTTCCCAGCGCGCAATTTTCCGGCGTGGTGGCGGCATTTGAACAACTACGCGCGGCCGGGACGATTCGCGCTTGGGGCGTATCCAATTTCAACGTTGACCAGATGGAGGATCTGTTCCGCGTTCCAGATGGCCATCGCTGCGCTACTAATCAGGTCCCTTACAGTCTCAACAACCGTAGCATTGAGCGCGATGTTTTGCCGTGGTGCAAGCAACACAACCTGCCGGTCATGGCGTACTCTCCGCTCGGCGGCGACCATCACCTCGTAGTAGGTGACCGCACGCTGGCGCAGATCGGCACTATCCATGGTTGCTCAGCCGCCGCGGTCGCGCTGGCCTGGGTGATTCGCAGCGGGGACGTGATCGCAATTCCCGAGTCCGGCTCTCCAGCGCACGTCAAGGAAAACGCCGTGGCACTTTCGATAGCCCTCATGCCGCGAGATCTTCAGACTTTGGATGCGGCGTTTCCCGGACCATTCGGCGCAGCCTAGCGAGGAGCTTGTAAGTTGCGCCAATCATCGACGGACTGGGCTTCCTCACGCCCGCCAATGTCCGCACCGTTGGCGCGCTGAGCGCTCTTCGCTCGGGTCGAGGCTCACTCGCTCACTCCTCGTGTTGGTGATCCGCCAAGTTGGCCTCACGCAAGTCGAGCTCCCGCTCGAGCCGGCGCCGCGCCTCATCCTTCAATGTTCCCTGGCGATAGAGCTCATTGATCCGCTCGCGCTCCGCCGCAATCAAAAGCAACTCGATTTCATCGAGAGGCGCGGTTTGGGTGTGAGGATTGTCCTGTTGCTCGCGCGGGCGCTGGAAATGCTTCAGGCGTTCAAGCTGCTTTGCTCGAAGCCGCTGAACCAGGTCATCAGGTAGTCCCCGTTCCGTGGCGAGCCGTTCGAGGCGCGCGATTGCAGAGTCAAGGGCGAGGCGGCGCGCCTGCAGCTCCTCGGTCCGTCCGGTCTGAAGCTCCCGCTTACCGGCGTTGGCGAGACCGAGCGCCCGGATTACCACGGGCAGCATCAAGCCCTGGCCCACGAGCGTCACCAGGATTACCGAAAACGTCAGGAAAAGAATCAGATCGCGCTCGGGAAATGGCTGGCCGTTATCCATCGTGAAGGGAATCGCAAGCGCCGCGGCCAAAGACACGACACCGCGGACGCCGGTAAAGGCGAGCACAAATGGCCATTGCCACGGCGGCGCGGGGTCTGCGCGTGCGATCCGAGGGATGAGCCAGCGCGGAAAATACGTTGCCGGGTAGATCCACACGAATCGCGCCACGATCACCACGACGCTGATGACAGCCGCCGAGCCAATGAGTGCGGACAGCGAATGCGTCCCGAAGCCCAAGATCAGCGTGCGAGCCTGCAGACCTGTCATGAGGAATACGATGCCTTCAATCAGGTACACGAGAACATCCCAAAAAAAGATTCCCTGGAGCCGCGTCGCGGCGCTGATCATGCTCGAGCCGTTCCAGCTGACATAGAGCCCGGCGACGACCGTAGCCAATACGCCGGAACCGCCCAGATGCTCAGGTGGCCAATAGGCTACGAAGGGCGTCAAGATCGAGAGCACGATCTCGATTTGCGCATCGGCGACCCAGCGACGCAGGCGCAACATCAGCCAGCCGACGGCTACTCCCCACAACAATTCACCTGCAATGTCGATGACAAACTCTCCGGTCGCCCTGGCGAGTGAAAATGCTGCCGCGCTCACAGCCGCTATCGCGAAGCGGTAAAGGATCAGCGCCGTGGCATCATTGGCGAGGCCCTCCCCCTCCAGAATCACGAGGATTCGCTTGGGCAGCTGCATCCTGCGGGCGATCGCCAGGGGAGCGACGGCATCCGGCGGCGAGACGATTGCGCCCAGGACGAACCCCACCGGCCAGGCAAAACCGAGGAGCCAATGGGCTGCCGCGGCGGCGACCACCGTGGTGAACACGACACCACCGATGGCCAGCAGTGAAATCGGACGCAGATTGAAGTGGAATTCCCGCCAACTCATCGCGACCGCAGACGAATAGATCAGAGGCGGCAAAACGAGAAGCAGGACGAGCTCCGGTGCGAGCCGCACTGCCGGCAGGCCCGGGACAAGCGCCAGCACGACACCCGTCAGCACGAGCAGAATTGCTGCCGGAATATTCGAGCGTTTCGCTACGACCCCGACCGCAGCAACTGCGATCAGCAAGAGAAGTAGTATCTCGATCTCGCGGGTGATCAACTTTTGAGCCCTGCAGGTAGGTTGAAATACTCGTGCGCCAATCGACGCCTTCGTGTTAGGCCCTAATCTCGCATCTCCGCCGCGCCCGGTTTTCTTGAGTCGACCTCACGGTGGTCAGAAGGTCGGGATTCGGAACTCGCGGACGCGCTGGCGATCGATCCCGGAATATACCCGACCCCTTATCCTCAGGAGCATCTGCCCGCGCCGGACGAAGCTCGGCAGCGCGCGATAGGACGTCGACGTGACCGGCATCGGTATCGAACAGCACCACTCTCGCAGGCGGCAATGCTTGCGGCGCGCGCGCTTTACGGGCTAGTGTGCATGAACGCGAAGGGAGACCCGCTTGTCACAAACGTTCCGCTATCTGCTTGTCTGTGCGGCTCTTTGCCTGAGCGCATGCGGGAATACAACGTTCATCTCGACCTGGAAGGCGCCGGAGGCACAGCGGGTCGATCCTGTAGGCAAGAGCATTGCAGCGTTGGTCATTTACGGCGATAAGAAGCGCCGGCGCGATGCGGAGGTCTATCTGGCTCACGAACTCACCATCCGTGGTGCGCGCGCCATACCCGCACACGCGCTGATAGGCCTCGATCAACCCAATGTGGATTACGCCCGTGCCCGTTTCAGGGAAGCCGGCGTCGAGGGTGTCGTGGTCATGCGCTTGATCGGCCACGACCAGCGGGTCATCGTTGACCCAGGTGGCTTCTCGGGCAGCGCGTACACTTCATTCGGGTCGTACTACTCGTCGTATGGGATGGCGGTGAGCTATTCCACTGGCTCGGTGCAAACGGACACGGTAGTGACGATCGAAACGCTGATCTACTCCGTGACCAAGGATCAGCTTCTCTGGGCCGGTACCAGCCGGACGAGCAACCCCGCAGGACTTCAAAGCCTGATCACCGAGGTTGCCGATGCGGTTGCAAGCCAAATGGCCAAGCAGGGATTGATTGCTCGGTAGGGCTGCTGCAATCCGAAATCGATGGGTCAGTTGTGTCTGGCTAACGTGTAACTCCACGATGCACTAAGGACGGCCCGGCGCCTAGACGCCGACGCAGCGCTCAGCCTGTACCACCGCCGCGCCGCCGAGCGGGCGTCAATAGTGACCTGACGATAACTTCCGCGTAGGTCCTGGACCCTCTCCGTCGTGCCGCCCAACCGCAACGGACTGAATCTCTTCGCGAAATTAGTTGTCTGGCGCCTCTCTCTCCCCGACGCTAGTTTTCTCTTTATTTATTAAGATATCGGGTGCCATGGGCGCGCATCCGTCGACACGATCCAGGGCGCACAGCAAAGGCGGTGCCCGGGAGGATATGGCACGCATATTGATAGTTGATGACGACGCGGGTGCCGCCGACGCGCTCGCGTCATTGGTGGAATCGAGGGGGTACGGTGATGCGCGCGTCGCGTATACCGGCGCGACTGCTCTTGCCCTCGCCCTCGAGTTCGTGCCTACGGTCCTGCTCCTGGATCTCGAACTCCCAGACATAAACGGTTACGACGTTGCCCGGCGTCTCTCTCAACATCCGCAGCTACAGAACGTGAGACTGATTGCCTTGACGGCTTACAGTGAGCATCCCGGCCGCGAACTCGCGCGCGAGGCGGGGATCGAGCGGTACCTGATCAAGCCCGTTGGCTCCGCGGACTTGGACGAGTTGTTCACCTGATCCCTTGAGGCCAAGGGTCGAGTTGGGCCTTCCATTCTGATCGACCGGCACGGCCGAACCAGCCAGACCCGCGGATTCAGACTGGGGGAACTCGCGGCTTCTTAGCCGCTGCATTGCGGCATCCCAGAACCTCATATGGACTTCATAGCAGCCCGGGGTCATTCTTAAGTATCACAATTAGCCGGCCGGTGAATCACAGAGCCGGAGAGCGGTATGGCACACATAGACAGGCGTTGGGGGCGTGCTCATAAAGCACACGATACGACTGCTCTCAGTTGCATCCTTTTGGCGTTGGTAGGAGCAGCGTCGATTGTCGCGTTCGGGTACGTGTTGTACACGTGCCTGAGCATGGAGGGCGTTGATCCACGCGCACCGCTGCAAAGTTTGGCTGAGATTTTCCGACACCAACACTAACGCGACTCTCATATCTTTTCATCGCGCCGGCGCTTGACCGCTTGCCCGCCGTGATACGGCGAAGAAGAATCCGGGAGCAATGTGGGCATTTCATGAAATCGATTCCGCTCGGCGCACAGGGCCAGTTTGTGCATCGCGTTGAGTCCGCGCATCTGGCGGACAGGTTCAAAGACAGTATCCTGCCGCCGGTGTTCTCGACGCCGTACTTGATTCTCATCATGGAAAACGCGGCACTCAATGCCATCAAGGAGTACCTCGAGGCGGGCGAGAGCGCAGTCGGTACGCGCGTCGACGTGCGCCATCTCGTGGCGACGCCGGTTGGGCGCGAGGTCGTAGGCCACGCGGAAGTCACCGGCACCGACGGTCGCAAGATCTTCTTCCGCGTGTGGGCGATGGACGGCAAGGAGGAGATCGGCACCGGGACGCATGAGCGCACGATCGTCAACACCGCACGCATCGTCGAGCGAATGGCGTCGAAGTACGGGCCGACATCCGCAGGAAACTGAGTCGTTCGAACTCGAGGCCGACCTGCGGCCCTGGCGGCTCAACTCGAGCGCGCCATCACCACCGTGGTGCACGCACTGTCGGATTTGGCCAGAGTGCGCCCCTCGGCAAGCGCGATCTTCAATGGCCGGCGCTCGCCGCGAATGATCGGGCAATACGGGTCCGGCAGATCGAGCTGGTGGAGCAGACGCCTGCGGCCCGCGCATCCACCGTGGCACGAAGGAAGATAGTCGCAGGTCGAACAGGCCTCTGGCACCGACCTGGCATCGACGAAGGCGTCCTCGGTCAGGATCTCTCCGCCGAGATCGAGCAGCACATCGAGCGGCGCGCCCTGGCCCGGCCAGTAGACGCACGGCTGAACGGTCGCACGCGGCGTCACGCGGATCGTGGCGACGCCGCAGCCGCCCTGGCGCGCCGGCAGTCCGGCCATGGCGCGCACCAGGGGCTCGCCGATGGCGAGCACATCGGTCCGATCGAAGAGAAGCTGAAACCCGGTCCAATACTCCTCGTAGGACAGGGCGTAGCGATCCGAGCGCACCGCCTGGTAGACGTTGAGGCGCAGAGGCGCGTCATACTTGCTGGCGATGGTGGCGATATCGGCGAGCCGATCGAAATTGCTGCGCATCATCACGGCGACGAAAGTCACCGGCAGGCCCAGCGCACGGCAGCGAGCCGCCTGTTCGTGGATGAGCGCCCAATTGCCGGCACCGCGCTGGGCGTCCTGCTCAGCCTGGTTCGGGTAGTCGATGGAGAACTCGAGCTCGTGAAAAGCTCTGACATCATCATCCGCCAGGATCTGCACGGAGTGCCCGTTCGAGGTCATGGTCAGTTTGAGCGGCTTCTGCCTCAGGTAGGCGAGGATCGCGGCGAAATCCGGATGCAGCCCGTTCTCACCGGTTCCGAGATTGACCGAGCGCAGCGGGATGCTCTCGACGACGCTGCGCACCTGCTCGAGATCGAGTCGATCGGCGCGGGTCGGATCGCGATAGCAGAAGGCGCAAGCGAGATTGCACTCATTGGTGAGCCCCAGCCCCAATGCGAAGGAGCTCCGCCCCACCACTTCCTTGTGTGTTGAAGCTTGTAAGGTCATTCTTGAAGGCCCGCCAACACCAGAATTGTCGCACATGACTCGGGCGGTGACGATGACCAGCGAGCTGGAGCCTGATCAGCAGCCGCGCCGTTGGGACGATCACGTCGCTTTGTACGAGGAGGTGTTCGAGCCGCTCACGCAGCGCTTCTCATCGGCCGCAATCGATGCTCTGGCCCTCGAGCCTCGAGCGCGCGTTCTGGACTCTGCAGCCGGGGTCGGAGGCGCGGCCTTGGAGCTGGCCCGACGCGGCCACAGGGTCACCGCGGTCGACGCGTCGCCGGCAATGGTGGCGCGAATCAGCGGGCGGGCCTCCGCGGCGGCACTCATGATCGACGCCCTGGCCATGGACGGCCAGGACCTGGTGTTTCCAGACGCAAGCTTCGATGCCGCCTTGTCCGTCCTCGGCGTCATCCTGTTTCCCGATGCCGTCCGCGGATTGTCCGAGCTGCGGCGCGTCGTCAGACCCGGCGGGCGTATCGCGCTCGTCACCTGGACGGCGCCCGAAGCCTATGAGCTCGTCGGCGAACTTCGCGCGGCCGCACTCTCGGTGCTAGGGAGCCTGCCCGCCCGGCCACTCCCTGCGCAGCTTCGCTTCAAGGAGAGTGAGGCGTTCCAGGCCCTGTTCGCAGCCGCCGGCTTGCCGATAGCCCAAATCTCGGAGCTGTCCGCCGAGCTCGAGGCGCCATCGCCTGCGTGGCTCGCCGAGCGGCTCGCCTTTGCTCCCGGCATGGCGGCGCTCCTGGACGGGTTCGGAGGAGCCCAGGCCGAGGTGATCGCAACCTTTCGAAGGCGCCTCGAGGCGACGCGCGGCGCGGAGCGCATCTCTCTTTCCGCGCGCGCCTATCTGGGCGCGGTCACGGTCGCTCACGTGTGAAGCTTGGCTCGTGATGATGCGTCCCAGCTGCACCTCGCCGTGATGTTAGGAGCGCAGCGTTTCGCACCGACCCGGTCTCACGATGTTGCGAACGCCGGAGCCTCAGCTACACGATCTCGATGCCCGCGGCGCCGACGTGCATCTCCCCGATAACGCTTGTTGAAGGAAACCCCGCGTCCCGAACCCTCCTCAGCAGGGTGTCCACTCGGTCCGGTGCGCAGGCAACCAGCAGGCCTCCCGACGTCTGAGGGTCGGTCATGATCTGGCGTCGCCACAGAGGGTAATCCGCCGGCAGAGCGACCGCTGCGCCATAGCTCTCCCAGTTTCGTCCCGAGGCGCCGGTGACAAAGCCCTGCTGCACGAGCTCGATCGCCCTCGGGAGCAGCGGAACGGCCTCGCTCCTCAGCACGAAGCGAAGGCCGGAACCGCGCGCCATTCCGAGCCCGTGCCCAAGGACACCGAACCCAGTCACGTCGGTCATGGCGTGGACGCCCGAATCCTTGGCGAGCTCGGCGCCGATCGAATTGAGCATCGTCATGCTCGCGAGCATGTCCGCATAGTCGGCCGGCGGCAGGGCTTCCTTCTTGAAGGCGGCGGAATAGATCCCGACTCCGACCGGCTTGGTGAGGATCATCACGTCTCCGGCCTTGGCCTCGCAGTTGCGGCGTAACGCGGAGGGCGCACAGACGCCGTTGACCGCGAGCCCGTAGATGGGCTCGGGTGTGTCGATGGAGTGACCGCCGGCGACCGGGATGCCTGCGACCCGGCATAACTCGCGCCCGCCATCGAGAATCTGCCGAACTGTTTCAGGCGCGATCTTGCCGAGCGGCATGCCGAGGATTGCGAGCGCGAAGATCGGCATGCCGCCCATGGCATAGACGTCGGAGAGGGCATTGGTCGCCGCGATCCGCCCGAAATCACGCGGGTCGTCCACCATGGGGGTGAAGAAGTCGATGGTCGAGATCAGGCAGGTGCGCTCGTCAACCTGCCAGACAGCCGCATCGTCGCCCGTCTCCGTGCCAACCAGAAGCTGCTTGAAGGACTGCGCCTCGCTCACATTGCTGAGGAGCGAGGAGAGAACGGCTGGGGAGAGCTTGCAACCGCAGCCCCCACCATGGGCCATGCTGCTGAGACGAACGGTATCGGAAGACATGCTCGCTGGCCGAACTAAGGATTTCTTGTTGGCGCCGATGGCCCTTTGGAAGGGTCGAGCACTCCCAACGCTAACGCCAAAAGCTGTGGCTCGGTGATTGCGGAAAGGTCTACCGCTTTTGTGGCTACGATCCGCCTAGAGATGTCAGGATGCTTCGAGCGGAGTACCTGTTCGAGGTGAGCGGCGGCGTTACTGTGTCCGGTTCCATGTCCCAGAAGAACGATGCGGTTCGCTCGCGCAAGCGCGGCGGCAATTTCGGAATAGTAGCTTGGCTCCTCGGGCTCTCGCTGACCGCGTAACTCCCGCTCCTGTCTGTGGGCCAGGTGATGGAGGAAGTGGTGCGGATCGTAGGGGCGCAAGACTCTCGCAGTCTCGGACGCACCTTCGATCGTGAAGAGCCGTGCTTGATGGTGGTCCACTGCCACTACCATGTCGAGCGACGCGGGTTCGACCGCGGGGGTTTCCTCCACCACATCCACCGAAGCGGGCGTCACTTCCACACTCTCGAGAAACTTCCGAAGCTGCGCGATGTCTTCGGGTGTCAGCTCTTTAGCATGCGGTTGATGAACGACATGTCCGTGCCCACCGATCGTAAGCAGAAGTCTGCCATTCGGCTCCCGATGGGCCGTACCGAGCCGATCGATGAGATGCAAAACGTCGGACCACGCAAGATTGCTGGGACGTGGATGCCGGAATATCGCCTCCAGCACACGTCGGTCCCGATTAAAAATCCTATGAGATGTCGCCATGTTTGGCTCTCACTTGCTTCAGAGCGTCGGTGCGTAGTGTGCGACGACGACGTGAAGCATAGACGTCTCTCAGGACTGGTGCGACGTGAAGTCGCTGCGATGCGGCGTTGGAGAGCAGCAGACACGGAGATCGGCCTTGATTGCATTTATGGTAGCGTCATTCTCCACGCCCGCGAATTGGTGCGTGGTCGCTCAGGAGGGAGCTGGAGCCTGAGCTTGAGCACATTGGCATGTATTCCATCGAACAGCTCGGTCTTCATTAGAAGGTTGGACTGGTAGGCGACCATTCCCACGATCGGCCGGCGGAGTATGGGGCTGGGGGCTTTCACGTGATCGACCACATCTCGATTCCCGTTTCAGATCTCAATCGCGCTGCAGCGTTCTATGACCCGGTGCTGGCTACACTGGGGTTAGTTCGTCGCAAACAGCGGCCGGGCGCGATTGGCTATGGCCCTGACACTCGCGCTGCACCGGTCTTCTGGATCCTTGATCGCTTGGCCGAAGGGAGTGCAACCCCCGGTATCGGTCTGCACGTCAGTTTCGAGGCTACCGACCGCCCGAGCGTGGACGCTTTTCACGCCGCCGCGTTGCGCAACGGCGGCAAGGATGCTGGCGCGCCCGGCCTGCGCCCTCAGTACACGATGCCGTTCTACGGCGCGTTCGCTCTTGACCTCGACGGATTCAAAATCGAGGCGGTGTGCCGTGCGCCTGAGTAGTGACGTAATTATTTCCGTGACTGGCGTTCTTCCGTGGACGGCGGTTTTCCGGAATGGCGCGCGGCTTGACTGCCGCTTGAGACGCTCGAAACGCCATAACCGACGAGAGGTCACAGGACCAGCTGCGCGAGCGCCCCGGGGGCAAGTACATCCGACTCGCCGGCTGCTTTTCTCTCGCACGACATCAACCTTGGTTTCAGCGGCTGGCTGAAAGCGCCATGATCACCGGTTTCGCAACGCCTGCCCTGGATGACTTCAATATCATTCGCGCACGAGATGATGAAGCCAGGCGCGCGGGTTATCGGCTACCCGCATGATTGAGCGCGGGCGTTACGTTTCTCTCCCGGGATCGGCAGTTTGTGCGTGATGCGGCTGTCCATCCGTTGAGGATGATGTTCGGGAATCCAGGTCGCCGACCGTCACGCGGTTGCGACCGTCTTTTTTGCTGCGATAGAGCGCCGCGTCCGCGACCTTGAGCATCCGCTGGGCGAGACCTCGCTCTCCGGCGCCAACCCGGTCGATCCCACAAAGCCCGAAGCTCGCGGAGACTCGAACGCCGCGACCCTCCAAGGCGAAAGGACTCCGCGAGATCGTGTCACGCAGTCGATTCGCGGCCTCACGTGCTGCCGCGCAGCCCGTCTCCGGCATCACGATCACGAACTCCTCACCGCCGATGCGCGCCGCCCAGTCGATTCCGCGACGTAGACAGTGCTGCAGCCGTGCGCCGAACTGACGCAGAACCTTGTCGCCGCCCGGGTGGCCGAATCTCTCGTTGATCTTCCTGAAGTGATCAACATCGCAAAGGAGCAATGACAGGGGACGCGCAAAGCGCGCCGCCCGTTCCACCTCGCGTGGGAAATGCTTACCGAAGAATCGACGGCTTGCCACCCGGGTCAGCTCGTCCGTGGCCGAGAGCTTGCGGTTCTGCTCGAGAGTGACGCGCAACGCGTTCTCAAGCTCGGCGATTCGCCGGGCTGCCTTCAGCCGGGCGGCGAGTTCGCGCTCGGACACCCGGCGGGCGAGCGAGTCGTCGGCGCCGGCCAGGAGTCCTGCATGCCGTTCCGCGGCTTCGTCCAGCTCCGCGACATAGAGAATGAAGGGTGCTCGCGCTCCCGGCTTTGCCCGGATCTTGCGGATCAGGTCAAGGCTGTCCGTGAGTACGACGGGTCGAAACTCCTCACTCAAACGGCGCAGCGCTTCGTGCTCGGCGGGCACTGTCTCGACGTCGAGCACGTCAGCCGTGATCCGTTGCTCGACCTCCTGACGAAGGATGGGATCGCAGACCACGACCAGCGCCCTGGGCGGCGGGAGCACCCGTACCATCACCGCAACAGTCGCCGTCGTCCCTTCATCGGGTGTCGGAGGCTTGGCGGCGCGGCGCTCGAGTACCCTCTGGATGACCGTCGTGTGTCCACCGCGCGCTCGCATCAATGGCTCACTGAGTAGGTCGGTCAGGCGCAGGGCTCGCCCGCGTCGGGCTGGCCGGCAAGGGGTCGCTGGTACTCTTTCCGCCAAACATGACGAGCACTGTGTTAAGCGGCAGCTGGTAGCGCGCCACCCCAATGTAGCTGAGATCCGCCGCCTTGAGTCCAAAGCGGGCGAAACGGAGCCTTGACACCGTCAGCTCGTTCGGACCCTTCGCGGAAATCTCGAGGTCAGTTGCAACCAGCGTGCCGTCATGATTAAGCAGCACGGTGACCACCGGGATTCCGGCGAATCTCTGCGTCATAAGCTGCGGATATCTGCCCCGTATGATCGTCTCGAGCTGTTGCCGATCAGGGTGTACCGCAGTGTCGGGCACCGGCTCTTCGAGGTCCAGCGCTTCCAGCGCCGCCCCGGCAGGCCAGGTCAACAGCAGGCACGCAACCGCCGGCACAACGGTGAGCCAGGCAGAGCGCGGTGGCCTGCCGTGGTCAATCCGCTGACTGAGCTTCATCGCCCTGGAGCATTCGCCGGTATTGCAGGACCGCGCCTTGTGCCGCAGTGATGACCGCACCGAGCGCGGCGGCGGCCTCTTTCCCCAGCACCCCCTTCAGATCCTCGGCGAGGGTATCCAGATCGCTGTTCAGGCTCGCCCAGAACGCCCCCTGAGCGGCCTTGCTCAGCCGCGCGCTCGCCAGCACCAAGTCGACCTCCGCGAGAAGCTCGTGCGCGCGCGCGGTCCCGCGAACAGCCTTAAGCTGTTCGATAATCTGAATCCGGTAGTCCTCGAGCGTGCCTGCCATCGCCCCCAGGCTTATGGGGCACTAAGGCGCCGTGGTCGTGGCAACTTTCAAGGTCGCTGGACGGCGGCTCGGCAGCGGAGGCCGCAGCGCGGCCACCGAAACCTGAAATGTCGCCCACAGCGCCGGATCGGCCGACTGCGCGCGTGACGCCATCGACCGCATTGCCGTGCCCAATGCCGCCTCGGGCCCCATCGAGTCGTGCAGCAAATGCTGGTAGAACTCTGTCATGAGGCGCGCGCCAATCTCATCGGGGACAGGCCAAAGCGAGGCGACGACCGCTCGTGCACCCCGGGCGAGCATGGTGGAGCTCAGGCCGACCAGGCCCTCGCTGCGGACCTCGGTGCCAAGAGCCGTTTCGCAGGCGCTGAGTACCGCAACTTCCGCCGTCAGTGTCTGAAGAGACACATCCGCAACCCGCACGGCACGATCGGTGACCTCTCCTGCAGCGTCGTAGGAACCGAGAATCAACGCCGACAACTCGGGGACTTGCGCATCCACGATGCCGTGCGTCGCAATGTGAATGAACCGGTATTGCGACCAGTCGAGGGCGAGCAGCCGCTCACGCGTGGCATTAACGCCGATCAGTTCGTCCACGTCAGCCGGCGGAAACTGTGCCGAAATCCCGGCGGCCTCTTCGGCGGTAAAGCGAAGCCGTCGATAGTCGCGATGTGTGAGATCTGGGGCGCGAGAGGCCGAAGTTTGGGCCGCGAACCGCCCGTTCTCTACCGTGGCGAGCCGGGGGTCATCCAACTGATAGACCGGATCGGCCACGAGCAGGATCTTGCGTCGATCGTCAGGCGTCGTTCGACTGTGGCTCGTGTCGAGCATCCATGCCGCCGGCGTCACCGCCACATCGTGCTGCATCGCAACAAAGGAACCCGGCGGTGCCTCGGGCGTGTGCAGGGCTGAAAACGGAACGTAGGCAAGAGCGCCGTCCGGAATCACAACCCAAGTGCGCACGCTCGACAGGGACGGCTCGAGAGGTCGAAGGATCATCGTATATAGGGCGCGAGCATCCTGAAGTCGCCGCTCGGCGGGCACATCCACCAGGCGCGAGAGCGCACGGTGGAACGCGGTGGCCTCCTCTGCGATCGCGCTCGGAGACGACAGGCGCGCCCAGTGAATTTCTCCTGGCAACACGACCCATGCGTAGGCGGATTCGTACCCCAGCCAGTACGACACCAGCGCCGTATCGGCGGGAAGAAGCGGCAGGCTCTTGCGCTCGCGTCCGGTGTGGACTGGCGCGTCCTCGTCCATCGTGCGGCTTGCGATGACGGTGTTGATCGTGTCCAGCTCCCGCCGGATCTCCGCGATGTCAGAAATCAGGTGCCGCACCCGGGGGTCGTCGGGGTCCGAACGCTCGAGCCGGCCGTCCAGGGCAAATCGACGGGCGGAAAGCTCACGATAGAGCGCCTCGCGTCGGCGAAACTCCGGCGCGAGCGCCCGCCGAATCGCAGGCGAATATTTCTGGGCCGCGACGTCGGCAAACGAGTGTGCGCGCGCGGCGTCCGCCGTCGCGAAGGCGACCGTCGCGAGCGCGTTGGCGTCTCGTTCGTGGCCCGCGGCCAATGCGTGTTCGTAGCTGTCCCGGAGCAATTCGAGCTTGAGGTCGTGGGCTGGTCGCAGCGGTGTCTGCAGTTGAGCGCGCAGCTCGGGGTTGGCGGTCTGCAGGCGGACGGCGTCGGATTGCGCGAGTGCTCGATCCACCGCCGCGAGCGCCGCTTGAGGTTGCCCTACCTGCCGCAATGCCCGGGCGAGCTCAAGGCCTCCTTCAAACTCCTCCATGACGCTACCAAAGGCGTGTAAGCGCGGCCGAGCCACCGCGAGATCCGCCAGCGCCTCGCGTGGCCGACCCATGCTGCGAAGAAGCACAGCCCGCTGCAGGAGTGCTTCCGCTTGAATCAGTGGACCGGCCTTGGCACTGCTCGAGAGAACTTCGTCGAGCAGCGCCTTTGCCTCCGCGGGGCGGCCTGCGGCGGCGGTGTGGGTGGCCTGCTGAATTCTGATGCGCGCGATTGCCGAGGGCGCAATCGCAAGTCCGAGCGCTTCGCGATCGTACGCCAGGGCCTGCTCCACCCTCCCCTGTTCGGCATCGATGGTCGCGAGCGCCCGCAGACTCGCCATGCGTCCGCGGCCATCGAGCGCCACCGTGCGAATTGCGAGCGAGCGCTCGAGGAACTCACGAGCACGCTGCCGATCGCCGAGGGCGTAGTAGTTAACGCCAATTCCATAGAGACAATACGCCGCATCGCGCGTGGACTGAACTTTTTCCGCGAACGCGAGCGCGCGATCATAGAGACGGAGCGATTCGTCAAAGTGTCCGAGTGCATAGTCCGCAAGCGCAGTGTTGGTCGTAACCGCCAGATAAGTAACCGGGTAGGCTTCCGGGCCGACATCGATGAGTGCACGCTCCAGCCAGCGCAGGGCTTGCGGCAGCTGCCCGAGTCCCCACAGGCATAGCGCTCGGTTTTGCCACGCCTGCGCACGTCGCTCTCTCTCGTGTATGGACCCAAACAAGCGACTCGAGGCGGCGGAAACCGTGACACACTCCGGGTAGCGACCCTCGTAGAGATACGTGAGTCCGATATTCGTGAGCTGCAGCCCGGCGTCATACCGTTCGCCCCGCTGCAAGTGGAAATGGAGCAATCGCTCCAGCAAATGCCGTGCGCCGGCAAGCGGTTCGCTCGCTTTGGCACCATCCCCGGGGACAGCGCGTGCTGCGGGAGCCGTTGAGCCGATCTCGATCCACGCCGCGGCGAGGAGCGCCTCGGCACGCGCCCTTCGGTAAGGATCGGCGGACCCGATGGTTCTGGCGGCCGCCTGCGCCCAGTCCGCCGCCTGAGCCCACTCTTGCAGATCGAAGTACTGGACGCCTGCCAGGGCAAGCTCTGTCTCGCCACGAAGCGGCTGATCGGCGGACCCACCGAGCGCACGCTCGGCGGCCGAATACGCTTGCGCCGCCCGCACGAACGCCTCGCGTGCCTTATGAGTGGAAGATGTCGAGCGTCCCCTCGAAACCTCTTGTCCGGCGGCATAGTCGGCATCCGCCGCGGCGAGCGTCTTCAGGATCGCGAGGCAGTCGGGCCGCCCCTTGAGGGCCGCCAGATCAAAGGCTTGAACCGTCGCCGTCCCGGCCGCGTCTGCCTGTTCCTTGCCCGTCACGCGGACGAGAAGCGAAGGGGAGTCGGGCGCAATCACTACGGCCCGACGGGTTCCCGTCCGGCGCTCCGGATGGTCAGCACGCGCAATGACCTGGTTTTTCGCGTCGACAACTTCGACGAACGCATCGTTGTCGCGCTCGTCGACCTGGACCAGATAGGAGTGGCCCGGCACGACGAGCAAATGTGCTCCCGCGGGCTCCCTTGCGAGGGTTCTCAGCGGGCCTTCGGCGGCTGCGGGAGTGCCGAGGGCGCTCTCGCACGACAGGCTTGCCGCGAGTCCCGGCGCTGTCCACCCGGCCAGGACGATCGCGAACATCAGACGCCGGCCGCTACGGTGAACGCTCATCGAAGGCTGCAGTGTCTGGCGATCGCGGCTTATACTCAGCTCATGTCTGCTGTTGATGACCCAGCAGTACCCGCGGAGATGCTTCCTCCGCAAACCGACTTCCCCGCGCCGGTAGCGGACCCAGTTTCCCACCTGGCTGCAGTCTATCGCGATTATCCCGGCCTCCGTGCGCTGATTTTGCGGCGGGTGCGCGATCCCGAGTTGGCCGCCGACATTCTGCAGGACGCCGCAGTCACCACACTCGAAAAGCTTCGCAGCGGCGTCATCGCCGACCCGGAGAATCTCGGCGGATATCTCTACCGCGTCGCACTCAACCACCTGCGAAATCACCGCCGCAAGGATCGCAGCACGCTATCCAGCGCCGACGGCTTGGATCAGCTTCCCGCCCCCGAAACCGATCGGGACTGGGAAAATGTCGGTGGCCCGCAATGGACCACGGCTGCGCGGCGGATGCTCGAGGAGATGCCGGTGGCGCGCGATCGGGAAGTCCTGGTCCGGTTCTATCTTGACGATGAGGACAGGGACAAGATCTGTCGCGAGCTGAGGCTATCGGAGGAGCATTTCAATCGCGTGATCTTTCGCGCCCGCAATCGATTCAGGGAGCTTATTGAGCATCGCGGGTTTCGGAAGGCTGATCTGTTGACGATCGCTGCGATGAGCCTCTGCATCGCAAGCAATGGATCCGGCGGTCACTCTGCTGCAGGTCAAGCCACGGACCGGTTGAATGCATCGGCGGCTCCAGTCATTGCTCTTGCTCTGGGAGGCGTGCAGTGATGCCCGTCGATCGGGATTTTGCGACGATGCAGGACTTCATCGTCGGACGCCTGTCGGACGCTGAACGCCGAGCATTTGAAGATCGCCTGGTGCGTGACCCCACGCTCGTGCGTGAGCTCGAACAATCACTGCGGATGCGGGAAGGACTTCAGCAGCTGCGGACGCAGGGGTATTTGAAGAAAAACGGGTCCTCAGGCGCGAGCTTTCGCATCTGGGTACCCACCCTCATCGCGGCGGCGGGCGCCGGACTTGCGCTATTTCTGTGGCTGCCCCGTATTACGGGCTCATCACCGATCCTGGTGCCCTCGCTCGCACTGAGCACTAATTCCGATATGACGCCCTTGGTCGCAGCGCACTTCACCTTTCTCTCGGTGCGCGGCGGCCTGGCGCCCGATCTTGATCTGCCTTCCACTGGCCTGATCGAGATTCGCGCAGCGCCGAGCGCGCCCCGGTCGGTTCACCGCTACCGCGTAACCCTCGTTCGTCAAGAAGAGGGGTCTCTTGGCAAGACCGTTGCCGCCTTGGGTGGACTTCCCTTGGGCATGGACGGGTACTTGCGTTGCTACGCCGACGCGTCCCGCCTCTCCGCAGGCAGTTACCTCCTTCGCATTCAGCCTGACACTGCCACTCCAGGGATCGTGGAGCTGTTCCCCTTCAATTTCCGCGCCCGCAGCACTGCGCCCGTCCAATGACTTCCGACTGATACTCGTCTTCGAACTCGACCGCCAGAACTCCGGGAACGGCCCAGAGTTTCGGTAGATCGCTGGAATCCATCGAACCCGTCAATACGCCGACCACCGCGAGCGTCGCGGTGTGGTCAAGTCCCAGCGCGCGGCAGGCAGCGGCGACCTCATAGATACGCCCTTGTGCGTCGTCCGCGACCGCAACCGCGACATTAACTCGGCTCACGGCATAGCTCCCGCGTCAGGTGTAGGACTTTAGGCCGGGGAGTCGCTCCGCAAGGTCGCAAGAAGCTCCCCCCGCATGTCCTACCTGTTCGCCGATGCTCGCGGGTCTCAGCAGGTGATCGATCTCTCGTCGCGAAGAAAGTGAGAGTGGACAGTCCTTCGCGACAGATCCCTGATGCGGCGCTTTCTAACGGAAACGACAGCGGCGACGTCGCCGACGGATCGCGTACTTACGTCGCCAGCGCCGCGTCCCGCTGCGCCCGAGGAGAATGAGCATGAAATGCGCAATTGTCACACTTTTGGCCATGACATCGAGCGTCGCAACCGTTGCGGTTGCGCAAGACGGAAACGGGCATGGTCCTCCAAACTCGCCCATCATCGTTTTGCCACAGCCGACAACTGGGCCGACGCTTCCCTGGCCGAGGCTGCCGCTGCCGCAGCTTTCGCAGCCCGCGCCAGAACTACCGCCAACGGTGAAATAGCGGCGCCGCGGGGGCGGCGAGTGCCAAACCCAGG
>Ga0307477_10001618_pt1 | contig 18597 bp, 18 predicted proteins | sample atmos_gasesECM2C_FD_203316 | JGI IMG/M metagenome (GOLD analysis project Ga0307477, IMG submission 203316) | Hardwood forest soil microbial communities from Morgan-Monroe State Forest, Indiana, United States - atmos_gasesECM2C_515 | ecosystem: Environmental > Terrestrial > Soil > Temperate...
AACAGAACGTCCCGACCTTCCGTCTGATCACTCAGCCTGCGATCGCCGGTTTCTTTCTTACCCGGTTGCTCACAGATCCCTTTACGTTCTTCTTCCTATTTTGGCTTCCGGCGTATCTCCAAACCTCCCGTGGTTTCACCTTGAGCAAGACCGGCATGATGGCCTGGATTCCGTATCTGGGGGCCGATCTTGGCGCATTGACCGGCGGCGCTTTTTCCGATTGGCTGGTTCGGCGTGGAGTCGATCCGCGCCACGCTCGACGGCGCATCCTCCTGGTGATGGCGTGCCTCACGCCTCTGACTTTGGTGGCCGTTCGGATCGGGTCGGTCCCGCTGGCGGTGGGCTTGATTGTGCTCGTGATGTTCCTGCAAGCTTCCTGGAACACGAACCTGACGACGCTCATCATTGAATCCACCGTACCGCAACATGTCGCCCGCGTGGTGGCGTTGACCCTTTTGGGCGGGATCATCGGAGGCAGCGTCTCAACGCTCCTTACCGGGCACGTGATCAAGACCTTTGGATATGTCCCGGTGTTCACGGCGCTGGGATTCACGCATCTGACCGCGTACGCGATCCTGTCCGCCGGACTGCGATGCGCGGATGCCAGGCGGAAAGCGGACCCAGCCGGCGATCTCACGCCTCATATACATCCGAAAGCGAGTACCAGCGAACCTTGATCTTCGGAAACCGGCGGCGACCGGTCCACAGCCGGCCGGCGAAACGCTTTTCCAGGCGATACAGACGCTGACTGATTGCGGAGACGGTAACGCCCTGATGGCGGGCGATGGCCTTGAGCGACCAGCGGCGCTTGTAACGCAGCTTCCAGGCAATGTCTTCCCGGTCCGTGACGAAATACCTCTTCTTCGACATGGGAAAAAAGTATCTCCCCCTATAATATAGGGGGAGATTTTAGCTTTTCAGCCGTAAGTCCCTGTCATTACGCGACCTGACTCTATTGTCCCTTCCTGTCCTTTTCCGCCGCACTTCCGCCTGGCATGCCGTCTGCCGCGCATTGACGCCCGGATGGGCGGGCGCTACGTTCGTCAATATGTGGAGGATGATGATTGGCCGCGCGGGGCTGGTCCTCGCAGCAGGGTTACTGCCGGCGTCGTGCTCGTCGAGGCACGGCGGAAGTTCGACGGAAAACTCGCCAAGGGCCGCGGTGACTTACGCGGCAATCCCAAGCACGCGCGGCGTTCCAACCACCGGGCCGGCCGGGCCCGAGCTTCAGGTCGCGGACCTGCACAGCGTTCATGAATTGACGCCGCGGATTTATTGCGGCAGCGAGCCGGAGACGGATGCCGAGTTCTCGGCGCTGGCGGCGCTGGGAATCAGGACGATCCTGAGCGTTGACGGGTCCAAGCCCAACGCGGACCTGGCCGAGAAGCATGGGTTTCGATACGTCCACCTGCCGGTCGGGTACGATGGGATCACGCGCCGGCGGCAACTGGAGATCGGCCGGGCCGTGCGCGACCTGCCGGGGCCGTTTTACATCCATTGTCATCACGGCCTGCATCGCGGGCCGACGGGGGCGGTGGTGGCGGCGATGACGGTGGACGGCTGGACGCCCGCGCAGGCGGTCGCGGCCCTGCGTGAGATCGGCACGTCGCCGCACTACGAAGGCCTTTACGAAACCGCGCGCGACTTTCGGAAGCCGAGCCAGTCGGAGCTGGACCGCGCAGATGCGTCCTTCCCGCGCATCGCCAGGAGCGTCGATCTGGTGGACACGATGGTCCAGGTTGACCAGCGGTGGGACCATCTCAAGGCAGCGCACAAGGCCGGCTGGGCGGTTCCGAAGGATTTCCCGGACATCGACCCGCCGCACGAGGCGTTGATCTTAAGTGAACTGTTCCGCGAGGCGCATCGGCCCGGCGGCGCCGCGGCCGGCCGGCCCGCTGACCTGCTCACCCGGCTGGCCGAGGCGGAGAGTCAAGCGCAGACGCTCGAGGCCGCCCTCCGCCGCGACGATCGCTTTGCCGCCGACGCGGCAGCCAAGTCGCTCGAATCGTCCTGCACGGCCTGCCACGACCGCTACCGCGATCCGCCGCTGGCGAGGCATTGACGCAAATCACCCCATCAGCCTCGCCTATTTCCGAGTCAGTGCTCGATGCCGGTGAAACTTGCCCGGCGCCGGCGCATTCAGAAAGCGAAAGGAGCTTCTGAGTGCAAAACGGGATGAGCGTGCTGTGTGCCGCGGCCGCGGCGGCAATCGGGGCATCGGTCGCGTCGGCAGAACCACCCACTACCCAACAACTGCTCGACAAAATAAACGCTCTGCAAGCCGAAGTGGACCAGCTCAAGGCCGAGCGGCAGCCCGGCCCGCATCTGATGCCCGCGGAGTCGCAGGCCGTCGTGGATGCGGTGCAAGCCGATGCCGAGCGGCACAGCCGGCTGCTCGATGTGCAGGGTCTCACCGGCGGGTATCTGCCGGATAAGGGCTTCGCCCTCCGCAGCGACAACGGCGATTTCCTCCTGCACCCCTGGCTGCTGTTCCAGTTCCGCGACGAAACGACCTATCGAGGCGACGGAAAGCCCGGCGGCCGCAGCGACGTGCAGAACGGATTCGAGATCAGGCGGCTCAAGCTTGGACTCGATGGGAATCTGTTCGGCCCTGATTTGACATACCAATTCATCTGGTCGGTGGACCGCCACAGCGGCAACTTCCTGCTGGAAGACGCCTGGGCGCGGTACGACGTTCCCGGCACGGCGCTGTTCGTCCGCGGGGGCCAGATTCGCGATCCGTTCGATCACGAACAGATCGTGTTCGGGCCGTTTTTGCTGACCTCGGAGCGATCGCTGGTCAACAGCATCTTCGCCAACGGAGACGGACTGGTTCAGGGCGCGACGGTCGGCTTCGACAACAACGGGCCGTTACGGGTTGAGGGAGGGATCACCGACGGGATGCGCAGCGCCAACACCAATTTCCAGGACTTCCCGACCGCCGGCATCCCGGCGGATTGGGGGCTGGCCGGCCGCGTCGAGTTCAAGCCGATGGGCGATTGGAAGCAGTACAACGGTTTCACGGCGCTTGGCGCCAAACGGCCGCTCCTGGTGTTTGGCGCCGGGGCCGACTACACCGAGGCCGGCGACACCCAGCAGCTCACGCACGTCGCCGACGTCCAATACGACCACCCCGACGGGTTGATGTTCTACGGGGCGTATCTTGGCCGGTACGTCAATCACAACGGCGGCCCGCCGGGTACCAACGGCGGTTTCACCGGTACGGCCCGCACGCCCGATACCTATGACACGACCGTCCGCGCGGAGGCCGGCTATCTGGTGGCGCATCACTTTGAGCCGTTCGTCCGATATGAGTACATCCATTTCGACGGCGCGGAGCTTCCGGCCACATCACGCCACAGCGTCGTTCACGAAGTCACCACCGGGTTCAACTATTACTTTTACGGACAGCGAGCCAAGTTCACGGCGGACATGTCCTACCTGCCCAGCGGAAGCCCCGTCAGCGATGACAGTTCGGGCGTGCTCACCAGCGGCGCCAGAAACGAAGTCGTAGTCAGGGCACAGTTTCAACTGATTCTATAGGTCCGCTTCAAGCCCTCAAGGCGACCGTGATTGCCGCGGGCCGTTCAAGCCGTTAGGGTGGCGACCATTTCGGTTGGGGAAGGCGCCAGTCCGCGGCACGATGACCTGGAGGACCGCTTATGAGCCGCCATCACAAGGATGCCAACGACACGCTGGTCAGCTCATCGATGCTCATGCACGCGGTTGGGGAAATCCTCAAGCGGGTCCATCTCGATCGCGATCACGACATCCCGTATCTGGCCGGCTACAGCGTGGACAGATCGAAGATTTACATCGACCGGCACCTGGAAAAGGCATTCACCGACCACCTGGGACGCCGTCATGAGGTGGATCGATTTCTCATCCTGCACGAGGCGACCGAGAAGGCACTGATCGACAGTTGGGGCCTGCATTACCAACATGCGCACCAGATTGCGCTGCGGGCCGAGGAAGCAGCGGTTCGAGCCGCCGGGATTCAATGGCGCGATTACGACCGGTTCATGCAGCAGTGGATCAAACGCGCGGATTCGGCGCAGGTCAGCAAGGTGCCGGCGGACCTGGATCTCACGCCGTACCTGGACGAAAACGACGGAGAACTAATCAAGGTGATGCAGAAGGCGATGGTTCGTTGAGCGGCGCTCAGACAGACGGCAGTCAAGCGGGCCGGACCATCCGGTGAGCCGGCCGCTCAGGCCCGTAATAGTGGGGCAATGTCCGGCAGGGGGTAAAGCCAAACTTTTCGTAAAGGCGGATCGCGGCATGGTTGTCAGGACGGACTTCCAGGAAGATCCGCCGGCACCCGCGCTGGCGGAAGCAATCGATCATGTGTTGCAAAAGCTGTGGTCCGAGTCTTTGCCTGCGCGTCTCGGGATGAACCGCCAGAGCGTAGACGCGTCCCCAGGGCTCGATGCCGCGCAACCAGACCAGCCCGGCTACCCAGCCACGAACGGACCGTTGAATTTCGGCGACGGTCACGATAGCGCGGGAACTTGAGATGAGGGTGGCGATCCGCCGATCGCCGAAGCGTTCGCCGGCATGAACGAAGCTCAGGTGCTCGATCTGGGTGATTGCCGGCACGTCGTCGTCAACGGCGACGCGCAGCACAATCGCTGATGGCTGCAAAAAAAGGCTCACAGCGCACAACATAGAGATGAGTAACCACCAAATCACGAAAACTGCGTGGGACCGATAACAAATCATCCCGCCAAGTTGGGTTCTTTGTGCGAATTACTGGCCCGAAGGGGTCTGTTAAATTGGATAAAGAATTTTTCTCGTGAAGTCGATAGTGAAATCGACGTATTTTACGCATATTAACGTCTGCCGCCGTCCGGAGTCGGCACGGATGCTTCCGGAATCTTATGTTTCAAGGACCGCGCCTCCTGGAATTCGAGGCCGTCTAATCGGAGAAGCATCCCCATGAGCCAAGCCAACTCGCATTCTGGCATCCCATCGGCTTACGTGGCGCCCCTGCTGGCCGGCGAGCGCGATGCCTGTCGGAAATTTGTCCAAGCCGCACTCCAGCGCAGCAGTGCCCGCGACTTGCTGACTCAGCTCATCTGGCCGGCCATGGAGCACGTGCAGGGCCTCTACCGCGAAGACCGTATCAGCATCAGCAGCCTGAACCTGGCAACGCGGCTGAACCGGGCGATCGCCGATCAGCTCTGTGCCGCGCTGGATCGCAACGCCGACAACGGCCGCAAGGTGTTGATCTTTTGCGGCGACGACGAGCCGGAGGAACTCGGCGGGCAGATCTGCGCCGACCTGTTCGAGGCCGAAGGGTATACGGTGAGGTTCGCTGGCGGAGGCGTGCCCGAAGACGAAGTGCTCAAGCTGATTGGCGAGTACCGACCGGATTTGCTAGTGATGTTCGGTACGCTTCCCAGCGGGGTGCCGGCCGTGCGAAAGTTGATCGACTACCTGCGTGAGGTCAACAGTTGCCCCGACATGCAGGTGATGTGCTGCGGCGGAATCTACAAGCGGGCGGAGGGCCTGGCCGAGGAGATCGGCGCCGACCTGTATGCCGCCGACGCGGCCAGCGCGGTCCAGATTGCCGCCGAGGGGCGCTCGCGCAAGGCAACCGTGGACCAGCAGACGGTGGGACGCACCCGGCGGATCCGCAAAGCCGCCGCTCGAAAGGCGGAAGCGGCTCGGGCCGGCGCCGCGCCACTGGCCGAGGCCGTCTGATCCGGCAGTCGTCGAGTTCGCCGATCGCGATACCTCGCGACCTGGAATCTTTCAATCGTGCCAGAGCGACCGATACGCCAGTTTCCATGAATCGGGCTTGAACGGCCGATGTCGCATGGCCGCGATCGCGTGCCTTCGTGCCACCGGCCAGTTGTGCCGTTTCATCGCTTCCCAGCACCACCCCCGGGCCATCTCGAAAGGCGTCATCGTCGGATACACGACCGGCAAATGGCCGGGCAAAGGTCCGAGGCCGCGGCGCCGATACGTCTCATCCAGCAGTTGTCGATTGATGTGCATCTGGAGATTGCGGCGAGTGCGGTTCACGCTGGCAAAGTGCTGCCGGTAGCGCAGCAGCACCTCGGGCAGGTTGGACAGCCTGCCGATCTCTGCCAGCCGCAGGAACAGGTCGATGTCTTCCGACCACTGATACTGACGCCGGTAGCTTCCAGCCTTCACGACCGCGTCGCGTCGCATCATGACAGTCGGATGAAACATCGCCCACCCATTGGCATTGAGAAGATCGGCCTCGATCGGCTCATGTTCGACGGACGGGTGGACCTCCTGGACATCGCAGCCGTACGGATCGGTGAGCATGACCCACGAGCCGGCGGCGACGCACTCGGGATGCTCCTGGAGAAACTGCGCCTGCCGCTCGAACCGCCGCGGCAGGCAGATGTCATCTGCGTCCATCCGCGCCAGCAGCGGGCCGCGGGCCGCCGCGATCGCGCAATTGAGCGCGCCGACGATGCCCCCGTGTTCAAGGCGCAGCAACCGAAGGCGCGAATCACTGGCGGCGTGGCGGCCAACGAGTACCGCAGTATCATCAGTCGATCCGTCGTCGATTACCAGGCATTCAAAGTCGGCGCGCGTTTGCGCCAGCACGCTGCGCAACGCCTCGTCGATGTATCGACGGGCGTTATAGGCGGGAAGGATCACCGAAATGCTGACCGAATTCTCCACCATGATGCTCCGCCAGGAGCCAACCTTTTTGCCAAACGTCAGCCCAATGGGGAACGTGCAAATTTCATGACGAAGGAGGCAGGCGAAATGATGAGGCCGCTGTGTGCGCGGCCCACTCATCGCCGGCGGGAAGGCCACACGCCTCGACGCTAAAATGGGCGGCGAAACGCCGCTTGACCGCGCTTGTCGCGGGCGTTATCACAACTTGCACTCCGTACCGACGCCGGCACATCCTGATCGTGGTCGGTGTTTTCGCCGCGAACGCATGCCGTGATTTCTAGGCACTGTCTGGAAACCTAATGGCCCGCGGGGCCACTACGTTTTCAGACAGAGCCTGGTGGCGGCGATGCCGCTTTTGAGCGGCGACAAGGGAGCATTCGACGATGTTCGGACAGGTTTGGGCGCCGCGCGTGATCCTTCAGGAGGTGGTGGCCCCGCGTTTCTGGGTGTTATGGGCCTACCTCGCCAGCGCCAGCTACATTCACTTTCGGGGGAAGGTCCGCCACCGCTTTGCCAGGCAACTTACCGACCACTCGACGTTCATGGCGCCCTACAATGCCATGATCTACCTGTTTTCCGCGGTTCCCAACAAACCGATCCTCGATTTCAAGGACTTTCCCGAGCTCGAGGTCCTACGGCAAAACTGGCAGACCATCCGCCAAGAAGCGCAGAAACTGTACGAAGGCGGTCACATCCAGATCTCCAAGAACTACAACGACCTGGCCTTCAACACTTTCTTCAAGCGCGGATGGAAGCGCTTTTACCTCAAGTGGTACGGCGAATTTTTCCCCTCCGCCCGCGACCTGTGTCCCAAAACGGTGGAGCTGGTCAAATCGATCCCGTCGGTGAACGCGGCGCTGTTCACCCTGATGCCCGGCAAGAGCAAGCTCGGCGAGCACCGCGACCCGTTCGCCGGGTCGTTGCGGTATCACCTCGGGCTGGTGACGCCCAACTCCGATGAATGCCGGATCTATATCGACGGCACCCCATACTCCTGGCGCGACGGCCAGGCCGTCCTGTTTGATGAGACCTACATCCACAGCGTCAACAACGATACCGACCAGGACCGAATCATCCTGTTCTGCGACATTTCCCGGCCCCTCAACAACCCGGTTGCGCGGGCGATCAACCGGTTCGTCATCAACCACATCGTCAAGATCACCGCGACGCAAAACACCGCGACCGAGAAGGTGGGCATTCTCAACCGCGTATCGAGCGGCGTCTACGCGCTGAAGAACTTCTTTGCCCGAATCAAGAAGTGGAACCGCAAGGTCTATTACGCGGGCAAGTATGCGGTGCTGGCGGGGATCGTTTACCTGATCTTCTTCGCGGGGTTCATGCGCCATCGATGATGGCGATCGCGCCGTCGGCGTGCTGAAGCGGGCGCCAGAACGTCAACGCCACGATCGCGTCGAGGAGCAGGACCGCGCAGATCAGCACGACGCACGCATTCCAGCCCCCCACCGACCACGCGAACGCCGGGATCGCGGCGCCGGCGGTGCCACCGGCATAGTAGAAGGTCGTGTACAACCCCGCCGCCGAGGAGCGCGCCCGTGGGGCGATGTGGCCCAGGTAGCTGGTCGCCGCCGATTGACACACGAATACTCCGGTGCTGCACAGGGCCAATCCGACCAGTACCGCCGGAAGAGAGGGCCACAACGTCAAGGCCACGCCCGCGGCCGCGGCAAGAGCCGAAAGGATCAGCGATTGGCGGTGTCCCAGCCGCTCGATCCATCTCCCGCAGACCGGAGTCGCCACCACGCCGACCAGGTAGACGAAAAACAGCGACCCCAATGCCGTCGCGCCCAGCATGAAAGGCTCGGCCGAGAGATAGAAGGTGATATACGTGAATGTCGCCACCAGCGAAAAGAGCGTAGCGAACCCGATCACGAACGTGGCCAAGATCACGGGCCGGCGAAGCAGCCGGACCATCTGCCGCAGCGCCGATTGAAGCGGAGTCGGCCTCACCTGGGCGCGAGGCGTCGGCAGCCATCGCCACACCGCCGCGGCCCCCGCGCCGTTCAACACACCGAGCACGACAAATGACGCGCGCCAGCTCCAATGATCGGCAACCACCCCGGTGAGGAACCGCCCGGTGACGCCTCCCAGGACGTTTCCCGCGACGTACGCGGCCATCACCGCCGCCGATCCCGCCGCGGCCCATTCTTCGCTGATGTATGCCATCGTCACCGAAATGACCCCCGGCATAAGCAACCCCTGGACGAAACGCCATCCGATCAGCGCCCGCAAACTCGGCGATGTTGCCGCCAGTAACAGCGGAATCGTCAACAACGTGACCGACATCGCCATCGTTTGCTTGGGTCCAAATCTCTCCCCAGCCAGTCCGATCCACGGTGCAGACAAGGCGATCCCCACTGTTACCGCGCTGACGGTGAGACTGACCTCAAACTTGGACGCCTCGAAGATCCGCGTGAAAAGCGGAAGCAGCGTCTGGGTTGCGTAAACGTCCAGGAAAACGCAGAAGCCGGTCAAGGCAACCATCAGCACGCGGATGTCCAGCAGACTGGAAGACGGCAACGCCGAGGCGCCCGCCTGATTGTCAATAACGGCCGGGCGCAAGGGCTGAACTCGAAGCGAAGATGTGACTGCCTTCGGATTCATTGTGTCCCTGTGAACATTATCGGCCGGCCGGGTCGCATGCTCTGACGGCGGACACCTATGTCAAATCGGCCGGCCCGTCAAACGAATGAACCTGACTCCCTGTCGTATGTCGGACCTATTCCTTTTCGATCCCCTGCCCGCGAAGCCGTTGAGTTAGCGACAATTCCAGACTCCGGTTTGGTTTCCGTGCCCGTCGGGCGCGGCATTTGCGTTCACCAACGCTAAGAAGCTGGAACTTTGGCGAAAGGAGCAATCTCATGCGCAAGGCAGCGACATACGTACTGGCGTTGGTTGTCGGCGGGGGAATCGGCCTGAGCAGTGCCCCGTGGGCCTCAGGCCAGGAACGGTCCAGGCGCGACGCGGACCGCGAACAGGCCGAGCCGCGACTCCCCGACGGCTTTCAACTCAAGAACCTCGACCAGATCGACAACATCCGAAAGGAACTGGCGATTGTAGCCCACGACGCGTTGGAACGCCGGGACTTTGGAAAAGTCGTTGGCAACCTCGCCGTGGAAAACCGGGACCGAATGAAGGATTACAAAGATCAGGACTTCAAGACCTACGAGGGCGTGATCGGGCAGATCAACCAGAACTGGAAGCAGAAATACGGTCACGAGTTTGACATCAAGCGGGCGGACAACCTTTTCACCGACCGCTACGTTGTCGTCCAGGGGATCGTAACCAATCCGACCGTGGCGGCGACGAACTTTCCGGTGACAGCCGAGCGGGGCGGCGAAGCACGACTGGCAGCTAATCGCGAGCGCGCCCGCCGGGATGAGGGGCAGGTTCTGGAGGTGGAAAGTCAGAATCTCAAAGACAGCCACGGCGTGGCGATCGTTCGCTTTCCTGAAGGGTTCGGCCTGCCCTCGGTCACTGCTTCATTGATCGAAGAAGGCCGCGGCTCCTGGTACTTTGCCGTGCCCAATTACCTGACCAGCCAGCAGCTCCACATTCAGTTGCAAAACGAGCTGACGTATCTCGGCCGCAGCTTTGGCGAGTGGCCCGCCGACGAGAACGATGCTTACCGCCTCGTCGCGCACCGCGTGATCATGGCCATCTACGACGTCAATGCGCCGGAGGCACACGTCGAACGACGGTAATTCAGAAGCGATCAGTTAGATGAGGGAGCGGACGCCGGTTTAAGTTGTACGGCCGTCCGCTCTCTCTTTTTGCGCCTATGGTGGCGGACTACAATGAACCTTTGCCCCTGGCCAAAGGAGGTTCCATGGCTGCGAAAAAGATTCTCATGATCGTCGGTGATTATGCTGAAGATTACGAGGTCATGGTGCCGTTTCAGGCCCTGACCATGGTGGGGCATCAGGTTGATGTCGCGTGTCCCCAGAAGAAAGTGGGTGATCGCATCGTGACGGCCGTCCATGATTTTGAAGGAGACCAGACCTACAGCGAAAAACGGGGCCACAACTTCACGCTCAACGCCACCTTCGAGCAAGTCAAACCCGATGCGTACGATGCAAAGGTTCAACTTTAGGATTCGTAACTTTTCACAACAACGGCGACAGAAGCGATATCGCACTGTCGATATACCTCCTCACAGCGGGCCGAGCCGCCCACTGTGCCGGGTCGAGGGGACACGACTCGGAAAGATACCCCGCCTGAACCTGCGCCAGTCGCATCGCGGCGGTCTTGCCGTACATCAGCACGCTCAGCTCGAAATTGAGATTGAAGCTGCGGACGTCGAGATTGGCGGTTCCGACGATCGCCACGGTGTCGTCGATCAGGACGGTCTTGGAGTGCAACAAGCCTGGGCGATACAGAAAGACCCGCACGCCGGCCTCGAGCAGGCGGGAAAAATGGGCCCGCCCGGCGGCGGCGGTCAATAAATGATCGGGTTTCCGCGGCATCATCAGTGTCACGTCAACTCCACGGTCGGCCGCCATGAGCAACGCCACCAGCGTTGGCTCGTCCGGCACAAAATACGGTGTGGTCAATACGATTCGCTCACGGGCACACTGAATCGCGCCCAAGAGCACGCGGCGAAAACTTTCGCCGGATGAAGTGGGCCCAGTGGGCACGGTCTGCATCGGCGTGCCGTCCGGGACGGGCCCATCGGCCGCGGTGTGGACTTCCAGAACCTCGTTGGTCTCGAACGCCCAGTCCTCGGCAAAAACGATGGCCAGTTCCTGAACGGCCGGCCCGGCAATGCGCAGGGTCAGATCGACCCACGGCGCGCCGCGCCGCCCGCCGTAATCGGCATCGATCACGTTCTGGCTGCCGATCAGGGCGATGCGGTCGTCGATGACGGCCAGCTTGCGATGATTCCGCAGGTCCATTCGCGGGAGCCGGCGCTGGATCGGGGCCACCGGCAGCGCCGCGGCGACGCGCACGCCCGCCGCCTTCAGTCTTCGCACCAAGCCCCGGCGGCGGAAAAAAGTCCGCGAGGCGACCGCGTCGGCCAGCACCCGGCAGACGACCCCGCGCCGCACCGCCGCCTCCAGCGCATCGGCCACTTTCTGGCCGGTCGCGTCCGGGGCGAAAATGTAATACAGCAGATGAACCTGCGACCGGGCGGCGTCGATGTCGGCAACCAGCCGATCGATCATCGCGGAGGAATCGGCCAGCAAGTCGATCGTGTTTCCGCACAGGACAGGTAGTCCGCTGATCTTCTCCACCTGGCGAATCATCGGCTCGTATGACGCATCCAGGTGGGCCAGCGCATCGAGGTGTTGCGGGTGGGCCGCCCGGATGGGCGAGCGGAAGTATTCGATCAGTTCCCGGTGCCGCTCGACCCGATGCGGACCCAGCCGCGTCTCCCCGATCGCCATGTACAGCGCCAGCCCGATGTACGGATGGAGGAAGATGATCCCCAGCCACGCCACGCCGGCGCCCGGCGCGAATTGCCGCCGCAGGATCACCGGGATCATGCCCGCGCGGATCAGCCAGCCGACACTGACGTAAACCGCCAGCCAATTCATTCAGAGAACATCATATAGCGGGGAGGGTTGGGGAGGTGAGGGTTGGGGTTCGAGGATCGAGGTTCATCCTCCCAGTGCGCGAACGACGATCGCTCTCGCCTCGCTCATGATCCGGCTGAGATGCGCTTCGCTCTTGAAACTCTCCGCGTAAATCTTGTAGACGTTTTCTGTGCCGGAGGGGCGTGCGGCGAACCAGCCGCTTGGGGCGACGACCTTAAGTCCGCCGATGGGTGCGTTGTTGCCGGGAGCATTGGTAAGCTTGGCAGCGATCGGCTCGCCGGCCAACTCGGTCTCGCGGACCTGCTGGGGGGAAAGCCTCTTGAGGATGCTCTTCTGGGCCGGCGTGGCCGGCTCATCCGAGCGCGTGTAGTACGGCGTGCCGAACTGAGCGGCGATCTCGCGGAAATGCTCGCCGGGGTCTTTCCCGCTGCGCGCGGTCATCTCGGCGGCGAGCAGATCGAGCAGGATTCCGTCCTTGTCGGTGGTCCAGACCGAGCCGTCGAGGCGCAGGAAGCTCGCGCCGGCGCTTTCCTCGCCGCCGAATCCCAGGGAGCCGTCGAAGAGACCATCTACAAACCATTTGAAGCCGACGGGAACCTCGAAGACTTTACGGCCCTGCGCCGCCGCGACGCGGTCGATGATGCCGCTGGATACCAGGGTTTTGCCGACGGCCGCTTGCCTGCTCCAGCCGGGGCGACGGGCGAAGAGGTATCGCACCGTGGCAGCGAGGTAATGGTTGGGGTTCATCAGACCTGCGGTTGGCGTGACGATGCCGTGACGATCGGAGTCGGGGTCGTTTCCGAAGGCGATCTGGAAATCGCCTTTGAGCGCGATCAGCCTGGCCATCGCGTAGGGGCTGGAGCAATCCATACGAATCTGGCCGTCATGATCGACGGTCATGAAGGAAAAGGTGGGATCGACAGACGTGTTGACGACCGTAAGGGCAAGTCCGTAGCACTCCTTAATTGGTCCCCAATAAGCCAGGCTGGCGCCGCCGAGCGGATCGACGCCAATTTTGACCCCGGCGCTTTTGATCGAATCCATGTCGATCGCGCCGGCCAGATCATCGACGTAGGGCCGCACAAGATCGCGGGCGTGGGTCGTCGATGCCTTGAGCGCCTTGTCATAGGGGATGCGCCGCACGCTCTTGTTGCCGTCGGCGAGCAGCGCATTGGCGCGATCCTGGACCCATTGGGTGATATCGACGTCGGCGGGGCCGCCGTTGGTCGGGTTGTATTTGAATCCGCCGTCCCGCGGCGGGTTATGGGAAGGCGTGATCACGATGCCGTCGGCCAGGTGGTCGCGGCGACCGCGGTTGTAACGGAGGATCGCGTGCGAGATGACCGGCGTCGGGGTAAAGCCGCCGTGCTGCTGAATGACGGTCTCGACGCCGTTGGCAGCCAGTACTTCCAGGGCGGTTTGCTGCGCCGGCGCGGAGACGGCATGCGTATCCATGCCCATGAACAGCGGACCGTCGATTCCCTTGCTCTTGCGGAATTCGCCGATGGCCTGAGTGATCGCCAGGATATGAGCTTCGGTAAATGAGCCATCCAGAGGCGTACCGCGATGGCCGCTGGTCCCAAAGGCCACCCGTTGCTGCGGATCGGAAAGATCGGGCGTGCGCGCGTGGTACTCGCGCAGCAGCCAGCCGACGTCGATCAACAATTCCTTCGGCGCCGGCTTGCCGGCCAGCGGTGAGATGGCCATGTGAATGCCTCCAAACCACTACCAGTGCATGTCGATGCAGTAAGCGCAGCCGTTGATCTGCGAGGCGCGAAGCTTGACCAGATGGAGCAGCGGCTTCTCGATGCTCGATCCCGCCAGGTAACTCTCGACGGCGAGCATACCCTTGAGTCCGGCGGGCGCCAGCTTGGCGTAATCGATCCTGGGTTGCATGATAAACCTCCATGAAACGACGTTTACAAATCGCGGCTGGATCTTATGCCTCGCCGTTGGCCGGGAGAAGCTGATCCATGGAATTGGCTGACAGCGGCGAGCTGGTGAAGCGGATCGTAAAGATGAGGCAGGCTTTGTTGCCGCCCTACTGCCGCGACGAGGACGACAGCCAGCGCACGCCGGAGCAATACATCGAGTTCTATCGCGCGCACGGCCGCGAGCCGCTGGCGGCGACCCGCGGCTTTCTGGACGCGCTGTCGAAGTTTGAGTCACACCGCGCGTCCACCGAGGCGATTGCGCTGCTGCTGGATGCGCGGCGGCGGTTCATCGCACATTTTCCCTTTTGCCGCGATGAGCTGACGCCGCACGGGGAAGCCGATCCCTACGAGGCGTTGGCCGTCAGAGGCTACACGGATGCGACGACGATGTTCTGGACCGTATGGGCCTGCAACGAATACGAGCAATTGCTGACTGAACTGCTGAGCCGCCTGGACGCGTCAACGTGACGGCGGAACGAGTGATGGAAATCGGCGGCGCATTTCCGTAAGGTACGGCGCGGTTTTCGGGGCGAAAGGAAAGAACCTGTGATCTGCCGGTATCCCAGATTAGCCGAATTGCTCCAGCGCCGGTCGCTGAGGCGCGGGCAGTTTGTTCTGTCGAGCGGGCGGAGGTCCAGCTATTACATCGACGGCAAGCTGACGAGCTTCGACCCGGAGGGAGCGACGGCGATCGCCGCCGCCCTCTTCGACGAGATTAAGGGGCTGTCGGTGGACGCGGTGGGCGGGATGGACATGGGTGCGACGCCGATCGTGGGGGCATTCGCGGTCTACAGCCTGCAGGCGGGCCGGCCGCTGCCAACCTTCGTCGTTCGCAAGGAGGTCAAGGCACATGGGACGATGAAGCAGGTCGAGGGCCCGATACCGCCCGCCCCGGCCAAAGTCGTCATCGTGGACGATGTCGTGACGAGCGGAGATTCGATAATCAAGGCGATCGACGCCGTGCAGCGCGGCGGGTATGAGGTGGTGCTGGCGGTCTCGGTACTGGATCGCAATGCCGGCGCAAACGAAGCGATTTCCTCCCGCAATGTCCCCTACCGTCCGCTGCTGACGCTGGCCGACCTTGGGATCTTGCCCGAACCGGCGCCTACCGCATGACCCACTTCTCACCCAGGTCATGGACTTCGTGTTGTTCGGGATGCTGCTCGCCGCCGTACACGGCGTAGTCGAGCGCGAGCGTTTTGCGCAAGATGACCGTCTGTCCGTCGGCGGTTTTGACTTCCTTACCGTCGTCGTCCTTGAGGATGACGAATTCGCCGCTCAAACCACCGACGAAGACTTCGAAGCTGCCCATCCGGGCGGAGGGTTCTTTCCAGATGGCCACGCCGTCCTTGGCCTGGTCCTCGCCCTGACGCAGCGAGCCGGCGATGATGGAGGCAGGCAGGAGAAATCGCGATCCCTCGCTTGCCTTGATCCTGTCGAAGACTTCGAGCGGGATCTCGTGATCGCTTTTGATCATCTTGCCGTCGGCGGTCATCATCTCGAACTCGGGGCGCCAGATCTGCTCCTGGCCGGTGTTATTGGTCACGGTGTAGGTGATGTACCAATAGGCGGCGCCGCCGACCGCGATGCGCTTGGCGGCGCTGTGTTTGAAATCGAGCTGCCATTTGATGGGATAGATGCTGGGTTCGGGATACGTCTTTGCATGGGCGGCCGCCGCGACGATCACAACGGTTGCCAGCAGCGAAACGCGAGCCAAGGCCTGTCGCATGGGTGTACCTCCGCGGTGTGGACGGGCCGTAGGGGTGTTCCAAATCCTGGGGCAAAACCCAACGGCGCTGCAACGTTTGCCCGATCAGGCAGTTCGGTTAATCTTAAAAGACGTGAGGATGGTGTCAAATTTCCTTCGCAAGGGCGACGGGCGGGATGCACCGGAAGCGGAATGCCGGCCGGCTCAAGGGGAGGAAGTATACGATGCACTGTCGCTGATCCTTGGGACTGGCGGCGCGGCGGCCGGCCCGCAGGCGGTGCAGGAATTCCTGCAATTCGCCGCCCACCGGGGGATCGATCTGGGGGATTTGTGGGTGGCGGGAACCGGCGGGCGGATGGACTGGGCCATACTGCCGATCGTCAGCCCGGGCCGGACCATGCTTCTGTTCGCGCCCACCTCGCGGCCGCGAACGGTGGATGTCGGCCGAGTGCTGGAGGCGGTTTGCCAACGGCACGCAAGCCGCGGCATACACCTGGCGCAGGTGCTGATTGATCCTGCCGACGCCGGTGGGCAACAGTTCTACGGCGGTCACTCTTTCCGCGCGATGGCGTACCTGCTTTACCTTCAGAGCACAACCCGCCGTGCGGCGGCGCCGGTCACGCCGGCCGAGCTCCAATGGCGGCAGTATTCGGCGCAGACGCACGCCCTGTTCTCGACGACGATTCTGGAAACCTATCGGCAGAGCCTCGACTGTCCAGGCCTCAACGGGCTGCGCGATATTGAGGACGTGATCGCCGGCCACAAGGCCAGCGGGGATTTTGACCCGCGGTTCTGGTACGCCTTGACCGACGGGAATAATTCGATTGCCGTACTCCTCCTCAATCGCGTTTCGCGAAGCGAGATGGCGGAGCTGGTCTATCTGGGCGTCGTCCCGCAGGCGCGGGGCCGCGGCGTCGGAGATCTCCTGATGCGTCATGCCCTTTGGTCGGTCGGTGAGATGAAGCTCGAGCGGCTGACGCTTGCAGTCGATTCCCGAAACCAACCAGCGCTACGGCTGTACTTTCGTCACGGGTTGCAACAGATCGGCTGCAAGGTCGCACTAATGCGGGACCTTCGAGAGCTTCTGCACACGCCTTGCACAGGTCCGATAAGTCAGTGAATAACTGGTTGGTAAAACATTTTTTCTGAGCGCCTGCGACCGATGGTGCCGATGGTTGCGCTGCTGTGGGCGGAAATCCGGTAAAAGCGCTCTTGCCAGTGCAGGCTGTCGCTACTATCTTCTCGCCCATCGGATTCAGGGAAGGTTCAGGATCGGTGAACGTGGCGTAAATACTTTCCTCCGTTGGTAAGCGCCGCCGGGGGCGTCACGATCCGGGTACACATCGTAGGACGCGATCAGGGACGGACAATCCAGGCAGGATGCCTAAAACCCGCCGGAATGATTCTGCGCCGCGCGGCAGGGCCGCGTTGCGCCAGGCGGGTGGGGTTTCGATCGACGGAATACCGTCGATGCGAGACCTTATGTGCCCATTGGGCAGGCGTCGGCAAAGGGCAGGCCGACGGCACAGGGCACGAACGGCAGCCGCGTCGATCCCGCGGAAATCGGGAGCGGCGACGGTTTGACTTCGGGCTGGTCACACGCTTGGAAGGAGTTCAACGTGAGCTGCGTCAGCGCAAACGATTTGCAGCTTGCGCGTCTGGCCGACGCCATCGCGCAACGAGTGGGTCAGCAACGGTTTCATGTCTGGTTCGACAATTCAACACGACTGGACTTGCGGCAGGACGGGCTGGAGATCGCCGTTCCCAACGATTTCATCAGTGAGTGGATCGGCAAGAACTTCACCCGCCCGATCCAGGAGGCAGCCCACGAAGTGCTGGGCGCCCCGCTGCCGGTTCGGTTCCAAGTCGTGCCGGAACTGTTCGAGGTGGACGCGGCGAAGCGGGCGTCCCGCAAGGCCAACGGCGGCGCGGCCAACGGCCGGCCGGCCGATCCGGCACGCCGTCCGGGAGAGCCAATAACCCGTTCGGTTCCCATCGTTCCCCCGGCGACATCCCGGCTCGTTTCGAGTCCGGAAGCCAAGCCGGCTTCGCCCAGCGGGCCGCGGCTGCGGCACCAGATGGAAACCTTCGTAGTCGGCCCCGGCAATCAACTGGCCTATAACACGGCCACCTACGTCGCCGAGTTTCCCGGCGCGCAATACAACCCCCTGTTCATTCATGGCAACTGTGGATTGGGCAAGACCCACCTGCTTCAGGGACTGTGCCGGCGATTTATCGAGCTACACCCGACGAAGCGGTGGATGTACCTGACCGGCGAGGAGTTCACCAACGAATTCCTGATGGCGCTGAGGAACAACAAGCTGGACGCCTTCCGCCGCAAGATGCGCGATCTTGATCTGCTGGTCATCGATGACGTGCACTTCCTGGGCGGAAAGAAGGCCACGCAGGAGGAATTCCTGCACACCTTCAACGCGATCGAGGCGATGGGCCGACAGGTGGTGATGGCCAGCGACAATCACCCCAAGCTTATCGAAGAGTTCGGCGAGTCGCTGGTCAACCGCTTCGTCAGCGGGATGGTGGTGCGGATCGACCCTCCGAACTACGCGACGCGCTGCGAGATTCTCCGGGCACTGTCACTTCGCGTGGGGCTGGTGCTGAATGACGAGGTAGTCAACTGGATTGCCCGCCGCGTCACCCAGAACGTGCGCGAACTGGAGGGAGCGATCACGCGGATCGGCGCCCACGTGCGGCTGTCAGGCCGGGATGCCGACGT
>Ga0307477_10001619_pt1 | contig 18597 bp, 17 predicted proteins | sample atmos_gasesECM2C_FD_203316 | JGI IMG/M metagenome (GOLD analysis project Ga0307477, IMG submission 203316) | Hardwood forest soil microbial communities from Morgan-Monroe State Forest, Indiana, United States - atmos_gasesECM2C_515 | ecosystem: Environmental > Terrestrial > Soil > Temperate...
GATCAAAATCACACCCAAGGCCGCCCCCACTAGAATCTTGAGCAAAGTACACCTCCAATATTGTGTACGCGTTTGCTTGCAGGTTTGGATTTTCTTCCCACTGCTACCCGAACAACTCCAAAATCTCTTCATAGCGCTTAAATGGCGGAATCAAATATGTCCCCGCAATCCCTTCGCTCCGCGCCCCTCGTGCCCATTCAATCATCTTCCTCGCCAGCGCAAATCCGCAATCCCGCGCCGTGTCCCCCGCTTTCTCCATCGCATTCAACGTGGCACCAGGAATCACGATCCCTGGAACCTCATTGTTCAACCGCAACGCCTGCTTATAACTGGTCAGTGGCCACAATCCCACCAGCACCGGCACCGGCGACTTTCCTCCCAGCCTTTTCAAAAACGATTGCCAGTGCTCCGGATCAAAAATCGGTTGCGTCATTGCGAAGTGGGCACCCGCCTCGATCTTTTTCTCGAAGCGCCGCACTTCTTCCTTCAAATCATCCGCCACAGGATTCACAGCCACGCCGATCGTAAAATTTGTCGCTCCACCCAGATTCTTCCCCGCCCAGTCCGTCCCCTGATTCAGTCGCGCCAACATTTTCACCAGCCCGATCGAATCCACCTCATACACGCCACTGGCTTCCGGATAATCCCCGAGCGACGGTGGATCGCCCGTAATCGCCAGCACGTTGCGCACCCCCCCCACCGCCCACGCGCCCAGCAACATGGCTTGCAGCCCGATCATGTTCGAGTCGCGCGTTGTCAGATGTGGAATTGTCTCGAATCCGTGCGCCTCGAGCGCTCCCGCCAACACCAGCGCATCCATGCCCACCCGCGCCAGCGTGCCGCTATTAATGTCGATCACATCCACTTCGCCCGAAGCCATCACGCGTCTCACTTGCTCGACAATGCGATCAATCGTGACGCCCTTCGGCGGATCAATCTCCACCGACACAACAAATTTTCGCTCTTGAAATTTGCGCCACAGTTCACTTTCCGGCCCGCGCCCGGCCACCCGCCTCATCCGCTCCGCCGGCTCAATCACCTCCACCGCAGCAGCCGCGCGGTGTGTACCGCCCGACTTCACCGGCCGCAGTTTCTTCACTGCCTCCACCATCGCGTGAATATGTTCCGGCGTGGTCCCGCAGCATCCGCCGATCAGCCGCACTCCCAGTTCCGCGGCCTCCTGCGCGAACAACGCAAAATATTCCGGTGACGATCGCGGGTACACGATCCGGTCGCCCACTCGTTTGGGAAATCCCGCATTCGGCATGGCCGAAAGTGGCAGCGCGGTGCACCCGGCCAGTTCCCGCAACAGCGGCAAGAGCGGCTGCGGCCCCACCGTGCAGTTCGCGCCCACTGCCTGAATGCTCTTGTCCTTCAATTGCTCCCAGGTAGCCTGCGGACTTGTCCCGCCCAGCGTGGTCCCCTCCTCCGAATATGTGGACGACGCTACAATCGGCAGCCGCGAGAATGATCGAATCCCGTCAATCGCGGCCTGAAGCTCTTCTATATCGCTGAACGTCTCCAGAATAAAAAAGTCTACGCCGCGTTCTTCCAGCGCTCCAGCCTGCTCCTTGAAAATTGCGCGCATTTCCCCGGCCGGCAGATCCTTCACATGCTGCGCGATTCCCAGCGGGCCAATCGACCCTGCAATCAACACCTCGTGCTTGGCGGCCTCCCGGGCCTCCCGCGCAATTTTCACCCCGCGATGATTCAATTCCGCCACTCGCTCTCCAAGGCCATGCTCGGCCAGCTTGTGCCGGTTCGCCCCAAACGTGTTTGTCTCGATCACCTGCGCGCCCGCTTCGATATATGCCTGATGAACTCGAAACACGGCTTCTTCGTGCGAAGCGTTTAGCTCTTCCAGACACCCGTGCGCCCCCGCGGACTCATACAGCATCGAGCCCATCGCGCCATCCGCCACCAAAATGGTCCGTTTCAGCCGTTCGTTAAAGTCTTCAATCCGCATCGTCTTCCCGTATCAATTCGCGCCTTATCTGCCTATCAACTAATGGAAATAAGCCTCTCAAATCAAACTTACACTGTAATGGGGGCAACCGCAGGAGGCAAGCAAATGCAGTCGAATGGCAAGAATCAGAAGTTCAAACTCGAAAATCGAGGCGCGAAAAATCTGCAATCACTGGCTAGGGCAAATGCACCGCAGCGCCGCCCGAGGGCTCTAGTTCTCAGGCAGCCCGCAGCGCAGGGCTCAAGCCTTCAATGCCGGGATCAACGGGACTTCGTTCAGCGCCGAAATGCCGCGTCGCCTTTGTTCGCAACCATGGGCTCTTCTTGCACCATCACCGACGACACCTGAATCTCCGTATTGTCTTTGCTCACCCGCGCATTCACGCGTACCCGCTGCCCGGCGTTTTCCTTCGTGAACTCCGGATTAATTACCTTGTACGTCTTATTGTCCTTGTCGCTCACCAGCGTTAGCCCGTCGCCGCTAACCGTGCCATTGATGGTAATCATCTTTTTCGACATTTCCTTCGCGGTGGTGGCAGCGGTTTTCGGCTGGTCTCCCGGTTTGGAGTCCTGCGCCGCCGCAGCTCCGCACCCCACCACTACCGCCGCCACGACGAATAGCATGCACTTCTTCATCTGGTTCTCCTTGGCCCGATTGGTTTTGAGGGTCTCCCGCTCCCTCCGCGAGAGTTCGGAGCCCCATGTAATCAGCGCATTTTGCGGTGTCCCATCGCGCAGAGCAAACTCAAAGATTCGATGGATTCCATCGCAACCGCTTATGGCAGGCCATTTTTGGCGATGACGACCCCTTACTGGTCGTCATTTCCTCGGCAGAGAGGCAGTCAAGTTCAACACCAGAGTGATCGGCGGCTGGGCTTCGTCACTGCTTGTGTTAATAACGAAGCGTGTGCCATCGGCGGTGACATCGTAGGAGCCACTTCTGTCCGAAGGTTCGGGAGCGACATTCACGCGAAACAGCGCCCGCACCTCTTGGATGTCGATCCTGCCGGGGCCGGCGACCACCTCGGCGGCCATCAAGGTATCGTCCGGGGCGAAAAAGAATAGCTCGCGTCCATCTCCTCGCCAGCGTGGCATTCTCCCGCCGGAACTGGAGACCTGCAATTTGCCGCCCGGGCCGGGGAAGGGCGCCGCGTACACTTCGTCCCGGCCGGACGCGCCGGAGGTATAGGCCACCCACCGACCGTCAGGCGAAAAATGCCCTGAGCGCTCTGCGATTCCGGACTTGAGAAATGGATAGGACTTGCGGTCGCCTTCTAGTGGCAGAACATAGATCTGAGTGAGAGTATTGTAGCCATTGTCCACCAGTAGGAAGCGGCCATCCGGTGACCAATCGGTCAAAATCTTGTAGCCCGGGGTTTGCTCCAGAAGCCCGTTCTGCCCTTCCCCATTCGATTTCTTCTCCATCAGGCGGCTGCCGATGGTAGGGCCGATATCGCCTGCCTCGAGCGCCGAAAATGCGATTCGAGTTCCATCGGGCGACCAAACCGGCGAACCGTCAATCGCACCGAAAGTAAGTCGCGTTCTCACGCCGCGTCGGAGGTCAATAATCCAGACTTCACGATTGGGGTCCCCGAAATCCACGGCAAGTCGCGTCCCGTCACGCGAGAGTCTCGGAGCATTATTCGTTCCGCTTCCGATCACCCCCAAAATCTTGCCCTGGCGGTCGTACCAGCGGAGTTCGCTCTGCGCCAGGCGCCCAGCCTGATAAGCGAGCACTCCATTCTGCGATACGCTAAACACCCCTCCCCAAACGCTGACGTCTTCAGTCACGTCCTCCGCGACGCTTACCGCATCACCAGTAAATTCCAAGTTGGAAAGATCAAAAGGCTGCGTTGTGAGCGAGGTGCCGCGAAGATAGAGCAGATACCCCGGCGCGTATAGAGCCTTACTGAATGAATGTATCAGCGGGCGATTCAATTTTCCATCCAACGAGGCAATGAATACTTCCGTATTGGCCCCTTTTGGGTCCGCATGATTTGCGGCCAGGTAGAGAAAGTGCCTGCCGTCAGGCAAGAAAACCGGCCAGCGATGAGTGGTTTGCTGGTTATCGACAACATGCGTCACGGGTGTGGCGGTTCCTCCCATCGCCGCCACTCGAAAAATTCCTGTGCGCGTGTTGGGCGCGTAAAGAATTGTGCCGTCCGGACCCCAGCTCCCTCCGCGCATATTGGGAGCATCGGAGATGACGACTGGCGGCCCGCCGGACGAGTCCAGTGTTCTTAAGGCGCCTGCCGCCTCGAAGCCGATCGAGCGGCTATCTGGCGACCAGAAGGGGAATACCAAGTCTTGCGTGCCCTCCAGGCGCCGCAGCCCAGGCTCGCTCAAATTGCGAAGCCAGAGAAATCTGCCGGCAGAAAAAACCAGCTTCGTCCCGTCGGGCGAAACCGCTACAGGGCCGGAGAAATCACCCGCGAGATTGAAGCGCATTTTTTCCGGCCCGATCATGGATGCTACGATCTGTTTCCGGGCCAAGGAATTTGCGTCACGCCAATGGAAATACCCGAAGATAATTGCCGCGGCGATCCCTGCGGCCGCGAGTGTCCAGGGGACTAGTTCTCGCAACTTAGGCCGCCGCGTCGCGCCAGGCCTGGATATTCCGGTATCGGAAGCCCCGCCGATCCAGCGCAGTTCATCGGCCAGGTCACCGGCGCTCTGCCAGCGCTGATCAGGATCCTTTGCCAGGCACCGACTCACGCAGCGGTCGAGCGAGGGCGGAGTCATCGGCTTGATGCTGCCGATCGGCGCCGGTTCCTTTTCAAGGATTGCGGAAGCAACACTGAGCTGGCTCTTCCCCTGGAAAGCGCGCTGGCCCGTCAGCATTTCGTAGAGGACCGACCCAAAAGAAAAAATGTCGCTGCGCCCATCGAGTTGTTTTCCTTCCACTTGCTCGGGCGACATGTACTGGAAAGTGCCCACCACCGTGCCTTGCGCCGTCACCGGCGAGACTTCTTTCGTCGTCGTTCGTACCCCACTCTCTCCGAGCCGAATGGTGGGCTTTGCTAGCCCGAAATCAAGCAACTTGGCGCCCGTGCTCGTCAGCATCACGTTGCTGGGCTTCAGATCTCGATGTATCACGCCGCTGCGGTGCGCTTTGTCGAGGGCATCCGCAATTTGTGCGCCGAGCTTCAACACTTTCTCCAACGCCAGCGGGCCCTTCTCCAGGCGCTTCGCGAGCGTTTCCCCTTCCACGCATTCCATCACCAGATAGTTGATTTCGTCCTGGTGTTCCACGTCGTGCAGAACGCAGATGTGCGGATGATTGAGGCTCGAGATGATTTTCGCCTCACGCTCGAAGCGCTGCTTGGCATCCGGGTCCGAGGAAAGATGGGAAGGAAGGATTTTTACTGCAACCGTGCGGTCCAGCCGTGTGTCAAGCGCGCGGTAAACTTCGCCCATACCGCCCGCGCCCAGCGGCGTTTGTATCTCATACGGCCCGAGCTTGGTCCCAACAGGAAGTGACATGACGAGTCGCGCCGATGATACACCGCACAGCGACAATTATGCATCGGGCGTGGATACTCCGCGGCGGCTGGGTTAGGAATGACACCTGGCGGTCAGATGCAGGAACCGGCTTTATTTGACCACTCAAGTTGAATGGTGTACCCGCCCAGGCTGCGCGTTTTCCATGCGCAGATGTCGCCAATCTCGCCATTGTTGTCGTCATACCACCCTTGTCCGGGGACCGGATCCGTAATTGCCTCACAGAGCTCGTGGGACGTGGTTGATGTCAGAGCATCGAAGACCGCCAGACTGCCCGTGCACCCTGAGCATCCCGGATATGGCATGACCGCATAGAAAATGTTGCTGCTGGTGGCATCGTGATAGCCGCAAAATGTCTGGCAGGATCCGCTGCCTCCTTGAATCACCTGCACGCCGGGAGGAGGCATCACGAAATAAAGCGTGTTCGGAGTTGGAGCCGGAAGCGTGCGGGCGGAAATCTCCTGTTGCAGCATTTTTTGAATGGCGCTGTCCTGCACTTTAGTTCCAGGCGCCGGTTTAGTGAGCGTAATGGTTCCGATCCGCTTGCCATGCCCGATCGTTTTTCCCGCAACGCTGTATTCGCCGAGCTGATCCAGAAGTGCGCTGCTGAGGATGAAATCGAAAAACTGATTGATGCGCGGCACAAAATCGCTTTGCGGCGCCTGCTGCCAACCTGATCCCCAGAAAATTGTGAACACCTCAACCGCCGTCAGTAGAGGACCGTTCCTGTAGGTCAGCAGTGGCGCGGCCGCTTGTGCGATTCCCGGCTGTGCCGCATCTGGCCGGTGCAAGGGAACAATGCGGATGGGATGTCCGGAAGCGATTTGCGTCTTCTTCTGACCTGGTTTGGCAACCATGGTTTCCTCCTCCTACCACTCGGAGATTTTCTCGCTGACGATGGATGCACCAGCCGGGAAAGAAAACGGTAGCGGAGAGAATCGCAAAAGTAAATGGTCCATTCTTCAATTTAAATTCCTCCTGGAACCACCAATATCCACCGCACCGATCCCTTGCGCTCCGCGTTTCCTCGTGCCAACCTAAGTATGCAGAATTTTCAAAATGACAGGCTACATCCAATACGCGCGACATCAAAATGACTCGAGAATGCGCGCAGATGCGGAGAAGAAAAGGCCCCGGCCGCCAGCAGCTTGGAAGCTAACCGCAACAGTCGCCCAATTAGGATTTCGCTTATCTCATTCACAACAAAGGACATCACCATTTTCTAACCGCAACAAAAACAGCTTTTCCGGGTTTCATCTATTCATGGGATGCAGCAGTCAAAATATCCACGAAGCAACCAGGACTCGCGGTAAGATTTGCGCGCGCTTCGAGGCGGCCCGACCATCGCGGCACGCCCGTCGGGGCGTTGAGAGGGACATCGTGGAAGAGACCAAATTCGAGCGGCCCGAGTGGCTCGACGAAGTGACTGGAATCCTTGAGACTCTGAACCAGGGCGTGGTGATCAACGATATGTGTTCGCGGATCCTCTTCGCCAATGAGATTTTTCAGCGCATGATCGGCAAAAGTGCCGACGAGCTTGTCGGGCGCGCGGTCACCGAATTTTATCCGCCCGCGGATGTTCCCGCGCTGGTGAATCATATTGAACGCAGACAGAAGGAAGGGCTCAGCCAGTTCGAATTTTTCGTGCCGCAGCGGGATGGCGGACGATTGCCGGTGCTGGTGACCGCGCGCCAGATCGAAGATCGCGACGGCGGTTTCTTTGCCGTTGTAACTGCGACAGACATCACCGAGCAGAAGCGCGCCGAAAATGCATTGCGCGAAGCGAACGCGCAACTCGAACAGCGCCACCGTGAAATCGAAGAGGATCTCTTGCTTGCGGCTCGCGTGCAGCAGAGCCTTGCGCCCAAGAGCATTATCTGGGGCAATGGCGGCGTGGAAACCTTTTACCAGCCGGTTCGTACTATCGGCGGAGATTTCGGCCTGGTTACTCCGGGAGAAGAGTATCTCAGCATCATGGTCTGCGATGTTTCCGGGCACGGCATCGGCTCGGCGCTGGTGGCCAACCGAATTTACACCGAGACCATGTCGCAGATCGAAAGCGGCGCGGCGCTCGGCCCCATGCTGCGGCATCTCAACCGTTTCGTGATGCTCAATATCGGCGGCACCGTTTTTTATTTCACACTGGCCGTGGCGCGCTTGAATCGTTCCGGGCGACTCCTCGAATTTGCAGGCGCTGGCCATCCCCCCGCCATGATTGTCCAACCGGGTCAGACGCCGCGCCTGCTCGAATCGCGCAGCGCCGTGCTCGGATTGCTCGAGGATGCGGTGGACCGCGAAGCTGCCGTGGAAGTTCCGCTGGAGCCGGGGGATCGCGTGGTGATTTATACCGACGGGTTTAGCGAAACTTTTGACTCGCAGAGAGATATGCTTGGTGTCGAAGGACTCAGCGACATTGTCCGCGAAACTTCTAAGTTGCCGCTCGCGGAAATGAAGCAGGAAATCGTGGACCGCGTGGCCGCGTGGCGCAGTGGACCGGCGGCCGACGACATGTCATTGGTGGTGGTCGAAGTATCTTAACTGGTAGGAAACCGCGCGAGGCTGGCGGCAACCGCCAGGGCAGAAAAAGCGTCACAATTGCATTGGTATTCATACTTCTTATAAGGGAGGTCGTATCATGAAACAAATTCTATTGGTTCTTTCGCTGCTGTTGCTGGCAGGTGCAGCAAACGCCGGGCCTGAGCCGAGACCAATCAAATTGGTCTTGTCTCCCTCTTCCACCGTGTTCCGCGCGGACCTGGTTAAACATTTAGTGGACAAGTGCCCCAACGTCTCGATCACCCTCGATTCAAAACAGTCCGATTACATGCTGGATGCCTGGGGCTGGTCAGGGAATTACAGGTTCACTGTGTACAAGCGCGGCGGCGATGCCGTCTACAGCACTTCGACATGGATGATGTCGAATGCAGTGAAAGACGTCTGCAAATTTATCAACGTGCAGAGATAATTGGTTGGTTGAACGCGCCGGGCCAGGCCCCGATTATCGCCGTGCTTCGACGAGACCGGCGACAGTGTCCATCAAATCAAACTTGGTGAGAATTTCGAGTTTGCTTCCCGGCATCTCGACAAACACCGCCGGGCTGTCGTGGCTCAATATGTGAGTGATTCGCTCGACAGGAGCGTTTGCCGGAACCTGCGGCAACGGTGAACCCATCACTTCGCGGATCACCAGCTTGTGCAGATCTTTTCCTTGCAGAGCGAGATTGAGGATTTGATCTTCGAAGACGGTACCGATGGAACTCTCTTCTTCGAAGACCGGCAGTTGCGAAATATCCTGCTTCTGCATGGTGTGCAGTGCATGGAACACAGTCTGATGCGGGCGCACAACGATTAACTCCCGGCTCTTGCCGTTCTGCCGCTTGGCGCGAATCACGTCCGCGGCGGAGATGGCCACTTCCGCATCCACGTAGCCGTGCTCGCGCATCCAGCCGTCGTTGTAGATTTTGCTCATGTAGCGCGCGCCTGAATCCGGAAGAAACGCGACAATCAAGTCGCCGCGCTTCGCTTCTTTCGCCACGCGCAGCGCGCCGACCACGCAGCCGCCTCCCGAGCCGCCCGTGAAAATTCCTTCCTGTTTTGCGAGGCGCCGGGCCCATACAAAACATTCTTCGTCATTCACCTGCAACACATCGTCAACAATTTTCAGATTCATAGTCTTCGGAAAAAAATCTTCGCCGATTCCCTCGACCACATACGTGAGCGCCTTGCCGACTTTTCCGGTCTTCACAAAATCGTAGTAGAGCGAGCCGACGGGATCGACGCCGACAATTTTTATGATTGGGTTTTGCTCTTTCAAATATTTTCCGACGCCGCTGATTGTTCCGCCCGTGCCCATGCCGCAAACGAAGTGCGTGATTTTTCCTTCGGTATCTTTCCAGATTTCCGGGCCGGTGGTGTGGTAATGCGCCTCGGGATTCATGGGATTTTCGTACTGGTTCGGATAATAGGAATTGGGAATTTCCTTGGCGAGTTTTTTCGCCACGGAATAATAGCTCCGCGGATCTTCCGGCTCGACGGCTGTGGGGCAGACGATCACTTCCGCTCCGAACGCTTTCAGAAGATCGATTTTTTCGCGCGACTGTTTGTCGTTGATGGTGAACACCACTTTATAGCCGCGAACCACGGCCACCAGCGCCAGGCCCATCCCTGTGTTTCCTGAAGTGCCTTCAATGATGGTGCCGCCGGGTTTCAGCAAACCCTTGCGCTCGGCTTCGTCAATCATCCACATGCCGATGCGGTCTTTCACGGAGCCGCCCGGATTCATGTAGTCGGCCTTCACATACACTTCCGCAGGCGAATTTTTCGCGAGCTTGTTCAGCCGGATCAGCGGCGTGTTGCCCATAGCTTCGAGAATGTTGTTGCACTTCATTTGCGCATGCGACTCCAGCAAGGTCTCATTGAACACACAAGCTTAGAGACTTCCGGAAAATCTGTCCAGCGGCAGTTTCCATCGCGAGTCTGCCGATGCGTTTTGCTGGCCGTGTTATTCTCCTCTGAAGGTGCCGCCAACCAACCAGGAAACAGATACGCTCTTTTACGACGGGCATTGCGCGTTGTGCCACGGCACGGTGCGATTTGTGGTGAAGCATGACCGCGCGGGCGCAGCATTTCGATATGCGCCGCTGCAGGGCGAGACATTTCGGGCACAGGTGCCGGCGGAGCAACGTGCGAGGCTGCCGGACAGCATTGTGGTTCGAACGAGTAAAGGTTTGTTGCTCGCGCGTTCGGAGGCAGTGGTTCGCATACTCCAGCGGCTGGGGGGCGGCTGGAGAATCGTGGGGTCCATAATGGCTGCGATTCCGCGTGGGCTGCGCGATGCAATTTATGATCTTATTGCACGCATCCGGTATCGTGTGTTCGGGAAGCGCGAGGAATTGTGTCCTATTGTTACGCCGGAATTGCGCAGGCGATTTGATCCGTGACTTCGGGCGTTCGTGAACAAGGCACATTGGAGGGAAGCATGAAGCGGCAGAATGTTTCGTCGGGCACCCCTTGGGAGCCGATTGTTGGCTACTCGCGGGCGGTGCGCGTGGGGCCGTATGTGCATGTTTCCGGGACCACCGCAACCGATACGAATGGAGAAATTGTTGGTGTAGGGGATGCGCATGCGCAGGCAAAACAGGTGTTGCGAAACATTGAGTCGGCGCTCGGAAAAGTTGGAGCGAAACTTTCCGACGTGGTGCGTACTCGGATTTTCGTAACGAATATTGCGGAATGGGAGAAGATCGGCCGCGCGCACGGCGAAGTGTTCGGCGAGATTCGGCCGGCGACGGCCATGGTCGAAATCAGCCGCCTGATTGCACCAGAGATGCTGGTTGAAATTGAAGCGGAGGCCATTGTTAGTGACACCAAGTAACGCGCACAGACTAATTGCTCCCCGCAGTCAAGGTTAGAATTCCCGTGCAGAGGGGTTCGGATGGGGCGAATCATGGAAGCCTAATGGTTCTGTAACAAATTATTCATAGTCGAATTTGGGGATTATTCGCTAGAATCGCGGGCCATGAACAAGGACAACCTGCAGGTTGTGAAAACCGGAGGGTCTCGCGATGGGCAGAGTATTCTGCACCTCAAGGGATCTCTGAACATTCACACGGTCTTCAGTTTCCAGGAAATGCTTCGAAGCGAAAACGCTCCGGAACTCATCATTGATTTCAGCGGCGTGCCCTACATTGATTCCGCCGGGCTGGGTGCGCTCGTGGCCGCGTATGTTGGCGCGCAGAAGACCGCGCGTAAACTGGCATTCTCGGGAATGAACACGCAGGTGAAAGCACTGATCGAAATGACGCACGTCTCCAAACTCTTCCAAAGCTACGCGACGATTAAGGACGCGGAAGCAGCACTCTCCTGATGGCACCTTCGCCGCGAACTTAATTTCCTCCCCGGCTCAATATCAATAAGTAGGAATATGCGGAACTGCTCCAGCGAGCTGGAATCATTCTCTGGCGGTTCGGTTTGGAAACATTGGGCTCAGGTCGTGCCCGGCGCGGCGCCGGAGGATGCGTTAGAATACTAAAACGATGGAGCGAATGTACCGCGCGGCCATGAAGATTGGCGGAGGAACGCTGTTCGGGCGACTGGCGTTCACGTTTCTCGTGGTGTGCGCCATCGGATTCGGGGCGGCGGTGGGCTTGCTGTTCGTTTATACCAGCGACTTGCCGGAAATTCGTGCACTGGAGGATTACCGGCCGAACGTAGTCACTGAACTGTACGCCGACGACGGGCAATCCATCGGCACCTTTGCGCTGCAGCGCCGCATCCTGCTCACCTACGAGCAGATTCCGAAGCTTCTGAAGGACGCCATTCTGACCACCGAGGATCAACATTTCGACGAGCATTGGGGTGTGGATTTTCCGCGCGTGCTCGAAGCCGCCTGGCACGACATCCGGCACCGCGGCATGAAGCAGGGCGCCAGCACATTGACGATGCAGCTTGCCGGCGGCCTCTTCCTGAACCGCTCGGATCGCAGCCTGCGCCGCAAAATAGAAGAAACTATCCTGGCAATTCAGGTAGAGCGCCACTACACCAAAGAGCAGATCCTGACGATGTACGCGAATCAGATTTACCTGGGCGCAGGCAATTACGGATTTGAAGCGGCGTCACAATATTATTTCAACCGGCCGGTGGGGCAATTGACTCTGCCGCAAGCTGCCACGCTGGCAGCGATCATCCGTGGACCGATTTACAATCCCATCATTCATCCGGATCGCGCCATTTCGCGACGCAATCTGGTGCTTTCGCTGATGGCCCGCGATGGAAAGGTGACACAGGCACAGGCTGCTGCTGCGGCGAAAGAGCCACTGGGCTTGCATCTAACCTCATCGCGCAACGATCTGGCCCCCTACTTTGTCGAGGAAATCCGTCAGTATCTCGAGCACACCTACGGGACTGCAGCGGTACACGAGCAGGGGCTGCGCGTCTATACCACGCTGAATGTATCCATGCAGAGAGCCGCGAATCTGGCAGTGCGGGATGGATTGCATGCTTACGATCACCGCCACGGGTGGCGCGGCAATTTGCCGAACATCCTGGTTGAAAATCCAGGCACGCTCGATTCTTATCAGAACGACGATTGGCGGGGCTCGATTCAGAAGGGCGATTACGTGACGGGGTTGGTGACGACTGTCGAGCCGACTTTCGCAACCATCAAAATCGGCGCGATCCGCGCGATGCTCACTCCCGCGGATTTTGCCTGGACCGGGCGGAGAACGGCAACGCAACTTTTGACCCTGGGCGATCTGGTGGTGGTGAAGATCATGGAACTCGCCGGCAACACCGCGCATGTGCAACTCGAGCAGGAACCGGCGGCGCAGGCAGCGCTTGTAGCGATTGACAATCCTACGGGCGAGATCAAGGCCATGGTCGGCGGTTACGATTTTGTGGAGTCCAAATTCAATCGCGCCACGCAGGCCGTGCGGCAGACAGGCAGTTCATTCAAAGTGTATGTGTACGCCACCGCGCTCGAACGCGGCGCTTCACCATTTGACACCATCGTGGACCAGCCCGTTACTTTTCGCAGCGGCGGCCAGGACTATTCACCCAAGAACTATGACGAGAAATTCGAAGGGCGCATAACCCTCCGTCGCGCACTGGCTGATTCGCGCAATGTTCCGGCGGTGCGGCTGCTGGATAAGGTTGGAGTGCAGAACGTGATCGATATGACGCGGCGTTTTGGCGTTGCCAGCCCGCTGCCACCGTATCTTCCGTTGGCGCTGGGCGCGGCGGACTTGACCCTCATGGAGCACACTTCGGCATTCACAGTTTTCCCCGATGATGGCATCCACATTGATCCGCACATGATTCGCCGCGTGACTTCCTATGACGGAGTGGTGCTCGAAGAGCCGCGGCCACAGGTGACGGATGTGATTCCCCCGGAAGTGGCGCGGACGATGGTGGCGATGCTTGAGGAGGTGGTGCAATTCGGGACCGGCGTTCGAGCGAAAGAGTTGGGACGCCCATCGGCCGGGAAGACAGGAACGACAAACGACTTTACGGATGCGTGGTACATCGGCTTCACGCCACAGTTAACGGCCGGAGTCTGGGTGGGCAACGACGACCGTCGCGTATCGCTCGGAAAGAAAGAGACCGGCGCGCGTGCAGCACTGCCCATCTGGCTCGAATTCTCGGAACGTGCCATGCAGGGGATCCCCGCGGAGGATTTTCCCAACGTGGTGCCGCTTGAGAAGCAAGTCGGCGGAAAGCAAATTCAAGTGGACACACCCGATACGGCGCCCCCAGCCGACGCTGCGGAGCAGGGATTAACCGAAACTAGCGCGACGCCGCGCCCGCGACCTGTGGAGAAACCTCTGCAGAAAGTTTCCGCACCTGTACTGTCGAATCCTTCGCCTGCCGTGACGCCGCAACACCGCTAGTTCGGCACCTAAACAAGGATCGGATCACGAATTATCGGCGGCGGAATGGATCCCAGCCACCGGATTTGAGAATACTTCCCGCGCCATCTGCCCCGAGCAGGATAATCCGCTTGCCGCGTGTAATCTCGCCGATAGGAGTTAAGTCGCGAAATCCTGGGGCGCGACGCAATCGCTTGGCTTGGCGCGGGGGCACAGTGAAAAGCAATTCGTAGTCGTCACCACCATGCAAGGCCAATTGAAGGGGATCAAGGCGAGACTGGGGCAGCCGACGCAAGAGGGAAGCAGGGATCGCGGCGTGCGGGACGCGCTCAGCCCAGATGCGGGCGCCCACATGGCTTGCGCGGCAGAGGCGAGCCAGGTCGGTCGAGAGCCCATCCGATATATCCATCATGGTTGAAGGAACTCGATGCCGGGCTAGCCAGACCCCTAGTCTGAGCGGGATTCGGGGGTACAGGTGTGGGATCAGGAGAGCGCGAAACTGCGGCGTTTTGGTGAGCTTGTTGCGAACAAGCTCCAGACCTAACCGGGCTCGGCCGAGTTTCCCGCTGACATATATGATGTCACCCGGTTTTGCCCCTGTTCGCATGACGGCGTGGCCCGATTCGACTTCACCCAGCACGGTAATATTAATAGATACTTTGCCGATCTCTGTGGTGTCCCCCCCGATGAGGCCCAGGTTCAGCAGCCTTGCAGCACGGCCTATGCCATGGAGGACCGCATCGAGCCACGCTCCTGTCCTGCGGGAGGGCAGAGCGAGGGCAAGGAGGAAGAATCGGGGAGAGGCACCCATCGCGGCGATGTCGCTCGTGGCCCGCACAAGGGCTTTGTACCCCACAGAGTCCGGTGGATGGGAGTCGGCCAGAAAATGGACGCCTTCTAAAAATTGATCACAGGTCAACACCCATTCCGAGTGGCCACTTGGCGCAATGACAGCGGCGTCGTCGCCGATTCCAAGTCGCAATGGTCCCCTGGCCCGTTTGCCGATTCGGGAAGGAACTGCACGACCTGTCCTTTCGACCAGTTGATCTTCACTGTCCATGCTGACCTCTTGTACAGTTGCTGGAACTGCTCAAGTTAGAGTAACGTCTTAATAGTTGGGACCTGATTATAGAGTGGAGAATGGAAGTAAGCGAATCCGGAGAACTATGCGAAACGAAAGATTAAGGTTGACGCCCACTGGCGGGGTCACTACAATCCCCCGGGTTTCGAACCAGGGCTCTCGGTTCAGACTACTGATGATAACGGCTAACCGCGGCGGGGGTTCGCGGTCTTCAGCCACCGGAATTTAAATTAACTCAGGAAAAAAACAGGCCATGAGAGGGAAACACTATACGTTTTTTATTGCGTCCAATGCCTCGGGCGGAATGCGCCGGGTACGGATCCCCCTCTATGTGCTCCATCTGTTTGCCATTCTGGCGGTGGTAGGCGGAATTACGGTGGTGGCGGGCATGGGTTCCTACTCGCGGATGCTCTGGAAAGCCACCAGTTACAATTCTCTGCGGCGCGAGCAGGACAACCTGAAGCAGCAGTACCGCCAACTCCAAACTGAGATCAAGGACACCAACCAGCGTCTGAACTCCCTGCAATCGCTGGCCAGTGAAGTGGCCATGGCTTACGGGATTACCCGCCTGCGCACCACGCCATTTGCCTTGACCGATGTAAGTGCGGAGCCGGACGCCGACTTCCAGCAGTCCCTGGACGAGTTCAGTTATCTTGAGAAGAATGCCACCACGGTCGCGCTTGCGAGCGGCGGATTGCGGCTGCTTCCAGGCCCGCAGATGAGCAGCCTCGGCATTGTTCCTTCGCTCTGGCCGGTGGTGGGCGAAATTACGGGTCATTTCGGCGAGCGGCTTGACCCATTCAGCGGTGAGGGTGCCTTCCATGCGGGAATGGACATAGCTTCGCATTACGGGGATGACGTTCGAGCCACGGCGGATGGAGTTGTAGTGGTGATGGATCGCCGGGCGGGATACGGTCGGTTAGTGATCATCGACCATGGCTTCGGCGTGAGCACCTGGTATGGCCACATGTCCAACTTCAATACGCAGGTGGGCACGCACGTGAAGCGCGGCGACATCATCGGTTACGAAGGCGCCAGCGGGCGTTCGACGGGTCCTCACTTGCACTACGAAGTACGCATTTACAACACGCCGGTTAACCCCTGGCGTTATCTCCGCAACTCCACTCCTTCTGCAACTGCTGCTGATTGAGTTAAGAAGTCCTCATTTCCTCGGCGTGAATTCAAACATCGTGGCAAGCCCGCTCTCCAGCCTTAAATTTCGCTAGTGCTTTGGCCTTCCGTCCGGTGGGTCTGTTGCGTTCGCCCGCGGGGCGCCAAGCATTTGGGGCGTGAGGTCGAGAGTCAGGCGAACCCATTTGTCCTGGTGAGAGACTTTTAACTGGTTGACGACAGCGCGTAGAAACGCGGCCTGCTCCTGATTCATTTGCCGGCGAGTCTTGGGATCGGAGAGAGTCATGGAGGAGGCCATTCGGAGGATGTCGAGGAGTGTGGCAAGCTGCAACGCGTTGGTCATCGAATCGCATTCGGCGTCGAGCGCGATTTTGATCTTTTCGCCATCGGGCTGGCCTGCGAGGCTGAGGCCGCGAACGCTGCGCGCCAGGCGTTCGAGCTGCGGCGAGTTCGCAAAATTTGAGTAGAAGCCGACGGGAAGCTGATCGGTGCGGGCCACCGCAAAAATCGGCGCGCCTGCAACGCGGGTTATACGCTCCTGTGTACCAGGGTCTCGAGCCTTCGCGTCGGTGGCGGTGAGCAACTCGGATGCGCTCCTGCCGCTGGCCAGCACAATCCGTGTGGGCGAGAGAAACTCGAATGACAGAGATGGATTGCCGGGAACTTCGTACACCGAGACTGATCCCCGAGCGATTATTCTGCCAGACTTCAAGGCGTATGCTTTGATCTTTTGTTCGTCGAAGCGGCCATCTGCAATCGCGAGGAGACGGTTCTCGGCGCTAGCGCCCGCCGACGTTGCGAAGCTCTGTGGCCAGGCGGCGATTGCGACTCTGTCCAGGTCACGCGTGTAATCGAATCCGGTGCCGCGCACGAACTCCGCATATTCGCGGTCGGCCTGTGGGCCAGGTGAGGTCAACCCGAGTACCGCTGCGAGCGGACAATGCTGCAATCCACGCAATGTAGCCACATTTACATAGCCGATGGCGGGAGCATCCGCAGGAAGTTGATCGAGGAGATCAGGCGCTGATCCGGAGCTGGCGGCGGCCAGAGGACGGTGCTGCCAGTGGAAATAGACGCCAAAGGCGCAAGCGCCCAGCGCAATTATCACCGCTATCGCAATCAGTGCGCGCTGCGTCGAAGAAAGTGGCATGCGAAGAATCGAGTATAGGTTTCGATGCAGTTGGTGTAAAGTTTTGCCCTTCTTTCGGCGCTTGTGCGCTCATGGAATGAGAGATAAAAACGAGAACATGAAGAAACTTTTGGCCGTCGGGATACTAGGTCTCACGATGTGTTGCGGCGCCATTGCACAAGAGGCTTCGCCCAGGCCGCAAAAGCCGGCCCCCAAAGCGACTGCACCATCAGGAACGGCGAGCCCCGACCAAATTCTGAATCGTTATGTGGAGGCCATCGGCGGGCGAGCCGCGTGGAAAAAACTGACTTCGCGTGTTTCGACGGGCACGATTGATGTGCCGGAGATGCAGATTTCAGGGACCGTTGAATTCCACGAGAAGGCGCCTAACCGTTTGCTTCGCGTGATCATTCTCAACGGCGCTTCCTTCCGCCAGGGCTTTGATGGGAACAATGGATGGACAGACGATCCGCAGGACGGATTGCGCAGTCAGACGGGAGCGGAACTGGAAGACGCGCGCCTCGATGCAGATTTCTATCACCCGCTCGATTTGCGCCAGTTGTATTCAAAGTTTACATTGACCGGCACCGAAAAAATCGGCGAGCACGATACCTATGTGATTGAAGCAGCGCGGGCAGGAGGAGACCCCGACAAAATGTATTTTGATATGAAGACGGGACTGGCGCTGCGCATGATTAGCCGTCGTCATTCGGCCGAAGGGCTCTCCACATATCAGGAAGATTTGGAGGATTACCGGGAAGTGGATGGCATTAAGTTGCCGTTTACAGTCCACCAGTCGATTGCGAAGCCCTCGTTCACGATTACCTTTACGGAAGTCCGCCATAATGTGGAACTGAACGACAGCGAATTTTCGAAGCCTGCTGCCGAATAGGGCATTTTGGCGGCGGATGGTAGTCGGATAAGTGCCGACGTGGCAAGGGGTTTGCGGCTGGGGGAAAGTTGCTTGCAATTTGATTGCCTCTGTGATAATTTTCCTAGGTTTGAGCAGGGCTGGCGTAGCTCAGCAGGTAGAGCATCTGATTTGTAATCAGAGGGTCGGGGGTTCAATTCCCTCCGCCAGCTGAGTTTGAGGGACCGAGAATTTTCGGCAGGGGATGCGGACGGATTCCTCGCGACAAAAGCGCTAGGGCTGGTGTCTTCGGACACGAGCCCTTTCTGCATTGCGGAGTACCCCGTACAGCAGTCCGGTCAAGTTCTTGTAGGGCAAGTGGGATGCTGAAGCTGTGCCCCGATGATTTTGCGGGATGCGCAACTTTCGTCCCGGACAGTATTGCGGGACGTTGAATTCGCGTCCCGGATGGTTCTGCGGGACGGGTGGGTGAGTGGCTAAAACCAGCAGACTGTAAATCTGCCGCTCCTTGCGGGCTACGGAGGTTCGAATCCTCCCCCGTCCACCAGCGTCT
>Ga0307477_10001620_pt1 | contig 18594 bp, 14 predicted proteins | sample atmos_gasesECM2C_FD_203316 | JGI IMG/M metagenome (GOLD analysis project Ga0307477, IMG submission 203316) | Hardwood forest soil microbial communities from Morgan-Monroe State Forest, Indiana, United States - atmos_gasesECM2C_515 | ecosystem: Environmental > Terrestrial > Soil > Temperate...
CGCATCTTGCCGGAATGGCACGCCGTACTTTCATGCGTGCGTTTTCGGCTCAGGCAGGCATGTCATTTGGCCGTTGGCGACAGCAGGCGCGGTTGTTTGCTGCCCTTGAGATGCTGGCACAAAGCAAGTCTGTCACGGAGGTCGCTATCGCAGTCGGCTACGACAGTGTAAGTGCCTTCATTGAAATGTTTCGGACGATGCTTGGAACCACACCACAAAGATACTTTCGAGGCAGGCGTTCGTAGCCACTCGGCAGAGCCATGGGTGCAACGGCGCGCCTTCCTTGACGCTGTCGCGATACTGCCAGGCACGAAGCAACGTCTCCTGCACCGCGTCCTCGGCGTCCGGCAAGGAGCCGAGCATGCGGTAACAGTGGACAAGCAGTTCGCGGCGATGACGCTCGACATTGCTGCCCAACTCGTCTCAGCACGCTGCTCATCGCTGGATGGCCAAGGCAGCTTATTTCGTCGGAATGCAAATACGCATGCGCCGAGAGGCCACGCGTAGTGATAGAAGCAATCCCCGCAAGCAATGATGTCAACCTGCCAGGGCTCAGGCTGAGCCCTTACCTTGTAATCTCGAATTGAGTGCGATCTCATACCGGCGGTCAAAGCTGCCAGCACCAACCTGTATTACATTCCACCACTGTCTAAACAAACGGCGCCTGAATACCTGAATATCTGTTTTCCTATCCGCTCGGCTTGTGAGCCGCGATATACAATAAGGTTGCCTACGATGTACTTCCAGTGACTTACAGTGCCGCCCGTGCTCGCTGGACTGTCACGTCGAAGGACGTTTTGGAACTCGGACGCTACTCCGACCACAGCTGGAACAAGGCATAGACCAGTATCGCAATGGCGGCGGTGAGGAGTGCGGCGCCAGGCGACGTGATTATGGTGCCGATCGACGGACATTACTGGGCAATCCGACGGTGTGCGCCATTTGCTCACAGCAGGCGGGAGCGAATGTCGATTTCGGAGACGAGGGTGCGGTGGACTGGGCATTTCTCGGCAATCTCAAGCAGCTTCGAGCGTTGCTCTTGGCTTAGCCGCCCTGCGAATTCGAGGTCGCTCTCGATGTGGTCCAGCATTCCTTCTTTGGTTTCGCAATCGGCGCAGTTGTCTGCGTGGATCTTACTGTGGCGCAGCCTGACGGTGACTGCTTCGAGCGGCCAGCTCTTGCGTCGCGCATACAGCGCAACCGTCATCGAAGTTCAAGCGCCCAACGCAGCAAGTAGTAAGTCGTAGGGAGTTGGGCCCGTGTCGGCTCCCCCGGCAGCCGCGGGTTCGTCTGCCGTCAAAGTATGTCGGCCCACGAGAATCTCCTGGGCAAATCCTGCCGCGTCCCCGCGGACAACCACTTCATTTATTTCAGCCATGGTCAGCACTCCTGTGGAAAAAAGGATCTTACCAATGATTCGTTACTACGGATGAGAATGTAACTCTATCGGCCGATACTCGGCCCCCCTCATTTCTGGCAGACCGACAAAGCGCGGTTCTTAAAAGAGCAAGGAGATGCTGGGCGGATTGTCGGCAAGCCGGTAGTGATCTGATGCCGGCAGGGGACAAGCTAAATCAGCCAGACCGTTGTACGGGCTAACGCCTGTGCCGGGGTTCGAGTCCCTCCGTTTCCGATCACTTCACGGGTACCCAGCCCTCTGGCAGCATATCGAATGCCAGCGTGTCACGGTAGGCGTACTGATTGCCTTCCAGTACGGCCACTGGCGTCAACATATGCCAAATGCGATCGTCGTCGAAGACGTAACACTCACCCGATTCGCGCATCGTGAAGCGATCCATTTCCTGCTTGTCATTGTCGGTTATGACGACTTCGCCACCCTGAGCGCCGCAGCGGCCCACCAGATGCGTGGCGATGTACTTTTCCCCGTCTTTATGTAAGCCCGGTGGACTCGTGTCGCACGGCCGGCCAGGCGCAGCCGTGAACCTTATTAGATGAACGTTGACCAAATACTTGGTGCCCACTGTCGACAGCGGCAAGTAATGAAGGTGGTGAGCAATCATCTTGCGAACGCCTATGGAACCGGCGATCGCCGGGGGCAGCGGAGCGTATTCTCGCGGCTGGCCGCCGATTGTCGTGTTGTATTTTTTCAGCTGCACATACGGTGTGCTCTCTTCGCTCAACCAAACCTTTACACCGCCCTCAACAATCTCGGCCCTGACACGATTTAAGGAACGATACCTGTCGCCCCCATCGTAGTATTTGTCCTTTGGAACGGACCAGGCGGCATGGGATAACGCATCCAGCGAGCGTGCTATGTCTACATCAACCCTGAGCGGCTGACGACTGAACCCGCGCTCGACGAGGTCGGTTCGCGACCTGGCATTGGTTGCAACCGGAATAAAACTATCTCGACCCATGATTGCTCCTGATAAATGCTTGACGATTGCATGACCAACTAACACCGCAAGCCATGCGCGTGCGCGAATTATAGCCGACGCAGTCCATTGCAGAGGATGCCGAAGATTCTGGGCGGATTGGGGCCAACCGCAAGGAATCGAGTGACACAAGATCTCGTCGACAATGAAATTGAGCGGCCGTAAGCTTTAACTCGCGCAGTCCCGGGGTGAATAACCTTCGGCTTCCCGAACGACGAATCGTAAGCCTTCTGCCGCTGCGGCGCGCGTACGGAAGCCGGCAATCTGGCCTCGAAGCCGAGGTGAGATGCCTCGTTACGTCTTTTTTCAACCCACAATCCAACCTACAATTTGAGATGTCTTGTATGAATTTACGCTGCGTTTGGCAGTTCCCGCGGTCTTGTGAGTTGTTGTAAAACCAATTCACGCTACAATGTCGCGACAAAGGTCGCGAGTTCGACTCTCGTCGTCCCCGCCATTCTCCCAAACAGTTATGGAGTAATGTTTTTTTAGCGTCAGCTCACGACGCAACCTATAATCTCGCCTGGCTCAGCCATCAAGCTAATTGCAAAGAGCTCTTCTAGCTGGTATTTTATTGGGTCACAGGTTAGCCCACGTCCCCAAACCGAGGAGCTTTCCATGAAATTGGACATTAAAAACGTTTTCGCCTCCCTGTTAGTGCTGGCTCTCGTTCTGTATCCAATCGCTGCTTATGCCGCCCTTCCAATTCGACACGGTTCCGACGTTGGAGCCACGAGTAATGCCGATGCTTGGAACTTATTCGGCCCCACCGATGCGGTGGCCCTTACAACTGCAACCACAGTTTCACACGAGATTCTGTGTCCGGGACAGCAGGTTGCAGCCGCGAACGGAGACGAAACGAACGCCGGCGGTTGCACCGGCGGCGAGTATCTGTTCTTGTTTCAGATTCGAACCACTAAGACGACCCCTATTGTCATCAGTGTAAAGAATCTGGTCGGATTTACTTTTGTGGATGATCCAAACGACGCCTCAAAATCAACCGTGGGAGTGATTGAGTGCGACAGCGGTAATACCGTTGCCTTGTGCACCACCCTGGGGAGCGGTTCGGCCTCTCAATTCCCGGCGGTGACCTTTACTCACAGCCCCGACAACACCGTGGTGAACATTCACATACCAGCAAATCTGCCTGCTTATCCTGCGGGAACCGGAACCCAGGGTCAGGGCCTCACCGTTTTCGTCCAGACTCAGCCGCAGTCTCCCGCAGTTCCAATCGGGTTTCCAAAATTGACCGGAGGCTAGACCTAGGCCCGCACAACGCCGTTTGCTTCGGCGAGAAATCGCTCCGCAGACTTGTTCTTTGCTGCACTCGCGGAGGCCGCCTTGCGCGCAATCAGCCGGAATCCTTTTGCTCCGGCTTCTTTTCCCAGGGTTTGCATCTCTGCGCGCGCCGCGCTGCCTTTTCCGTTTTCCATTTCTATTTCAGCCTGCACCAGTCGCGCTTCAAATTCGTATCCGGTGAGCTTCATTCCGCTCGCATCCTTAAGAACGCTCTCCAATTCCCTGCTGGCCTCCGCCATCTTGCCCGTGCGGCTTTTCAACCGCGCAGAGGTAATCGCAAATGAGAGTCGCACGCTGCGATCTTGCGCCGGAGATTTCGCCGCGCTTTCCACAATCGATTGCGCTTCGGATAACTTCCCCTGCGCCATCAGCGAGCGCACCAGCACGTCGTCCGCTAGAATCTCGTTATCGTGAAGCTGTTCTGCCTGGAATTCCCTAGCCGCTTCGCGAGCCAGTCCTTCCGCCTGCGAAGCCTGACCTAGCTCCAGCGCCAATTTTCCCAGCGAGACTTTGCTGTTTGCGACGTCCCCTTTTGCTCCCAGCTTCTGCCGTATCTCAAACGCTTTGCGGTAATTCTTCTCCGCGCTGTCCAGCTCGTCTCGCGCGAGCAACACGTCCCCCAGCGCGTCTAGAATTGAAGCGACGTCACTTTCCATCCCCAGCTTTTCGCTGAGCCTGGAAGCTTCAAGCAGGTGTTTCTGCGCGGCAGGAAGGTCTCCCTCCAGATACAGCACCATACCTAGATTGCTAAGTGCCGCCGCGGCGCCGCCGCTGTCGCCCACCTCCCGCGCAGCGGTCAATACCTGCTCGTACGTTTGCTTTGCCTTCGGAAAGTCCCCCTCCATTTGAAATACACTGGCTAGATCATTTTCGTACTCCACCACGTGCTGTTTGTCGTTGCCCTCACGCGAGATCTTCAAAGCCTCCGCATAGCCTGTCTTGGCACCGTCCAGGTTACCGCGGTCACCTTGAACAATGGCTATGTTCACCAGCGCTCCGGCGATGTCTTTCCTCGAGCCCACTTCGCGCATGTTCTGAAGGGCTTGTTGATGTAGTTCCAACGCCCCGTCCAGATTCCCCTGTTTGACCAGAATGTTCGCTAATCGAGTGATCGCTCTGGCCGATTCTTTCCGATCCCCGGCCAACGCAAACGCGTCCTTCGCCTGGTTGCAGGACTTCTTGGCATCCTCGAGTTCGCCCAGGCTGTAGAACGCCCAACATTCATCCAACGAGGCCTGCGCAGATACCAGTCGCGCGCCTTCTGCTTTTCTTAAGGCTTGCTCGTCCGCCGCCTTTTCCGTTTTAAAATCGGACAACGATTTCGCTGCGGTGGCCTGTTGTAAATCAATGCGTGGATCATCTCCCAGCGGCGCCTGAAGCTTCCGCATTTCTTCCAGGGTACCCAAAGCCTCCTGCCCTTTTCCCGCCGAAGTCTGCACCCCTGCCAAACGCAACCCGTAGTCCAGGTTGTCGGGAAAGAATTCCCAGAGCGAACGATACGTCTCGATTGCCTTCTCCCAGTCAGCATTCAGCTCCAGGTAGCGGCCCTGAATCGACAGCTGATCTTCGCGTGAAAGCTCCGTCGAAAGCTGCTTGGCTTTCGCAGCTTCATCACGCGCCTTTGCGTCATTGCCCAAAGCGGACCACGCTTCGGCCAGCGCCGCGTGGCCCAACGCAAATTTCGGGTCGGACTCCACGCTCTTCTCCAGAAGATCGCGCGCGGCAACCGCATCAAAGAGCCTCAGCTTCGCCAAACCTTCCGCATAGAGCTTGGCGGTTTCAGAATTGGCAGGCAACGAAGCGTGCAACTGAGCCGCCTCAGCCGGCGAGACTTCTCCGGCATTCAGTTTTTGGCGTAGCGCTCCACCGGCCCGGTTGATCAGAGCATTCAAATCAGTTTGCGTCCCGGTTTCCACCATAGACGCAAGAGTTTCCCCGGTTTGGGTCTCCTGAACGCGCAAGTCCAGCCGTATAGGCTTGTCACCCTTCTGGTCGTCTACAAGGTAGGTACCGAACACCACCAAATCCGTGCTGATGTTTCGTCGGATTTTCTTCAGCGTATCCGGCGCATAGGTCTCTGCATCACCGAGCGAGAGATCCATCTTCATACGCGAAACGACTTCTCCGGGAATTGTGCGCAACCTTCCGGCAGCCGCTAGTTCCGATGTCAACTCTTCCGCGAGAGCATCCGAGAGCCATGCCTCACTCGGCTCTTTGGAAAGATTCTTAAATCCCAGGACCGCCACCGACCGCCTTGACTTCACTCCTCCGCTCACCACCGAAGTAGTCCCATCGCCCGTTCTCGACTTACTGAAGAGCCGGTCGCGAAATTGCCAAGTAATCAACCCTAGCAGTACAGCGATAAGAAGCGCCGCAGCTATCCCCGCTGCAAGCATCTTCCTGCGACGCACTCTTACGGAAAGCGGAGCAGGCCTGAAACCTTCCAGGTGCAGATTTGACTCCACGGCCGACGACGCATTCAGCCTCTCCAGGTCAACCTGCATCTCCCGCGCCGATTGATATCGAAACGACGGCTCCTTTTCAAGCGCCTTCAAAATCAAAGACTGCATTGCCGGCGAAAGTTGCCGGTTAAACTCGCTCGGCGGTTGCGGAATCTGATGCAGGATAGAGTCGATCAATCGCGGCACAAGTATTTCGGGGAACGGTCGCTGCCCTGTCACCATTTCATAGAGCACCGCGCCAGCTGCGTATATATCGCTGCGCGTATCCGCCGGTTCCCCTTTCAACTGCTCCGGCGCCATGTAAGGAAGCGTCCCCGCCATGGCATGCGAACTTGTAAAGCTTTGTGTTACGTCCAGGCCTCGTGGTTGCAACAACTTGCTCAGGCCAAAGTCGAGAATTTTCAAGCGGCCGTCGGGCGTGATACGCAAATTGCCCGGCTTCAAGTCGCGATGCACTATTCCCGCGTCATGCGCTGCCTGCAGACCCTGCGCCAGTTGTACACCCAGCCGAACAGCTTCTTTCTCCGACGGCAGGCCTTCGGCCAGCTTCTTATCCAGCGTCACACCTGTTATGTACTCCATCACCAAAAAGCTCACGCCGTCCTGCGTGTCGAAATCATGCACCGTGGCGATGTTGGGATGGTTCAGCTTGCACAGGATTTGCGCTTCATTCCGAAAAAGTTTGATGGCATTGGAATCCGCCAGCGTGCTGGACAGCAGAACTTTCAGCGCCACGTCGCGGCCCAATCGCTCATCGTGAGCGCGATACACCTCGCCCATTCCGCCCGCGCCAATCTTCTCTACAATCCGGTAGTGCGAGATTGTCTGGCCAATCATGCAGCAAATACTCCCGTGGGAACGCATGTTAGGTTGCGTGTGAAGGCAAGTCAATCCAGCGCGACACCATTTTGTCCGAACGATGAAGTGCGCCATCGCCGCACTGGCGCCTCAGTAAACTCCCTCCCCACGCACTGAGTCCAACATTCAGCTTCGTTCTCGCCGTCTCGGCAGTTAGACTCGCTCAGACAATTAATCAGACATGCTCGGAACCCCGCTACACATCTGGATAATGTTCGGCTCAGCGATAATCATCGCCCTCGCGTTCGACCTCGGAGTCCTCCATCGCCGCCCGCACACCATCGGCTTGAAAGAAGCTCTGATCGAAAGCGCGGCATGGATCAGCGTGGCTTTACTTTTCAACCTTTGGGTCTATTACGACCGCGGTCCTCAAGCTGGCACAGAATTCCTCACTGCGTACTTGGTGGAAAAATCGCTCAGTATCGACAATATTTTCATTTTCCTTCTGATCTTCAGGGCCTTCAAAATCCCTTCCGCATCGCAACATCGAGTCCTTTACTACGGAATTGCCGGCGCTCTTGTCTTACGAGCGGTTTTCATTCTTGCGGGTATTACCCTGCTCCAGAGGTTTCACCCGGTCGTGTATTTCTTCGGAGCGATACTGTTCATCACCGGGTTGCGCATGTTGCTCCCGCGAAAGCGCGAGCTCCACCCGGAAAATACCTGGCTGGTTCGCATGACGCGCCGATTGCTCCCGGTCGTCGACAACTACGATGGCCAAAATTTCCTCATGCGCAGAAACGGAAAATGGAACGCTACGCCACTGCTTCTCGCGCTGGTGGCCCTCGAAGCCATGGACATTATTTTCGCTGTGGACTCCGTCCCCGCAGTTCTGGCCATCACGCGAGACACCTTCATCGTCTATTCCTCCAACGTCTTCGCCATTCTCGGCCTGCGCGCCCTCTATTTCGCCCTCGCCGACATCCTCCCGCGCTTCCGCTTCCTCCACCAAGGCCTCGCCGCCGTCATACTTTTTGTGGGCACAAAAATGGTCTCAAGCGATCATTTCCCCATCTCCGAAATCGCATCGCTAGCAGTAATAGCGGGCATCCTTGCCGTCACGGTCGCCGCCTCCCTGCTTTTCCCTCGACGCACTGCAACAGGCACCTCAACTTAACGCCTCAGTCTCGATTCCCCTCGGCCCCCCTAACGCTTGCTCCGCGTTCACTAAATATCTAACCGTTTTGAACCTCGCTACGTCTACATAGGACATAGACTTTATGAATCTCCGGCAAATATGATATTTCTGACTGCTCAAGCCGCTCCCTGAGGTGCACCATGCAAACGCTTTTGCAAGACTTGCGCTACGGTTTGCGTATGCTCGCGAAGTCTCCTGGATTTACCGCAATCGCCGTGCTGACGCTTGCCCTCGGCATCGGTGCTAACACCGCCATTTTCAGCCTCATCGACGCGGTGATGTTGCGATCCCTCCCCGTCGACAATCCGTCACAACTGGTTGTTCTCCGCTGGAGCGCGCGCAAGGCGCCAAAGATTCACGGTTATATGTCTTCCGGGGATTGCGCAACCGATTTGCGTTTCGAGGCCCCGAATCCGTCGGGCTGTTCATTCTCTGAGCCCATCTTCCGCGAAATCTCTCAACAGAATGTCTTTTCAGCAGTTGCGGCATTCTCCAATGCGGGCCGCCTCAACCTTACGGGCAATGGCCCGGCAAGCGTTATCAATGGCCAGCTCGCTAACGGAGATTTCTTCCGGGCTCTCGGTGTGAAAGCCTCCTTCGGCCGTGTATTCCAACCGAGCGATGACTCTCCATCGGCGACACCGGTAGCCGTACTCAATTATGGTTTCTGGCAGAGCGCATTCGGCGGCGGCCGCGATGTGATCGGCCGCACGATTCAGTTGAACGGCGTAACCTTCACCATCGTTGGCGTAGCAGAGAAACGTTTCGCCGGGATTACGCCGGGAAACGACTTCGATATTTGGCTTCCGCTTTCCGACGGCCAGCGCGTCAGCGATCCCCGCCGGTGGAACAACCGCCAAGGTGACGTCACATTTTGGTGGCTCACCGTCGTCGGCCGGCTAAAACCAGAAATGCCGTTGCCCCAAGCGCAAGCAACTCTCAGCGGAATTTTCCGCAACGAAATGCTGCACGGATCTGTATCGCTATTCGAAGCTGGCCGGGGAACTCCCGCGTTTCACCGGCAAGCGTCCGGCGGCGCGAAGCCCACGCCTGGCAACGCTCCGGCGGGTCCTAACATGGTTTTCAAGGCCATGCCTGCGCCCGCCGGAGCCAAGCAGCCCGGAGGCATTCAACCGTCCCCTGCCCCCACGAAAGGTACAGAAGGGCCGTCCCCGGAGCCAGCACCCGCCGAAGCCGCCACATTATCAACGCCAGCCGATGAACCTTCGCTGACCCTCGTGCCCGCGCACGCCGGATTAAACGGTTCCCGCACCCGCTACGCGCAGCCGTTGTACGTTCTAATGCTCGCCGTCGGAATTATTTTGCTGATCGCCTGCGCCAACGTCGCAGGACTCATGCTGGCGCGCTCGGCCGCACGAAGAAAAGAAATGGCCGTACGGCTGGCGCTCGGCGCGGGCCGCATGCGCATCGTCCGCCAGCTCCTCACCGAAAGTTTGATGCTCTCGGCAGTTGGCGGCGTCCTGGGAATTTTCTTTGCTTACTGGTGCGCGCAAGTGATCGTATCGTTTGTCTCCCGCAATCAGACGCGCGCGCTCGGATTTTCAACCGGGATAGACATGCGCGTCCTCGCATTTACGGCCGCAATTTCGCTTTTCACCGGGATCCTCTTCGGCATGGCGCCGGCATTTCGCAGCGCGGGTCTTGATTTGACTCCTGCGCTTAAGGAAGGCGCCGGCGTCTCGTCAAGTGTCGCGCATGATGGAGGCCGCTGGTTCAGCGTCGGCAACGCCCTGGTGATCGCGCAAGTTGCGCTGGCGATTGTCGTTCTCGTCGGCGCCGGATTGCTCGTGCGCACACTCGGAAAGTTGCGCAGCATCAACGTCGGATTCGACTCCCACAACATCGTGATGTTCGATATCGATCCGTCACTCGCTGGCTACAAAGACGCGCAGATCGATAGTTTCTATCGCGACCTGCAGGGCCGCTTGTCCGAAACACCCGGCGTAAGGTCGGCCAGCTATTCTTCGGTTCCACTTCTCAGCGGCGCTTTGATGATCACCGGCTTCCATTGGCCCGGCACCCCCCAGGATCGCATGTCGAAAGCCAACTTCTTGCCCGTCGGCCCGAGTTTCTTCGATACCATGCAGATTCCGCTTTTCGCAGGCCGCGGTTTCAATGCTACCGATTACGCCATTGCCGCCTCGAACAGCGGCAGCGAATCGTCTTCGGCGCCCACACCCGTAATTGTGAATCAAGCCTTCGTCGCAGAATATCTTGGCAACGAAAATCCGATAGGAAAACAATTTGGGGAATCAGCCGGCGACCAGGAAGGCCCTAAAAGCCCCGGCTACGAAATCGTCGGGGTAGTCCGCGATGCAAAGTACAGCGATCTGCGCCAGGAAATCAGCTCCACCATGTACGCACCGCAGAGTGGCATGGGCGCATCTTTCGAGGTACGAACCGCCGCCGATCCCCAAGCTTTGCTCCCAGCGATCCGCAATGTCGTCGCGCAACTCAATCCCAATATCCCGCTCTTTCACGTGAGCACCCAATCCGAACAGATCGATCGCCTGCTATTTCAGGAGCGGCTCGTCGCGCGCCTCTCAGCCTCCTTCGGCGTGTTAGCTCTGGTCCTCGCCTGCGTCGGCCTCTACGGCCTGCTGTCTTACGAAGTCTCGCGTCGAACGCGTGAGATCGGCATCCGCATGGCGCTCGGCGCGCAAGAAGCCGACGTTCTACGCCTTGTAGTCAAGCAGGGCTTTGCGCTCGCGCTGGTGGGAGCAGCCGTCGGCATCGGAACCGCATTTGGCGTAACGAGGTATTTGACGTCCATGCTCTACGGCGTCCGCCCCAACGATCCGTTAACCCTCGCCGCCGCCGCAGTGCTGCTGTGGTTCGTAGCGCTAGCCGCCTGCTATATCCCCGCGCGCCGCGCCACCCGCGTCGACCCCTTGGTAGCCCTGCGCTACGAGTAACGCAGACGCAGCTCGCAACATCAAGCTTTTACAATGCGGAAAACGAAGCTGAATCAAAGACAGTCGAACGCGAATCGCCCTACGTCGAAACGTACCACCGCCGGCGTTCCAATGGACGTCAACGAAGCCGAGCTAACCGTCGAAGGCGGCCCGGTCAAGCTAACCAACCTGCAAAAAATCTTCTGGCCGCAGCTAAAACTCACCAAGCGCGATCTCCTCCAATATTATCTCGACGTCTCACCCTGGCTTCTGCCTCACCTGAAAAATCGCGCCATGGTCATGAAGCGCTATCCCAACGGAATTAGCGGCGACTTTTTCTTCATGAAACGCGCGCCCTCGCCGCGGCCTCCCTCAATCCCGGTCTGCTCGATAGAACATCATTCCGGCAACGTGATCGATTTCCCGGTCATAAATCATCTCTCTTCACTTCTCTGGGTCGTGAATCTCGGATGCATCGACTTGAATCCGTGGTACTCGCGATGTGACGACCCGGACCGCCCCGACTACCTCCACTTTGACTTGGATCCCACCGAAGGCGCCACCTTCGGTCAGGTGTTGGAGACGGCAGTCCTCGTCCGCGACGCGCTCGCTTCGCTAAAAATAAAAAGCTACGCAAAGACTACCGGCTCCCGAGGCGTTCACGTGTATGTTCCCATCGTCCGCGGCCCTCGCCAGAAAGAGGTTTGGGCCTTCGCCAAGGAATTCTCTAAAGAGCTCGCGCTTCGCAATCCGAAGATTATTACCGCCGAATATCGCATCGCGAAGCGTCCAGCCAAGCGCGTTCTGGCCGACTACAACCAAAACGCCTGGAACAGAACGCTCGCCTCGGTTTATTCCGTGCGGCCCAAACCCGAAGCGACGGTTTCCACTCCGCTGACTTGGGAAGAGGTAGAGCGAGGCGTCCGCATGGCGGATTTCACCATGAAAAATGTCCCGCAACGCCTGCGCAAAATCGGCGACCTGTGGAAACCTCTGCTCGCCGAACGCGGCAGAGTGAATCTGGGAAAATTCCTGTGACTTTGCCACTCCCAAAAAAATACTCGCCCATGGAAGCGCTGCCCGCCGCCGAATTGCCGGCCGGTCCCGAGTGGCAGTACGAGCCCAAATGGGACGGTTTCCGATGCCTCGCCTTCCGCGACGCAGCACGCATCGATCTGCAATCAAAATCCGGTAAGCCGCTCACCAGATATTTTCCAGATCTGGTTGCCGCTTTAAAAAAGCTGAAGGCCATCAAGTTCGTCCTCGATGGCGAAATCGTAATCCCCATCGACGGCAATCTTTCTTTTGACGATTTGCTGCAACGCATCCATCCCGCCGCCAGCCGCGTTCTAAAGTTGAGTCAAGAAACACCCTGCGTCTTCATCGTTTTTGATTTACTGGTTGACGAAAAAGGACGCTCGCTGATGAAGTTGCCTCTGCGCGACCGCCGCAAAGCCCTGGAGGCCTTCGCTAACAAATATTTGGACGAAGATGGCACCGTCCGCTTATCACCCACCACCGCCGACATCGCCCTCGCGCGCAAATGGTTCCACATGGGCGTCGGCCTCGACGGAATCATGGCCAAACGCAAAGATTTGCCCTACCAGCCCGGCGAGCGCACCGGCATGCAAAAAATCAAAACCCAAAGAACCGCCGACTGCGTGGTTGGAGGTTTCCGCTATCTCGAAAAGAAGCCGCTGGTCGGCTCCCTGCTGCTCGGCCTTTACAACGACGCAGGCAAACTCGACCACGTCGGTTTCTCTTCCTCAATCAGCGACGAAGATCGCCCCGCGCTGACCAAAAAACTTGAAAAATTAATCAAGTCTCCGGGCTTCACCGGCAAAGCCCCCGGCGGACTAAGCCGCTGGAGCACAAAACATTCCATGGAATGGCAGCCTCTCGACAACAAACTCGTCGCCGAAGTTCAATTCGACCACTTCACAGGTGGCCGCTTCCGTCACGGCACAAGATTCCTTCGCTGGCGCCCAGAAAAATCCCCGCGCTCCTGCACCATGAAGCAGGTTCGACGCGAAAACCGCTCCGCCCTAGGGCTGCTTTAGTGAGCCATGCGGGCATTTCTCTTGAAAGTATTACCGGAGAAAAGGAGATTGCTCGCTCACTCGGGCACGAAATCTGGATCAGTCTTGCTGGCGGCCTTATGTCCTAGCGATCAAGCGCCCTATTCTCTCGCTGGCCGTGTATGGTGCACCAAATTTGGCTTGATACCGAACTGCTTCGATCCCCAGTCGCAAAGGTCCTCCAACAGAGGAATCAGTTTCTCACCGGAAGCACTCAATGAGTACGTCACTTTCGGCGGCGAACTTTCCTCTGCGGTTCTATCGATAACACCGTCCCGCTGTAATTCACGAAGCTGCGCGGTCAGAACCTTCTCGCTCACACCTCGCAGAAGGTTCCGTAGCTCGGCAAACCGTCTTGGCCCAAACGAGAGCTGCCACACCGCCTGTACTTTCCACTTGCCGCTCAAAGCATTAATCGTCGCTTGCACCGGACAACCGTGATGAACCTTCATAAAAACTCCGGACTTACAAATTTGTGCGTACTTCCCGGCACTATCCTGCCGTTATACCATGCTCCCCGGCGGTCCATAGGACGCACTACGATGGCGGCGCCGGCCCAAGCCGCATGAAATGGAGGGACCAATGATTCTCATAACTGGAGCCAGCGGAAATGTTGGAAAAGCTGTAGTGCGAGAGCTGGCGCGCAAAGAAGCTAAGTTTCGCGGCATGTACCGTTCGCAGGAAGAAGCCGCAAAGGCACCTGCCGGATGCGAGCCGGTGATCGCGGACTTTTCCGACAAGGCGAGTCTGCGCAAAGCACTGGACGGAGTAACGGCGGTCTATCTCGTATGCTCGCCGATTCCGCAACTCGTCGAACTGGAAAGCAATGTCGTCGATGCGTGCAAGGAGTCAGGAGTGAAGCACGTCGTCCTCAATTCAGCGCTCGGCGCCGGAGATTACGGAAGATCGTTTCCGAGCTGGCACCGCAAAGTGGAAGACAAACTGAAATCGACTGGCATGAGCTACACGATTCTGCGGCCCAACGGTTTCATGCAAAACATCGCCGTGTTTTACGCGCCGAGCATCCGTAAGGAAGGCGCGTTTTACCAAGCTATGGGGGATGCAAAGGTCAGCCATATTGACGTTGGCGACGTCGCCGCTGTCGCCGTGAAGTCGCTATACCCAGGCGCGCACGCCGGAAAAACCTATGAATTGTTCGGGCCGGAAGCGGTATCGAACGAAGATCTGGCCAAGCGGATTTCCAAAGTGGCCGGACGCACCGTCAAGTTCGTGGACATTCCCGAGTCCGCACAGCGCGAGGCCATGCTCGGAATGGGCATGCCGGAATGGCAAGTGACAGCCTTGCTGGAGCTTCAGCAATATTACAAACAGGGTGATGGCGCAAGAACCGATGGCTTGCTGAAATCTCTGATAGGGCAAGATCCGGCTACACTCGATCAATATCTTCAGTTAAACGCGAAGGAATTTCGAGACCAGGCTGCATCCGCCTGAACCCGAGCGACACCATGAGCACCTCAGCGGAAAGATCCGACATCAAAAATGCCGAGACCGGAATGACCCACGCGGAGTTGAAGCAATTTATCCGCAATCATTTCGAAGAATTTGTGAATCGCAAAAACCTGAAGATCGGGGAAGTGAACCTCGCGCCAGGGTTTGTGGACCACGGTGCGGATGTTCCGCCGGGAACGCCTCCGGGGCCTGCGGGCGCCATTCAATATGACGGTAACGTGCTCACAAAAGTTCCCGACCTGCACGTGGAGATCGAAGACATGATCGCCGAGGATGACAAAGTAGTGGTGCGCAATCGCTGGACCGGCACCGACGCCGCGTCAAAGCAGCCATTTGAGTTTTCAGGAATTGTGATTTGGAGGATCGCCAAGCGGCAGATCGTAGAGCGCTGGGCCTATCTGGAAAAACCTCATCCTACAAAAAGCTAGGCGTGGCGCGGCGCAGCAGTCAAAGATTCCGAAACGCTCGTCAGCGCGCCTTCGAGCACGTTCAAGCCTTCGTCGAACTGCTCGTCCGTCGTCACCAGCGGCATCAGCAGACGCACCACGTTGCCGTAGCTTCCCGCCGAAATTAATATCAGCCCGTGTTCGAGGCAATAGCGCAAGACCTGCTCCGTTTCTTCTTTTGCCGGTTCGCGATTCGTTCCGGGGCGAACGAGTTCCAGAGCCCGCATGGCGCCGAGTCCACGGACATCGCCGATCAGCGGCCAGCGCTTTTTCCACTCGCGGGCGCGGGCTTCGAACTTCGCTCCAATCTTTTCCGCGCGCGCCGGAAGATTTTCGCGCTCCATCGTCTCAATCACCGCGAGCGCCGCCGAGCAAGCGAGAGGGTTGCCGCCGTAAGTCCCGCCCAGCCCGCCCAAGCCCGGCGCATCCATAATTTCCGCTCGGCCTGTCACCGCAGCCAGAGGCATTCCATCGGCAATCGATTTCGCGCTGACGAGGATGTCCGGCGTCATTCCGTAATGCTCGCACGCAAACATCGCCCCGGTGCGGCCGAATCCCGACTGTACTTCGTCGGCAATGAACAGAATCTCGTGGCGCTTGCAGATCTGCGCGATGATGCTGAAGAATTCAGCGGGCGGCGCGACGAAGCCGCCTTCGCCAAGGACAGGTTCCACCACGACGGCCGCCACCGCCTCCGCGGCGACCATACGTTTGAAGGTATCTTCCAGGTGATGCGCGCAGAACACGCCACACGAAGGATATTGCAACGAATAGGAACACCGGTAGCAATAGGCGTACGGAATGCGATAAATGTCCGTTGCAAAAGGTTCAAACCCCGCTTTGTACGGATGAGTTTTGCTGGTCAGCGACATAGTGAGCATCGTTCGGCCGTGAAAAGCGTCCTCAAAACAAATAATCGCCGGACGATGCGTGTACGCGCGCGCAATTTTCACCGCATTCTCGATGGCTTCCGCGCCGCTGTTCACCAGAATTGTTTTCTTGGAAAATTGTCCGGGAACCAGCGCATTCAATTTCTCGGCCAACTCCACATATTTTCCGTAGGGAGCTACGCTGAAGCAGGTATGCATAAACGCGTCGAGTTGCTTTCGGATCGCCTCGACAACACTGGGCGCGCGATGCCCTACATTTACGACCCCGATCCCGCCGGCGAAATCGAGGAATTTGTTCCCGTCCACGTCTTCCAGCACGCTGCCTTCGGCGCGCGCTGCAAATATCGGAGTAGCGTGTCCTACGCCGCGCGCGACCGCGGCTTGCCGCCGGCGCATCCATTCTTGTGATTTAGGCCCAGGTATCGGTGTGCGTAATTGAATTGTCGGCATGTCAGTACCATCCGATAGGTTGTTCGTTCAGATTTATGTGAACTTGTTTTGTTTCCAAATACTCTTCGATGCCCCATGGGCCGAGTTCGCGGCCAAATCCAGATTGCTTGTATCCGCCCCACGGCGCTTCCACATAAGTGGGCTGCATGTGATTCACCCATACAATTCCGGCACGCAGGGCTTTCACCATGCGAAACGCCTTGAAAATATCCCGCGACCAAACGGCCGCAGCCAAGCCGTAAGGTGTGGCGTTGGCAATGCGCAGCGCTTCCGCTTCATCCGTAAACGGAATGACGGCTGCGACTGGGCCGAAGATTTCTTCTTGCGCGATGCGTGCGGAGTTGTCCACATCATAAAAAATCGTCGGCTCGACGTAATAGCCCCGCTTGAACGACGCAGAGCGCCCTCCGCCCGCTGCCACCTTCCCTTCTTTCTTTCCCAGTTCTTGATACGAGAGGACTCGGTCGAATTGATCTTTGCTCACCAGCGGACCCATCTTCGTTTCGCGCTCGAGCGGCGGTCCCAGACGAATCGTCTTCGCTTTCGCGCTCATAGCTTCCACAAATTTAGGATAGATCGATCTTTCCACCAAAATGCGGCTGCCCGCCGAGCACACTTCGCCTTGGTTGATGAACACGCCGAAAAGCGCTCCATCAATCGCCGACTCGAAATCCGCATCGGCGAAAAATATGTTCGGTGATTTGCCTCCAAGCTCAAGCGTCACTCGTTTCACGGTGTCCGCCGCCGCTCTCATGATGGCTTTGCCCACTTCTGCGCTCCCAGTGAAAGCGACTTTGTTCACGTCGGGATGCTTTACCAGCGGCGCGCCGCAAGTTTCTCCGAAGCCGGTAATAATGTTCACAACTCCGGGTGGCAATCCCGCGTCGGTAAGATAGCCCGCGAATTCAAGTGCAGTGAGCGGCGTCTGCTCGGCGGGCTTCAAAACGCAAGTGCAGCCTGCCGCAATTGCCGGCGCGAGCTTCCAAGCCGCCATCAACAGCGGATAATTCCACGGAATTATCTGCGCCGCTACGCCGATGGGTTCACGAAGAGAAAGGCTGAGCGCGTTGTCCGGCACCGGATTGACATGGCCAAGAATTTTTGTGGCCATTCCGCCGTAGTATTCGAAGCAAGTGGCGGCATCGCCGATGTCGTACTCGGCTTCAACGATTGGCTTGCCGGAATTGCGCGCTTCCAGTTCGGCCAGATGCGCGCCTTCTTTGCGAATCCGTTCCGCGAGCTTGAAAAGAATACGTCCGCGGTCTTGCGCTGTAGTTTGCGGCCACGTCCCGGAATCGAAGGCGGCCTTCGCGGCCGCGACGGCGCGGTTCACATCTGTCTCATTCGCCTCCGGAACTTCCGCCATCGCTTCTTCCGTGGACGGATCCACCACCGGAAAATATTTCTTGCCCGCGCCCTCGACGAATTCGCCATTGATGTACATCTGATATCGACGAACGCTGGGTTTCGCTTCGCTTGCCATAATCTTCTCCCGCGAACATTATAATTAAAGTCGGCCCGCTGCCTGTGCAGCGGTTTTCCTGCGTCCATATACAAAGAAAAAGAATACCGCGAGGCCGATGAAAAGGGCGGTGCCTCCAAACATCCACGCCTCGTACGACCAGACCGAGCTGATCTGCTGCGCCGGTGAAAACGCGAAAATCATTCCAAGAATGGTCATCAACAATCCGCTCGAACCCGACAGCCAAAGCACCGTCTTGCTGTAGTGGCCTTTCGTTGCCAGGGGATCGGCTGCAATTTTCAGCAGCGCCGCAAACATATACAGAAACGGAAGCAGCTGTAGTACGACCGCGAGCGACAGCAGCCGTTGGAAAGTTTCCTGAACGCCGGAACCGAGGAAACTGATCAGCACTAAAATCGTAGAGACGACAAAATGAACGATCAAAGCAGCGTACGGAGTGCCATAGCGCGGATGAACTTTGCCGAGCCAACTCGGTAGGTACGAATCGAGGCCTGCGACGAACGGAATTCGCGCCGAACCAGCCAGCCACGCAGAACCAATTCCTGCTATGGAAATACTCAGCATCAGTGCGAAGGGCGCGACAATCCATATGACACCCACTTTTTGCGCCATATGGCTCACAGCCTGCACGATTCCTTGCAAAACATTGATGTCGTTCTTGCTGACGGCGACGAGCAACGTGAGCGTTGTTGCGATGTAGAGGATGCCA
>Ga0307477_10001621_pt1 | contig 18589 bp, 16 predicted proteins | sample atmos_gasesECM2C_FD_203316 | JGI IMG/M metagenome (GOLD analysis project Ga0307477, IMG submission 203316) | Hardwood forest soil microbial communities from Morgan-Monroe State Forest, Indiana, United States - atmos_gasesECM2C_515 | ecosystem: Environmental > Terrestrial > Soil > Temperate...
AGGCTCGAATCGCCGCCGTTGGTATACCCGATTGCGGAAACGCCATTCGGGCCTGGCGCGCAAGCCCCGACGGGGGTTTGGTCTGTACCGTTTACATTAAACGAGGTCGAAGTGGGTCCAGTAAAATTCACGTTGTTGCCAACCAGAGTCAAGGCGGAAGGAAAACTCGGATTGGGAGCCCCTGCGGTGCCTGAAAAATTCATAGGGGGTATAAACGGGGCGACGATGTACTGCAGGAGTTTTTGGCTGCCGTTGGGCAAAGAGGCGAGCGCGGTGATTTCCAGAGCTTGCACTGCATTCGCGGAATGATTGAGGCAAAGGCTGGGTCCCGGATTGAGGGGAGGAGTGTCGTTGCATGCAGAGTCGTAGAAGAGAGGAGTGGTGGAATCCAGAGGGAGGGCTTGGTTGTTGACGTTGACTTTGAGAGAAGCCTCTGTGGCAGCATTGATGCGCACCCACTTGTAGAGCGGACCCACAGGGAGGCCGGCCACAGGGGAAACGGAGTTGACCGGCTGCACTTGTGTCGGAGTGGCATATGGAGTACCCGCAAACTCAGTCGCGTATTCCGTATCGGGATAAGTGGCGGGGTTGGTCAAGTCCGTGGGATTAACGATCTCGCCGGTCAGGGGATTCGGATTGAGAATGTAAATCACCTTGCCCAGAGCGAGCGGCGTTCCTAGCGCAGCCAAAGCCGGCCCCAGATAATCCGGATTGCTCGGGAGGAGACGCCCCCGGGCTTCTTCGATGCCGGCGAAGGCGGCGTAATAGGCGCTGGCGGAAGAGCGATAGTTGCCGGCGAGGGCGGACTCCGCGCCTGAAGAAAGGATGAGAGCAATGGCCGTGACACCGATGAGCAAGAGGACGAAGATGGCGATCAGTAGAGCAACTCCGGCTTCGGAACGCCGACGATGCGGCCCGCTAAGAATTTTCATATAAATCCCTTCGCTGTTCGGTCAGGTAAGAACGTGGCCTAGATTTGAGAACTCTGCGGAGGACTCGAAAGCTAGTTCTATCATGTAGATACACCCCGCGGGCGTTGCGCGTCAAGCCCGGAATTTTGCGAGGCCCGGGCCCAGTGGGTTGCGGCCTGGATTAGAAAAACCGAGAATGGAAGGGTTCCCGGCCTTGCTGAAGTGCGGCAACGGGTCGGGAGCGCGAACGTAATTAGAGTGCGATGGCGAAGATGCGGCAGCAGGGAACCGAGATGAAGCAACGTGAGTGAATCATGCAAGCGAATATTCGCATCCGACTGGCGGTGGCCGCCGATATTCCAGTCCTGCGCGAGCTGATTGAAGCGTCCGTGCGAGGACTGCAGGCACGGGACTATACGCGGACTCAACTGGAGAGCGCGCTGAAGACGGTGTATGGCGTGGACAGCCAACTGATTGCCGACGGAACGTACTTCGTGGCAGAGACCGAAGAAGCAAATGCGGATCGCGAGGCGTTCATCGCCGGATGCGGGGGCTGGAGCAAACGCAAGACGCTCTATGGCGGCGACCGATGGACAGGAAGAGAAGATGAACTGCTGAATCCGCTACGCGATGCGGCGAAAATTCGCGCGTTCTTTGTTCATCCAGCATGGGCGCGGCGCGGCATCGGCAGCAAAATACTGGAGAGTTGCGAGACCGCCGCGAGGGCCGCGGGGTTTACGCGTTTCGAGATGGGAGCCACGCTGACAGGAGTGCCGATGTACCGGGCGCGAGGGTATGTGGAGTTGGAGCATCTTGAGGTACCGCTGGCGAACGGAGAAGCACTGCCAATTGTTCGCATGGCGAAGCGGGCGTAGAACAGGGAGGCATGGACAGGTCGAGTCAGAAAGGGGCGATTCACCAGACGCAGCCGCGAGCGCGCTGATCGCACGAACTGAGGCAGGGGCCAGGGTCGCTGGCATTGTACCGAAAGGGCAACGACGCGGCGGCGATAAGCCGGGTCATGTATACTTTTGGCGGGGGACCACCCGACATTTGGATATGGCGGTAACGGAAAAAAGCATCGAGGTATCTTTGCCGGTGCGTGTGCGGCGGGCGCTGCGGTTTGCGCGGACGCGTGCGCGCGAACTGCGCATGATCGCGAAAGCACTGGCGTCAACCGAGCACCCGATCCTGGTGCACGTGATCCCGATGCGGCAGTGCAACCTTGCTTGCACGTACTGTAATGAATTTGACGACGTTTCGAACCCTGTGCCGCTGGAGGAAATGAAGCGGCGGCTGAGCAGGCTGGCCGACATGGGGACCTCGATCATCACGATCAGCGGGGGAGAACCGCTGATGCACCCGGAGCTGGATGAGATTATCCGGCATATCCGGAGGCGGGGGATGATCGCGGGGATGATCACGAACGGATTCTTCCTGAACCAGGAGCGAATCGAGCGGCTGAATCGAGCGGGGCTGGAACATCTGCAGATCAGCATTGACAACGTGATGCCGGATGAAGTTTCGAAGAAGAGCCTGAAGACGCTGGACGGCCGGCTGGAGATGCTGGCGCAATACGCGGTATTTCAGGTGAACATCAATTCGGTGCTGGGCAGCGGGGTGAAGAATCCGGAAGACGCGCTGAAGATTGCGCACCGCGCGGTGGAACTGGGCTTTACGAGCACGGTGGGAATTATTCACGACCACAACGGGCAGTTGAAGCCGCTGGGCGGGCGCGAGCAAGAGATTTTCGAAGAGATCATGACACTAGGGAAGAGGTCGTTCTCCCGCTTCAACGACTTTCAACACAACGTGGCGCGCGGAAAAGAGCACAACTGGCGGTGCCGTTCGGGCTCGCGGTATCTGTATATTTGCGAGGACGGACTGGTGCACTGGTGCTCGCAACAACGGGGCTACCCGGCGATTCCACTGGCGGAGTACACGCCGGAGATGCGCCACCGCGAATATTTCACCGAAAAGTTCTGCGCGGCGCGTTGTACGGTATCGTGCGTACAGCAGGTCGGGATTTTGGACAACTGGCGCGACCCGCAAACGCTGAAGCCGATGCCGATGGCTCCGCCGGCGGTGCAACCCGAACTCGTTCAGATCGGTTCGGCGCGGAGTGACTCCTGATTTTTCAGGGAATCCCGAGGCGTTTCCTTCCCCCTATTTTCTTTCCGTGCACATCCCGGCTGCTACCCAATTGACGCTCGTTCGCGCTATCAGAAAAATGAAACCATGACAGCAATGGCGATAGAGACGGAGAATTTGACGAAGGATTATCCTTTCGGCTTCCTGAACTTGAAAACGAAAAGGTCGCTTGAAGGGCTGAGCATGCAGGTGGAGACCGGGGAAATATTCGGGTTTCTCGGACCGAACGGCGCGGGCAAATCCACCACGATCAAGCTCCTCGTTGGACTGATCTTTCCGACTTCCGGGGGTGCGCACATTCTCGGGAAACCGATCAGCGACATCGAGATGCACCAGAATATTGGCTACCTGCCGGAGCAGCCGTATTTTTACGATTACCTCACCGCGGCGGAGCTGCTGGATTACTTTGCGCGCATCCATAATCTGACGGCGGCGGACCGGCGAGATCGTATCGCGCGGATGCTGAAAAAGGTGGGCCTCGAGACGGCGGGGAAGATCCAGCTGCGTAAATATTCGAAGGGCATGCTGCAGCGGGTCGGCCTGGCGCAAGCGATTTTGCACGATCCCCAAGTGGTGATCCTGGATGAACCGATGTCCGGCCTGGACCCGATCGGGCGGCGGGAAGTACGGGACATTATTCTGGAGTTGAAGCGGGAAGGCAGGACAGTGATGTTTTCGACTCACGTGCTATCGGACGCGGAGATGCTGTGCGACCGCGTGGGTGTGATTGTGGGAGGAAAGCTGCGCGGTGTAGGTGCACCGGACGAAATCGTGGAAATGAAGGCGCAGGGCATGGAGATTCTTTTCGAATACACGGGAAGCGGGGCGAGCGCCATTGCGCTTCTGAGCAAGGCGACACGCGCGGGAAACCGTTACCGTTTGCAAGTGGCCGAAGAGGAACTCTACGGCGCGCTCGAACAGCTTCGCTCGGCGGAAGCAAAAATTCTTTCGGTAACGCAACTGAAGCCCACGCTGGAGGAATATTTCATGCACCTGGTGGATGGGAGCCGCGCGCAGGCAGCCGCCGTTGAGGTGAGCGGAAAATGAGGTGCGCTGGCGTAGTGGCGCTGAACACGTTTCGCGAGGCGGTGCGCGACAGGGTGCTGTACAACCTCGTGTTTTTTGCGCTGCTGATGATGGCGGCGGCAATCCTAGTGGGACAGATTTCCATCGGGATCGAAGAGATCGTGATCGTGAGCCTGGGATTGAGCGCGATATCGGTGATCGGGCTGCTGATCGCCATCTTCATCGGCGTGGGGCTGGTGTACAAGGAGATGGACAAGCGCACGCTGTACGCTTTGCTGGCCAAGCCAGTGAGGCGATGGGAATTTTTGCTGGGAAAGTTCGGCGGGCTGGTGCTCACGCTGGCGGTAAACACCGCTGCGATGTCGGCGGGACTTTTCCTGGTGATCTGGTACGTGAAGCATACGCTGGCGCGAGAGGACTCCGCGGTACTTGTGGCGGTATATTTCATTTTGCTCAAACTCGCACTGGTGGTGGCGCTGGCGATGCTATTTTCGTGCTTTACCACGCCGCTGCTCTCGATACTGTTCACGGCCGGATTGTATATTTCCGGACTGTTCGTGCAGGAGATGCGGACGTTTCACAGCCTGACGCCGAAGCCGGTGCTCGAAGCGATTACGAGGTGGCTTTCCTACCTGCTGCCAAATTTTCAAAACTTTGACGTGATGGGCTCAGCCGTGCACGGGCGCGCCATTCCGGCGGCTCTCATTTTGGAAAACACGATCTACACGGTGGTTTACTGCGCGATCGTGCTGTTGACGGCAGCGGCTGTGTTTTCGCGCCGCAACCTCAAATGAAATGAAACTACGGAGTCCTATTGCCAGGCTGCTCCTGCTGGCGCTGCCAGCCGGATTTGTTGCGCTCTGGCAACTGCAGCTGAGGATCGACGCGCGGCGGGCGGAACTGCATCAGGACCGCGACGAGCTTGCATTAAGCTCCGGCAAACTGCTGAAGGCGATGAGCCTGGAATACGCGCCGCTGATGGCGGACGTCTACTGGACGCGAGCCGTTCAATACTATGGCGACAAGAGAGCGCACGAAGATCCTAATTTCGATCTGCTGTGGCCGCTGCTGGACATCACGACGACGCTCGACCCACAACTACTCGTGGCTTACCGTTTCGGTTCGACGTTTCTGAGCGAGCCTCCGGCGCGAGGAGCGGGGCGCCCGGATCTCGGCGTGCGATTGGTCGAGCGAGGAATCCAGGCGAATCCGGAATACTGGCGACTCTATGAAGACCTGGGATTCATTTACTACTTCGATGCGAAAGATTACGGCAAGGCCTCGGAAGCGTTTCTCGAAGGCAGCAAGAAGCCTCACGCGCTGGTTTGGATGAAAGTTCTGGCGGCGAAGGTGGCAGAGCAAGGGGAATCACGCGAGACGTCGGTGTTTCTTTGGAACGAACTTTATAATTCGGCTACGGACCCCCAAATAAAAAAGAACGCTCTGATGCATTTGCAGTTGCTGCGGGCGCAGACAGATTGCGAACACCTTGACGCCATCGCGGATGAATACGAGAAACGCATGCGCCGGCGAGCCAGGAACGTGCGCGAGCTCATCGGCGAAGGCTTGTTGCCTGGAGCACCCGTAGATCCACTCGGGCATGTTTACGTTTTTGGCGCCGATGGCAAAGCACAATTGAACCCGGCGAGTCCTCTCTACAAGGAAAAAAGCATCTACGCGAAGCCTCTGTGAATTTTCCGCAAGGGAGTGATCGTGACGCGGGGCGGACAAGAATCACTCCGTCGTGCAGAGGAGCGTCATTTGAGGATCAATGAGGATGCGCCGCAGCGCATCCGGCGCAAGGAACTGGAAGGATGTTTCGGAACCGGAAGCAACGACGGTTCCAAGAGAAACGCCATGGCCCGCGCCGACGCTCGCATAGAGCGGCACGCGAGCCAGAAAGGAACGAGGCACGCCGGTCTGAAAAAGTTTGCCCCGGACGAGATTGCCCTTCTCGCTGTGGTGCACGGAAAATTCCACGCGATAGTGCGGGATTCCCGTGCCCCGCACCCACTGCTCGAAAAACCACTCCATGGAATGGCCGCCTTCGAGATCCATGGCAGGGGTCATGACCGCTTCGACTTCATGCTGCAGCTCCTCCGTTGAGAGGGCGCGGTACGCGTACTTCGTTGCCAGGGATTGCAGCAGGGCGGCGAAACGCTCGTCGGGATTTTTACTGCCGGGCTGGCGGAGCATTTCGCGGAGCATGTGGATGACCCATGCGCCTTTGCCGTAGATGACTTGCTCGAAACCATTGGGGGAGCGGGAAGAGTTCAGGCGGCTGCCCAGAGTGAGCGCACCGAGATCGGCGACAGGCACGTCCGAATGTGGCGACTTCTCCGCCAACTGCTTGCGATAGCGCTGGAGCCAGAGGCGCAGTTTATGGTCGGGAAGCTTCTGGCTGTCGGCGAAAAGCAGCGCGAGATAACTGGCGATGGCTTCGTCAATCCATTGGTCGCGATAGCTGGACCAGCCGACGATGTTGCCCCACCACTGGTGCGCCACTTCATGAAAGGGAACCAGATCGGTGAAATGTTCCTGATCTGCAGAGGAGAGGCCAGCGCGGTGCTGGGCCTCCGGGGGCAAGAAAGAGTAGGTGGAAAGGTAGAGAAGGCCGGGCCATCCCTGGCCAAAATTGCCGGGAATTTGGGAGACGCTCAGCGTGCGGAAAGGAAACGGCGCGCTGAAGGTTTCATAGAAGCGAATTGAGGAATCGATTTGTTGTCCAAGCTGCTTGAGGGCGCCAGCAGGGCTTGGCGGGACCAGAGGCGCCGCCATTTCCGCATTGGCAGAGGGAACTCCGAAAGGCGAGGGGAAACTTGTGAAGCTGTCCGGTTCGCGCGCAGCCAGGTGACTGCGGAGCGATTCTTCCAGCTGGCGATTAGCGTAGACGTCTACGGAGTGCTTTTCGGACGGCAGCGAAGCGAAAGCATATTCACCGAGATTGAATCCGGCGACCGGAACAGGTTTGTCCGTCCGCCAGTGCCCTATGCGGAATTCGCCTTCTTCGTGTTCCTCAATTTTCGCGCCGGTCGCCACCAGCCGCAGCTCGCGAGGCCAGCGCAACTTCAGATCGTAGCCGGCAAAATCAGAGGTGTCGCCGAGATGCGGATACCAGCTCTCGCGAGCACCAACGAAGAGCACGCCGTTGCCCGCGTCCTGGATGACGCTGCCACGGTAGCGAAAATGCAAGTTAAATTCCTGGCCGCGCGGGGGCGCTTCCGGAAGCACGACATGCAGATAGTCGTTGCCGTGGACGCTGCGCTCCTGGGGGCTCATCCCCTCGTTTTGAAAAAATACGACGGAATCGCCGCGATCGTCTGTCACCGCCTCGACGTTTAGAGCACGTGAAAGCTGAAAAATGAGCAAGCGTTCACCGCCGGTTTCCGCGCGAAGGCCTACCGTGGTGGTGGCGTCGAGAGAGTCGTTGGCAAGGATGGACGTTTCGACGGCGTACTGCGAGGCGCGAAACGCAGACGGGGGTGGAGAATCGCCGGGGATGGCGTATGAAGACCAGATGTCGTAGAAGGCGGCGTTGCCCGATTTGCGTGGCTGGGCGAAAAGCATCTGCTCCGCCCGCATATAGTCGAGAAGCACGTCGAAGCCCCCGGTGGCGACACCTTCGAGACCGGCATAGAAAAAGTGCCGCGGTTGCTGCGAGAGCGTTTCAAAAAGAATGCGCAGGGAATACTGTGGATTCAGCCGCGTCAGATGCGGCTCCCAGCCGGCCGCGTAAGCAGCGTCTTGCTGGGGAGCAGCGTTGGCGCTCTTGAACTGGCGGAGCAGATCGTCGGCCGAATCGTCGGTGAAGCGGAGGTAGGCGGAAGTGAACTCCTGGTCGAGGACGGGAGCGCCCAGGAAGAAAGCCATTTGCTGTTTTTCCACGGGGTCGCGGGGAAGGGCGAGTGCGTGTCCCCAGCCGGCGAAAACGGCACCCGTGACGCGGCCGTCGAGGGAAGAGAGGAAAGCCAGCTTGCCTTCGTCGAAGGCGAGTTTGACGTCGCCGCGGCGCAGCGCGATGCGGTTTGAGGCTTGGAGAGTGTAGACGGCGGAGGGATCGACACGCAGCGCGTTCAGCGCAGCGTAGAGTTCTTTGGCGGTCTTATCCGCCGCTGACGACGCGGCGGGCATCGTCAGACTCCAGAGAGCGAGGACGACAAGCGCAAGCCACATAGGGGCAGTGTAGTCATTTTCGGCATCCCGGAACAAGGCCGGCGCTGTGCCCGGGAAGTGTCGTTTTAGAATAGAAAAATGCGACGGCTGCATCGTGCCAGTCGAATCTTGGGCTTCGCCAGCGTACTGCTTTTAGCAGGAGCGGCAGCACAGGCCGACACGATCGTGTTGAAGAACGGCCGGCGCATTCTGGCGCTGAGCGCAGTCGAAGAAGGCGACCGCGTGAAATACGAAACTTCCGCGGGGCAACTGAGCCTTCCAAAGTCCATCGTCGATCATATTGAAAAGGGCGGGGCGGTGCCGATGCCGGATTCTCCCGGCGAGGCGGCGGCGAATCTGGCGATTTCACCGCCGGCGATGGAGATTCGTGAAGCCAACACGGAGATAGAGAGCGGGGTAGTGCATGACGGCGCGATTGACCGCGGCTACATCGCCAAGCTCGATGGGGAAGCGCACGCTGGCTCGCGAGAGGCAAATTCACATGCGGCGCTGGCGCACCATGCGGCGGCGCAGTTCGAAGTAACACACGGTGACATGGAGCACGCCCTGGCGGACGAGCACACTGCCTTGGTCTACGCACCGGACCAGCCGGACCTGCTCATGAATGTGGCGTACCTGCATTTGCGGCGCAGCGAGTTCAAACTGTCGTTGGAATATCTCGAGCGCGCGGGCCGGGTGGCGCGTGACAACCCCGATGTGCCGAAACTCGCAGGCTGGGCCTACTACGGGATGAACAAGCTGGATCAGGCGGTCGCCGAGTGGAGGCGTGCGCTATCGCTGCGGCCTGATCCGGAAGTGCGGGCGGCACTCAACAAGGCCATACGAGACAAACAAGAAGAGGAAAACTACCGGGAAAACGAGAGCACGCATTTCACACTGCGTTACAGCGGCGAAGCGGAACCCGGATTGGCGCACGACGTCCTGCGCACGCTGGAAATGCACTTTGAGGCGATCGAAACTGAGCTAAGCTTTACGCCCGCAGATTCCATCGGGGTCATCCTGTACACGCAACAGGCTTTTGCGGATATCACGCGAGCGCCCGGCTGGGTCGGCGCGCTGAACGACGGGCGCATTCGGGTTCCGGTACAGGGATTGACGAGCATGACGCCGGAACTTTCCCGCGTGCTGAAGCACGAGCTGACGCACAGCTTCATCCAACAAAAGACGCGCGGGCGCGCGCCGACGTGGATACAGGAAGGATTCGCGCAATGGATGGAAGGAAAGCGCAGCAATGAGCACGCCGCCGAGCTGGTGCAAATTTACGAGCAAAGACATGGCGCGCCACTCGCGGCGTTCGAGGGTTCGTGGATGAACTTGCACAGCGACGCCGCGGCTTACGCTTACGCGTGGGCGCTGGCGAACGTGGAATACCTGGTGCGGGCGAACGGCATGGTGGATATGCAGCGCATCCTGGACCGCATCGCCGCCGGCAGCTCCACGGAAGCGGCGATTTATGAGGTGCTGCACATCAATTACGACGAAGTCATTCAGGGAACGGCGGGGTATCTGCGGAAGACTTACCTCTGACAAAGCGGGAAACAAGGCAAGTTTCGACTCTCAGACACCGTACAGACTGCGTTTTCGCAATTTGCCGTCAGGCGAGGTTGCCACTCGGGATCAGAAGTACCTCTAGGATGTGGCCAGGAGGGCGGCGAGTAGAGCTGCGCGCGCGGGCATGGTGTTTATGAGGATGTGTTCATAGGCGGCGTGGGCGCCATCGCCGACGGCGCCGAGGCCATCAAGCGTGGGAATGCCGAGCGCGGCGGTGAGGTTGCCGTCTGACCCGCCGCCTGCGACGCATTCACCAAGAGGAAGGGCCATCTGTGCGCCGAGGGATTTGGCTCGTGCGAAGAGCGCGGCGCTAACTTTGCGTTCGAGTGGAGCGCGGTTGAAGCCGCCGCGAACTTTCAGGCGCGCACCGGGAAGAGCCGGGCGAAGCGCGTGAAGACGGTATTCGATTCGCCGTAAGTCCGCTGAATGAAGTGCGCGGAGGTCGAGGAGCGCACGGGCGCGCTCGGCGATGACGTTGGTGCGTGTGCCGCCTTCGATGATGTCGGCATTGATGGTGATGCCGCGGCGAGGATCGTTCCATTTCTCGATGCGGGTAATCTGCCGCGCCAACTCATGAATCGCGTTGATGCCTTCCTCGGGCGCCAGGCCCGCATGGGAGGCCCGGCCGTGAACGAGGATTTCCGCTTCGCCGACAGCCTTTCGAGCCGTTTTCAGCAAGCCCCGCGGACCAAGCGACGGCTCAAGAACAAAGACGGCATCGCTGCGGCGCGCTTCGGACTCGATGATTTTCCTGGAAGATTCACTGCCAATTTCTTCGTCGGAGGTCCAGAGAAAGACGAGACGTTTGCGGAGCAGGGCTGCGGAGTTTTTTATGGCGGAAAAGGCGAAGAGCGCCTGGACGAGACCCGCTTTCATATCGAAAACGCCAGGGCCATAGGCTTTGCCGGCCGCGATGCGGAAGGGCATTTTGGCAAGTGTGCCGGTTGAATAGACCGTGTCGTAGTGGCCGAGGACGAGGAGCTGGCCAGCGGGGCGGGATTTGTTGGGCCACCAAGCTATGCGAAGATGATCGCCGCGAAATTTCTGGGCCAGCCGCTCGACGCGGGTGCCGCGTTTGCGCCACTCGTTTTCGAGAAGGCGACAACAACGGTCGGCGGCGGTTTTCTCGAAGCTGGGAGATTCCGCCAGCACGAGCCGGCAGAGAGTGGCCAGCATGTCAGGCAGCCGGGGTTTCAAACTTTGGAGAAAATGCGCGGGGAGATTGGCCTCGACCATAGGCCAGACATGCTAACAACGCGATGGAGCAGCAGCAACCATTCAAAATGGTTGAGGAGAGTGGCGCTGGGCTTTGGAGCGGGCATGAGGCGAGTGCGCATATCGCTGATGGCGGGGTTCGCATATAATTACAAGTTTGCAAGTGAATGGCGGGGCGCTGCAGGGCGGATGTGTGGCGCGAAGAGGAGCGTAAATGATCTTTGACGTCGTTGAAATTCAAAAATATCTGCCCCACAGGTATCCGTTTCTGCTCGTGGACGCCATCCTGGAAATCGAGAGACAAAAGCGTATCGTGGGCATAAAGAATGTCACCATAAATGAATGGTATTTTCAGGGACACTTTCCGGGCAAGCCGGTCATGCCTGGCGTGCTGATTATCGAAGCCGTGGCTCAATTGGGAGGCATTCTACTGTTGCAGGAAATTCCGGACCGCGACAATAAACTGCTTTATTTCGTGGCCGTCGACGGCGCGCGCTTTCGCCGCCCGGTTGTGCCCGGCGATCAGTTGCGCCTGGAAACAAAGGTGCTCTCCTGGCGGGGAGATTTCTGCAAACTGGACGGCAAAGCGACCGTCAACGGCCAGCTCGCAGCCGAAGGGACGGTGATGTGCAAAATGATCGATCGCGAACCGTCGTCGAAGGCGAAAGATTCCGCGAGATGACCATGCAAGTCATTTCAGCCCAGGCGGTGGTCGCGGCGAGCGCGAAACTCGGCGCGGGCGTGCAGGTGGGCGCTTACGCGGTCATCGGGGATGAAGTGGAGCTCGGGGAAGGCTGCGTTTTGCGGGAGCACGCGGTGGTCCACGGGCCGTCGCGCTTCGGAAAAGACAATGTATTTCACCCGTTTTGCTCGATAGGGGCGGACCCGCAAGATTTGAAATTTCATGGCGAGCACACAGAGCTCATCACCGGCGACGGCAACGTGTTTCGCGAAAATGTAACGGTGAGCCGGGGCACGGTGGGGGGAGGCGGGAAAACAACCATCGGCAGCGGCAGCTTATTCATGGCTTATTCCCACATCGCGCACGATTGCCACGTAGGGGATAACACGATTTTCGCAAACGGGGCGACGCTCGCGGGGCATGTAGAGGTGGAAGATTTCGCATCCATCGGAGCGTTTTCACCGGTGCACCAGTTTTGCCGAGTGGGAAGATACGCTTACGTCGGCGCTTGCACGGTGATTACACAGGATGTGGCGCCGTTTTCCCTGGTGGTTACGGAGCGCGAGACGAAATGCTACGGCGTCAATGCCATCGGCCTCGAGCGCAAAGGCTTTTCCACCGAGCGATTGAAGGCTCTCGAGCGAGCGTTCCGGTTACTGTTGCGGTCCAAGTTGAACACTTCGCTTGCACTCGAGGAGATGCGCAAGACGCTCAGCGATTCGGCCGATGTGCAGGAATTGATCCGATTCATCGAGACCGCCGAGCGCGGCATCGTGAAGTAGCGCCTGCCTGAAACGACTTTGATGCCCGACACTCATTCCAATCCGTCGGCGAAAGCACCTGCGAGCGGTTGGGGACTCATCGCAGGAAACGGGCGCTTTCCATTTCTGGTGCTGGAAGGGGCGCGCAGCCAGGGTATTGAGATGGCGGTCATCGCGATCAAGGAAGAGGCGTCACCGGAAATCGAGAGCGTCGCGAGACGCCTGCACTGGGTGAGCCTGGGCGAATTGAGCAAGACAATCGAATTGATGCATCAGGAAGGCGTTTCCCAGGCGGTGATGGCCGGACAGGTGAAGCACAACAAGATTTTCAGCTCGATCCGGCCGGACTGGAAGCTCGCCAAGCTGCTCTTTTCCTTGCCGCGCAAGAATACGGATGCGTTGATCGGCGCGGTCGCACGCGTCCTTGAAGAGGACGGCATTCGATTGGTGGATTCGACCGTTTTCCTGAAGCCTTTGCTGCCGGAGCCGGGGGTCTTGACGCGCCGCGCGCCGAATGAACATGAAGCGGAAGATATCGCGTACGGCCTGGGAATAGCGCGGCAAATTGCGGCAATGGATATAGGGCAGACGGTCGTGATTGCGGGACGTGCTTGTGTTGCTGTCGAGGCCATGGAAGGTACCGACGAGACCATCGCGCGGGCCGCGCGAATCGCACCGGGCCGGCCGCTGGTGGTTGTGAAAGTGAGTAAACCGCGGCAGGACATGCGCTTCGACGTACCCGTGGTCGGATTGCCTACCGTCGAACAGATGAAGAACGCAGGCGCCACCGCGCTTGCTCTGGACGCGGAACGCACCCTTCTCTTTGATCGTGAACAATTGATCGAACGAGCCGACGCGGCGGGAATTGCGATACAAGCAGTTCCGGCGGCGGAAACCGGGGAACCTGGGAATACTTCCGGGGGAATGAGTAAAAAATGAGCGCGGCGACGGAACAAACCAGGAAGATTCGCGTCGCCGTCGTGGGCACGGGCGAGTTTGGCCGGAATCACGCGCGAGTCTATCGCGAGCTCGAAAGCGTGGAGCTCGTGGGCGTGTTCGACACGGACGAAGCGCGCGCGAAGGCGGTCGCGTCAGAGTTTCAGACAAAAGCGTTTCGCGGGCTGGAAGAACTACGCGAGCGCGCCGACGCCGTCAGCGTAGCAGTGCCGACGGTGGAGCATGCTTCGGTCGGATGCCGGCTTCTGGAAATGGGGCTTGATGCACTGGTCGAGAAGCCCATGGCCGTAAGTCTGGGGGAGGCCGACGCGTTGATTGCTTCGGCCAGGAGGCACAAGCGCATTTTGCAAGTGGGGCATGTAGAGCGCTTCAATCCCGCGGTCATGGCGGTGGAACCGATCCTGAACCGACCGCTCTTTTTTGAAGTGCACCGGCTGGGAGTCTTTACTGCGCGCAGCCTGGATGTGGATGTGATCTACGACCTGATGATTCACGACCTGGACATTTTGCTGGCGCTCGTACAGGAACCGGTTGACGAAGTGAAGGCGGTGGGCATTCCGGTGCTGACGGATAAGGTGGACATAGCGCATGCGCGGCTGGAATTTGCGGGTGGGGCAGTGGCGAACATCACGGCCAGCCGCGTTTCGACCGAACGCGTGCGCAAGATGAGATTCTTCCAGCAGCACGAATACATTTCGCTCGATTATGCGCGGCGCGATGCGCTGCGCATCGGCGTGAAGAAGCCCGGGCCGCAGCCTGAATTTGGGTTTGAGAAATTGCCTGCGCGGTCCGTAGAACCGCTGCAAGCGGAATTGGAAGCATTTGTGGATGCCGTGCGAACACGCCGCGAACCGAGCACGAACGGAGCCGCAGGTCGGGCGGCGCTGGAGCTGGCCGGGCGCGTTATGGCAAGCATCCAGGAACACGCCGCACGCGTCCAAATTGGTGCGTTCGCCACACAGTCCAAAACAGACAAATGATGCCCCGGTTTCTTGTTCCGTACGATGCCCGACCGCCCGCCGCGGATGTCGCGACGCAGCGACGGCGTCCGTCCACGCTGGTTGAGCGCACGCTCGTCCCGGCGATGCTGCCGATTGTGCATCTCGACGGTCATACAAACATTCCGCCTTCGCTGCCGCTCGAATCGATCAGCGCGCGTGTACTCGTTCCGCGCGATTTAAACCCGGAAGCCTTCGCGGTTCGGGATGATTCGGCGCTGCCTCTGCAGCCCACCGAGATGGATGAGCGCATCGCCATTCCGCGGGGGGCATCGCCACCGGCGACGATTGAAGCAGCAGAAAAGATCCCGCTGGACCTCATCGAAGCCGACATTTTCCTGACTGGCGAAGTCAATCTGCTCTCCAGCGAACAAGCAGAGCAAAAGGTCAAGGCCGAACTCGTCACTCGCGTTTCATCGGTGGTCTTCCATATTCTGGTAATTCTTTTTGTCCTTTTCGAGCCCAAAATTTTTCCTTCGCACCCTCCTTCGCAAGCACAACTCGATCTGGCGCGGCGACAAATCATGATCCTTCTGCCGCCGGGGGCTCTTGACGCGCCGAAAACCGCGCCGCGCACGAAGGATCTGGAAAGCGAAAAAATGCGAGTGGATCCACGTCTCTTGAGGAAAATTGCGCCTCCCGAGCCTTTGCCGAAGCCGCCGGAACCCGAGCGCGTGGTGAAGGAGCTGCCGAATGCGCCGGTGCCTAAGCCGAATGTTGTGCAGCCCACGCCGCAACCCAGCGCTCCCGTGGCGAAGGCCGACGCACCGAAGCCTCCGCTGAAGCTCGAAACGCCCGATCAGCAGCCAACGACCCATGCGTTGCTTATTCCCAAGAGCACCTCGCCGGGCCGCGCGATCGAGGATTCCTTGCGCGCCGCGGAGAAAGCGCAGGCGCCCAGGGCGATTGCGGGAGGTGGGCAGCTTCCGGGCAGCGACGTTCCCGGCGGAGGCGGGCAGGGAACGGCCTACGGGGCGATGGAACTTTTGACGCCGACCGAAGGAGTGGACTTCAGCAATTATCTGGCCCGTGTGTATGCGAGCGTCAAACAAAACTGGTTTGCGGTCATGCCGGAATCGGTGCGGCTGGGGGACAAAGGCCTCGTTGTATTGCAATTCAAGATCATGCGTGATGGCGGCGTGCCCACGGGGGAACCCGTGCTTTTGCGCGGCTCGGGAAAAGAGCCGCTGGACCGCGCTGCCGTTTCTTCGATTCGAGCGTCCAACCCCTTTCCGCCGTTGCCGACAGCTTTCAGCGGTCCGTACATCGAACTGCGATTCGGTTACTATTACAATCTTCCGATCGACTACGGCCGGTAGTGAAACTCGTTCGCCAACAAGTGCTCGGCAGTCTCCTGCTAGCTCTTATTGTCTTCATTATTTTATTGGTACGCGCGTGGCACCTCTTGTTCCGATGAACAACCCCGAAACTTTGCCTGCGCTCGTCGCCGTTGTCGGTCCAACGGCTTCGGGAAAATCGGCGCTGGGTGTTTGGCTTGCGGAACGGCTCGGCGGCGAAGTGATCGCTTGCGATTCGACGCAACTCTATCGCGGCTTTGACATCGGCACGGCCAAGCCGAGTGTGTCTGAGCGTCGCGGCGTTCCTCACCACTTGCTGGATGTACTAGGTCCGATGGAGGAAGCGACTGCGGGCGGATATCGGCAGATGGCGCTGCCGTTGCTGGAAGATTTGCGGCGGCGCAGGCGCTTGCCGGTTTTCACCGTAGGCACGGGCCTGTATCTGCGCGCGCTGCTGGATGGCCTGGCGGATTTGCCGCAGCGCTCGGAGGAACTTCGCGAACGGTTACGCGGTAGGGCCGCGGCGCATTCCCCGGGGTACTTGCACCGCGTGCTCCAGCGTTTCGACCGCGCGGCAGCACAGAAAATAGCGGCGAACGACGAGCAGAAGTTGATTCGCGCCATCGAAATCTGCATTCTCGCGCGCAAGCCACTCACGGAAGTGCATGAAACCGGGAGGAGACCTTTGCAGGGCTGGCGCGCTCTGAAGATTGGGCTGGAACCGCCGCGTGAGGAGCTCTACGACCGCATTCATGCGCGGACGGAGGAGATGCTGTCGCGCGGCTGGGCGGAAGAGGTGCGGGATCTACTGGCAGGTGGCTTGTCAAAGAATGGGAAACCTTTCGATTTCATCGGGTATCGAGAGCTGTGCGCAGTCGGGCGCGGCGAGATGACGGGTGAAGCATCGCGTAGTGCGATAGAGCAAGCGACGCGCAGGTACGCAAAGCGGCAGCTTACGTGGTTTCGCAAGGAGCCGGGCGTTCACTGGCTCCGTGGATTTGGCGATGATCCGAAAGTGCAGAGCGCCGCCCTGCTTCATCTGCAGAGCGAGGGATTGCAGCCGGGTCGCGATGCGGAAGCAACAAGCGTATAATCAAACAGATGGAATACTTCCCGCCTCAGCGAGTTTCTTCCGCCAGGTAACCTTGGATGTCACGATGATGTCAGCTTGGCCTACTCAATGAAAACACAACAACAGGTTTCGACCGCCGAGCGCGCCTTGCTTGTCGGCGTGGGCTGGAAACGTGCGCCGCGGTTTCCGGGCATGCCCGCGGGTGAGCAGGGAAGAGAATCGCTCGCGGAGCTCATCGAGTTGGCGAAGAGCGCCGGAGCGGAAGTCGCCGGCACGGTATTTCAAGTGAGAGATAAGGCCGATCCCGCCACGCTGGTAGGGCGAGGCAAGCTGGATGAGATCCGCGGGGAAGCCACAGCGCACGATGCGCCGCTTATTGTGTTTGAAAGCAACCTTTCTCCCATGCAGCAGCGAAACATTGAAGAGGCGACCGAGTGCCGCGTGATCGACCGGACACAGCTTATTCTGGACATTTTTGCGCGGCATGCGCGCAGCCGCGAAGGCCAATTGCAGGTGGAGCTTGCACAACTCAACTATATGCTGCCCCGATTGACGGGCCACGGCACAGCGATGTCGCGGCTCGGCGGCAAGAGCGGTGGAGGCGGAGCGGCCGGGCGAATCGGTGTTCGCGGACCGGGTGAAAAAAAGCTGGAGACGGACCGGCGGCGGATCCGCGACCGGGTACGCAAGATTGAGGCCGGCATCAACGAGGTGCGCAAACAGCGCGCCCTGCGCCGCGAAGCGCGTAATGCCGTGCCGCTTGGCACGATTGCGCTCGTCGGGTATACGAATGCGGGGAAGTCGACGCTTTTCAACGCGCTGAGCCGTGCGGAAGTGTTCGTCTCACCACGAATGTTCGCCACGCTGGATCCTACCATTCGAGCCCTGCGCCTGCCTTCCAACCGCCGGGTGCTGGCATCGGACACCGTCGGCTTCATCCGCGACCTGCCCAAAGGATTGCTGACGGCGTTTCGCGCCACGCTCGAAGAGGTTCAGGAAGCGTCGCTGATTCTGCACGTGAGCGACGTCTCGAATTCTCACCATGCTGAGCTTGCTGATGCGGTCGACAAGATTCTAATAGACCTTGGCGTCGGCGACCGGCCGAAGCTGCGGGTGTACAACAAAGTGGATCGGCTGACACCACAGGAGCGCGCGCCGCTGCTGCATCCTTATGCGATGGGCGCAGGAATCGACGACGGACCGGTTCCGGTGTCTGGGCTGACCGGCGAAGGAATCGACGAACTCCTGCGGCGCATAGACGCTGCACTGCCGATCGACCCGGTAGTTACGCTAACATTGCGTCTGCCGCTGGCCGAAGGGCGCACGCTCGCGCTGGTGCACGCTCTCGGCCGCGTGCTGCGATCCGAAGTGGAAGATTCACACATGCTGCTGGACGCCGAAGTGCCCGCATCGATCGCGCGGCGGCTGCGGCTGGCAAATTATGTTTCGAAGGAAACTTTTCAGGTCACCCCAACTTAGCTTAGTAAGAGAAACGATCGGGAGTAGAGGAAACTCTCATGGCCGCCTTTTTCTTGTGGTGCATTCTGTTTCTATTGTGCTGGCCGTTGGCTTTGCTGGCGCAGATGCTTTATCCGATTGTCTGGCTGTTGACGTTGCCGTTCCGGCTTCTGGGAATCGCCGTGCATGGGGTTTTTGCTTTGCTGAGCGCTTTCTTTTTTCTGCCGGTTCGTCTGCTGCGCGGGCCGCGAGCGATCTGATAGGGCCTCGAGCCCATTCAAGTCAGTAACCTCAAGTATGCCTATGAAATGACCTCCATTTCGCGGCCAGAAGGAG
>Ga0307477_10001622_pt1 | contig 18573 bp, 12 predicted proteins | sample atmos_gasesECM2C_FD_203316 | JGI IMG/M metagenome (GOLD analysis project Ga0307477, IMG submission 203316) | Hardwood forest soil microbial communities from Morgan-Monroe State Forest, Indiana, United States - atmos_gasesECM2C_515 | ecosystem: Environmental > Terrestrial > Soil > Temperate...
GTTTCAAGACTTCGTGCAGTCGGCTCCGCCGCCATTCCGCAAGGTGCTGCGCCTACAGGTGCGCACGATCCAGGATTTGCAGGTTCATGACGCGCGCCGAACGGCGTGGCTGCTGCTGGCCTCGGCACGGGCGGTGCTTCTGATCGCTTGCGCCAACGTAGCGAACTTGGTGTTGTCGCAGAGCGTGGGGCGGAGAAAAGAATTTGCGGTGCGTGCGGTTGTCGGCGCCGGACGCGGGCGCTTGTTCCGACAAAGGCTGACGGAGAGCATGGTTCTCGCGCTGGTGGGAGGCCTTGCTGGTTGCGGGCTTGCGGTCGTTATTGTCCGGCTGTTTGTGGTCCTGTCTCCAGCGGGAATTCCGCATGTGTCGGATGCGAGCGTGGACGGGCGGGTTCTTTTGTTTGCGGTGATCGTGTCCATGATTTCGGGAGTGGTATTCGGAACGGCACCGGCGCTGGAAAAATCTTCAACTGAAATGCTGGTGATTTCCAAAACACTGGGGGCGCGACGCTCGGCACTCCGCCAGCTGTTGATTGTTACGCAGGTGGGCATGGCCGTCGTGCTGCTCTCCGGCGCTCTGCTGCTGGTGCAGAGCCTGCAGAACCTGCAAACCGAACCGCTGGGGATGAACACGGAGAATGTTCTGGTGGCGAAGCTTTCGCTGGGCCAACGCAAGTATCCGGATGCAGCAAAGCAACTCGCTTTCCTTGAAGCGCTGGAGAGGAAGATGAAGCAAATCCCCGGTGTGAGTTCGGCGGCGCTTAGCGATTCGCTTCCGCCCGGAGAACCGGCCCGCACCATGCCGTTCATCGCGCTGGAGGCCGAGGGCCAGGCACCGCTTAGCGCGAGCGAGGGCATTGGCGGCGTCATAGGGTGGCGGGCGGTGACGCCGGAATATTTCTCAGTTCTCGGGATCCAGTTGCTGCGGGGAAGAACGTTCGCGGAACAAGACCGCTCTCCCAATTCAAACGCAATGGTGGTGAATGAGGCTCTAGGGAAGCGACTGTTTCCGGGCCAAGACCCGGTGGGAAAGATCGTTCGCCTGCGGGCGGACGATCAGCACATCGACTTCGCGTTCACCGTGATCGGGATAACAGGGGACACTCAGAATCAAGGGCTGGGAGGACGAGCCGGCCCCGAATATTACGTGGTGCGCAAGCATCGGGACGACGATATCGTTTTCCGTTATCCCGAGTCACAGCACGTCAGCGTGGTTGCACGCGCGGCCATCGATCCGCAGACATGGGGAACGGAATTACGGAATTCCGTGGCAACGCTTGACCCGACGCTGCCGGTAGAGGTGAGCACGCTGGGGCAAAGCGTTGCGCGATTGGCAGATCGCCCGCGCTATCTGGCTGCGTTGCTGTTGCAGTTCGCGATTGCAGGGCTGTTGTTGACGGCGGTCGGGATTTACGGAGTGGTCTCACTGCTGGTGACGCAGAGGACGCAGGAGATCGGTATCCGCGTGGCATTGGGTGCGACTCCGGGCAGCGTGACCCGGCTCATGGTGCTGAGGACCTCGATGTGGATCGGGGTAGGTGCGATGGGAGGGGTTCTGGGAGCACTGCTGGCGGCGCATTGGATGGGATCGCTGCTGTTTGGCATCGCTCCGACTGATTCCAAAACGTTGACAGCGGCAACATTCTTATTGCTGTCGGTGGCACTGCTGGGCGCATGGATTCCTGCGCGCCGGGCGGCGAAGGTGGATCCGGTGGTGGCATTGAGGTACGAGTAGGAGGCGCAATGAACGGATTATTTCAGGACATACGTTTTTCCCTACGCCACCTCCGCAAGAGCCCGGGCTTCACTGGGGTTGCCGTGCTCATGCTGGCTTTGGGTATAGGCGCCAACACGGCGATCTTCAGTATGGTCAATGCGGTTCTTCTTAGACCGCTGCCGTACAAGGAGGCTCACCAGCTGGTGATGGTGTGGGAGCAGAATCCCCATCGCGGTTGGTTTGAGAACATCGTTTCGGCCGCGAACTTTCTCGACTGGAAGAAGCAGAACCATGTGTTCGAGGACATGGCGGCTTTCGAATCCAACTTCTTCAATCTGAGTGGAGGCAGCCAGCCCGAGGAGATTGCCGGTGAACGTGTAACCTCTAATCTTTTTTCTGTCCTAGGTGTCCGGCCTCTACGAGGGCGACTATTCCTCCCGGAAGAAGAGAAGCGGGGCACCTACGCGGTGATTGTGAGCTACGGACTTTGGCAAGAAAACTTCGGAGGCGACCCTGAACTCGTCGGGAAGCCAATCTCGCTCAACGGCCGGGCTTATACGGTAGTTGGCATTCTGCCCGCCACATTTGCCGACGATTACTCTGCATCGTTCGCGCAGCGCTCACGCGTCTGGATATCCGATCTGAATCTCCAACCCGAAGGCAGAGAATTTCACGGCTACCACGCCATCGCTCGCCTTAAGCCTGGAATCAACCTGACTCAGGCGCAGACCGAAATGGACACGATCGCGAGCCGCATCGAGCAGCAATATCCAGAGTCAAAGGGCTGGGGCGTAGCCCTTGTTGGATTGCACGATCAGGTAGTCAAGCACACGCGTCCGGCACTGCTGGTTTTGCTGGGCGCGGTGGCTCTGGTTCTGTTGATCGCATGTGCCAATGTCGCAAACCTCCTGTTGGTGCGGGCGACAGGACGCGAAAGAGAGACTGCGATTCGCACCGCACTGGGCGCAAGTCGTGGCCAGATCGTGCGTCAGTTGCTCGTGGAGAGCACGCTACTTTCGGTGGCCGGTGCGGCGCTGGGTCTCGTGATAGCAGGTTGGGGATCAGAAATCCTAGTGAGGTTGTCTCCTCCAGAAACTCTAAAGGTTGAAAGCTCTGGAATAAATTCTGGAGTCAACGCCTCAGTGCTTCTCTTCGCGGTCGTAATGGCGCTGGGCACGGGACTTGTTTTTGGATTGGCACCGGCTCTTGGCGCCTCCAAACTCGACGTGAACGTCTCGTTGAAAGAGAGCGGCAGGAGTTCGGGGAAGAGTGCCAGAGGCCGCCGGTTGCGGGATGTGCTTGTCATCTCTGAATTCGGGCTGGCGCTCGCTCTCCTGGTCGGAGCCGCCTTGATGGTGAAAACACTTCTGCATCTTAACCGAGTCGACATCGGTCTTAATGCCGACAACGTTCTCACCGTAAAGGTACCTCTCGAAGGCCCGCAGTATAAGGACCAACGCCACCAAGCCGAGTTTTTTCAACGGCTGCTGGCTCGCATCGAGGCCTTGCCTGGGGTCGAAGCTGCGAGTGTATCTCGCGGGGTACCGATGTACGGTTGGGCGGGCTGGAGCTTTGTGACAGCTGACCATCCTAACCCACCCGCAGGCGAGACACCTGATGCGAACTATGTGGTCATCGGACCGCACTATTTCCGAACGATGGGGATTCCATTACGTCTCGGAAGGGTATTTTCTGATGGCGACACGCCAACTGCGGAGCAAGTCGTGATTGTCAGCGAGTCGCTAGCGCGCAAGCAGTGGCCGGGAGAAGACCCCATCGGAAAGCGACTTAAGGTAAGTGCTGATCCAAGCGACAAGAGTCTACCCTGGCTCTCGGTAGTCGGTGTGGCAGGAAACGTCAGGAGTGAGGGTCAGTACGCGCCATTCATTCCTGAACTGTACGTTCCTTATACGCAATATCCCTGGATTCTGTCGCCCCGCCACATCATGGTGCGTAGCAATTCCAGTCCGACTGTGATCGTGCCTGCGATCCGCCGCGAGGTAATGGCCTTGGATAAAGATGTACCGGTTTCGGACGTGAGCACATTGAAGGAAATCGTTGCCGCCCCGGTGCGCCAGGGGCAGACGGTTATGTGGTTGCTGGGGTCATTCGCCGGTTTAGCGTTGATTCTGGCTGCGGTCGGAATCTACAGCGTGATCTCGTACGCAGTCACTCAGAGAACGCATGAAATCGGCGTGCGCATGGCCCTCGGAGCAAGTTATCGGGACGTTACGACCCTGGTGGTCAAACAGGGCTTGCTGCTGGCATTGATCGGTGTGGCCGCTGGTCTAGTCGGAGCATTCGGCATAACCCAGTTCTTATCCCACTTGCCTTTCGAAGTCCGATTGCTGCTGCTATTCGATGTCCGCCCCACAGATCCGCTGACATTTACGGCCGTCGCCGCAATCCTCTCGACAGTGGCGCTGCTTGCCAGCTACGTTCCAGCGCGGCGAGCAGCCAGGGTCGATCCCACGGTGGCGCTTCGGTACGAATAGAAATCTCGCTTCATGAATTGAGAGTGAAATGATTCAACTGAAAAATATCGAACGCAACTACAAGACTGGTGCTGGATTCACATGGGTGCTGCGCCGGGTAAATCTTGACATTCAGCAAGGAGAATTCATCACCGTGATGGGACCCTCCGGAGCGGGAAAGTCATCGCTGCTGAACGTGCTGGCGCTTCTCGACGACCAGTGGACGGGCGAATACTGGTTCCGCGAGGAAGCCGTTCACCATCTGAAACGCAAGCCGCGGGGCGAGCTGGCGAAGAAGAATGTCGGAATGGTCTTCCAGAGCTATCACCTGCTCGACGACCTTACCGTTCAGGAAAACATCGATTTGCCGCTTTCTTATAAAGACATCCCGCGCGCTCAGCGGCAAGGCCTGGTGGCCGATACCCTCGATCGCTTCCAGATCGTGGCGAAGAAAGACCTGTATCCCAGCCAGCTTTCCGGCGGCCAGCAGCAACTTGTGGGAATCGCACGCGCCGTAATCCATAAGCCATCACTCCTGCTCGCCGATGAGCCCACGGGGAATCTGCATTCCGGCCAGGCCAAAGAAATCATGGAACTCTTTCGTGATCTGAACCAAAAGGGGACAACCATCGTGCAAGTCACGCACTCGGAAGCGAACGCGGCCTATGGAGGCCGCACAATTCAACTGCGCGATGGATGGCTCGTCGGCGATACCGCGAATCCGGCACTTACTCAACCAACGGAGGTCGCCGCATCGTGAGTGTTCGGGGGACCAACTTCGTGAAACAGGGAATTGCGATCATTTGTGCTTATACGATGCTGGCTCCAACGTTGCCAGCGCAATCAGCGACCCCTGCAGCTACGACTGCGACACAGGCCGCGAATGCGCAGACTACATCTCCGCAAGCCGGCGTTCCCGTTCGGTTTGATATGCCGAAATCACACAACCCGATCAGTGCCTATTCACCGAACTATGTCCCTGAGCCGGTGCTGGCGAACTCCCCGCGTCTTGACCGTTTGGTCCGCGAAGGTAAGCTTTACCTCTCGCTGAAAGACGCCATTGATCTTGCGCTCGAAAACAATCTGGACTTGGCTATAGCCCGTTACAATCTTCCGATCGCGAATACAGACATTCTCCGTACCCAGGCCGGCGGATTTTTTCGCGGCGTAAATACCGGAGTGGTCCAGGGAACTCCCGGCGGCGGTGTCGGAGGCTTCGGCACGGGAGCTCCCGGTGCTGGCGCCGGGGGAACGACAAGCGGTGCCGGTGGGGCGGGAGCAGGCGCGTCCGGGCTAGTGCAGTCCACGTTGGGGGTCGGAACGGCGGTCTCTTCCTACGACCCGTTCATCAGCGCGAATGGCGGAGAAGAGCATCAGACACTTCCACTTTCGAACCTGACGCTCAACGGCGTGCCCACGCTGCAGACCAATACCGGACAGTTTAACGTCAACTACGTGCAGGCATTCGCAACGGGCACGAGTTTTTCCTTCAGTTTCAACAACGCTCGCCAGACGACCAATAGCATTTTCACGAATCTGTCGCCGGTCCTGAACTCTGAGTATCGCGTTGCCATCCAGCAACAACTTCTCGCTGGATTCGGATTTGGGCCCAACTTACGCTATTTGCGCATTGCTAAGAACAACAAAAAGATCTCGGACATCGCTTTCAAAGACCAGGTGATCGCCACCGTAACCCAGATCGCGAATATCTATTGGGACCTCGTCGGCGCTTACGAACAAACGCAGGTAAACGAAAAATCTTCAGCCTTCGCCACGCAAACTCTGGAAAATGCCCGGAAGCAGTTGAAGCTGGAAAGCATTCCAGAAATGGATGTCCTGCGGGCCGAAGCGGAAGTCTCCAAGCGCGATCAGGAATTGACCGTCGCCCGCACCAGTCTTCAACTGCAGGAGACTCTCATCAAGAATGCCGTTACAAAGAGTCTGGATGATCCAGTATTGGAAGCGATGCCCGTGATACCTACGGACCGAACGGAACCCATGCAGACCCAAACCAGCCAGTCGATTCAGGACTCAATCTCGGCTGCGTTGCACGATCGGCCGGAACTGGCCGAGTCCGACATCGACTTGGTCAACCGTCAAATCAGCCGCCGCGCAGCACGCAACGCCCTCTTGCCGTCGCTTGCTTTGGTCGGTTTCTACGGGGGCTCCGGGCTGGGAGGTCCGCTGAACCCTCTTTGCAAAGGCTGCACTTCCAATGTGCCAGTCGACTTCGGAGGGGCACTGAGCAATACCTTCAACAATTCCTCACCTGACTATTATGTGGGACTGAATCTGAATATTCCCCTCCGCAATCGTGTGGCAAAGGCCGATCAGTACCGGTCCGAGCTTGAGTACCGCCAGGCAGAGTTGCGACTGGAGCAACTGAAGAAACAGGTTCGCATCGAGGTCCGCAACGCGCAGTATGCGGTCGAGCAAACCGGTGCGCGGGTTCAGGCCGCCCGCAAAGCCCGCGATCTCGCGCAGCGCACATTCGACATCACCAAGAAAGAGCAAGAGCTAGGTGCGGGATCGAGCTACCAAACCCTCTCCGCCCAGCGGGATCTCTCACTGGCAGAGCTCGATCTGGTGACCGCGATGACCGTCTTTGAAAAAGCAAAAGTTGAACTTGATCGGGCAACCGGGGCGACTTTGGAACATAATGGCATCCAGCTTCAAAATGCGGTGAGCGGCACGGTTGGTGATACGATCAGCGCCGCGAGTCCATAACTGGTCATGCAGAGTTCCACCAAGCCCGGAGTGCTTTCCGCCATGGCCCCGGCGAAGGGCAGCTACGAACGTCCCCGCGTATTAGCAGCCGACGACCAGCTGCACGTGCTCGAAGCTCTCGAGCTTCTCCTGCGCCCCCAAGGATACGAAGTGGAGACCGCGAGGTCTCCGGCGCTGGTTCGCGATGCGGTAGCCACCGGTTCCTACGATGCTCTGCTCATCGACTTGAACTACACGCGGGACACCACCTCCGGGCAAGAAGGACTCGACCTTCTCTCGGAAATTGTCGCTCTCGACAACTCAACGCCCGTCATTGTCATGACCGCGTGGGCGAACATCGAGCTGGCGGTGGAGGCCATGCGCCGTGGGGCCCGTGACTTCATCCAGAAGCCATGGGAGAACGAGCGGTTGCTGACTATTCTTCGGGCCCAGGTTGATCTGCGCCGGGCATTGCAGCGCGCCGAGAGGCTTGCCGCGCAGAATCGCCTGCTGCAAGCTGAGGGACGTCCCGAGTTCATTGCCGCGGCCCCGCTCATGCAACCCGTCCTCGAGACCATAACCCGCGTTGGACCATCCGACGCGAATGTCCTGATCACCGGCGAGCACGGTACGGGAAAAGAGGTTGTGGCGCGGACCCTGCATGCGGTCTCTCAACGTGCGTCGCGCCTGATGGTCTCCGTCAACACCGGCGCCGTGCCCGAAGCACTGTTTGAGAGTGAACTCTTCGGACATGTGAAAGGCGCCTTCACAGATGCCCGGTTCGACCGCATCGGACGCTTCGAGCTCGCCGATGGCGGCACCATTTTCCTCGACGAGATTGGCAATGTACCGCTGCGCCAGCAAGCCAAGCTCCTGAGAGTGCTGGAGGGGGGTGAGATTGAGAGGGTCGGGTCATCCCGCGCAGTGCGTGTGGACGTACGCGTAGTCTCGGCCACGAACACCGACCTTCGGGCAGCCTGCGTTTCCGGCCAGTTTCGAGAGGACTTGTTATTCCGGCTGAATACGGTCGAGATACACGTACCCGCATTGCGCGAGCGTCGGGAAGACATTCCCGCGCTCGCAGTACACTTTCTGACGCGTTACGCTTCGCGTTACCGGCGTCCGATACAGGGTTTCGAGGCCTCCGCCCTGCAACTGCTCATGCAATACTCCTGGCCGGGCAACGTGCGCGAACTGGAACACACGCTCGAGCGCGCAGTCCTAATGTGCCGCGGCAACGAGATCCAGCGCGCGGACCTGGGATTGGACATGCTGCGTCCGCAGAGCCAGAGTCTCGAAGAGCTCAGCCTGGAATCCGTAGAAGCTATTCTGATCCGCAAGGCATTGCAGCGTTTCCATGGGAATGTGAGCCAGGCGGCCGAGATCCTCGGACTCAGCCGCGGCGCCCTCTACCGGAGGATGGAGAAGTATGGGCTTTAGCCCGCAGGGGACCCCCAATCCCGGCGGGCGCAAGCCTCCACGAAAGCGGGCCCGCCTCCCGTACGAGCGGCGCGTAAGTTTGTTCACCCTGCTGGTGGCGCTTCCTGGACTGCTCGTTGGCGGTGTTTTCATCTGGCTGCAACCCTGGACACTGGAGTCGAAATTTGCGCTGATGTTCGCCGTGCTGTTCGTGTGGTGGCTGCTGGCGATGGCGCTTCAGGAGCAAACTACGCGGCCATTGCAGACCCTGGCCAATGTGATCTCTGCGTTGCGCGAGGAAGACTACTCCTTCCGGGCGCGCGGAGCGGCCGCCGATGACGCACTGGGGGAACTCTCCCTCGAAGTGAATGCCCTGGCCGATCTGCTCGCAGACCAGCGGATTCGAGCCATTGAAGCGGCCGCACTGCTACGCCGCGTGGTCGAAGAAATCGAGGTTCCCTTATTTACTTTTGATCCCGATCAGATTCTGCGCCTGGTGAACTCTGCCGGAGAGCGCCTGCTACAGCAGCCTTCCGTAAGGCTCCTGGGCCGCACTGCAAGAGAGATCGGTTTGGCCGCTTGCATGAATGCGGAGAGCGAGACCGTGGTCCCGCTTCCCTTCGAAGGTCCGAACGCACGTTGGCTGGTGCGGCGAAGTTCGTTTCGCCAGAAAGGCGTGCCGCACACGCTTGTCGTTTTGTCGGATGTGAGCCGTGCTCTGCGGGAAGAAGAGCGAGGCGCGTGGCAACGCCTGATTCGCGTGCTGGGCCACGAACTGAATAATTCGCTCACGCCGATCAAATCAATTGCCGGTACCTTGCGAGCGCAGATTTCGAACGGGTCGCTGGACTCCGATCAAAGGGAAGACTTTGAACGCGGCCTTTCTATCATCGAATCCCGGGCCCACTCCCTCAATCGCTTCCTGCAAGCGTATCGGCAACTCGCCCAGATGCCGCCGCCTATTGTGCGCAAGACTCAGCTTGCCCCGATTGTTCAACGTGTCGCTGCTCTGGAAGCCAGTTTGCCGGTGCGGGTGCTTCCGAGTCCGCCGACAGAGTTGATGGTGGATCCCGATCAGCTCGAGCAAATGCTCATCAACCTGATGCGTAACGCGGTCGAAGCTGCGATCGAACCTCAACACTCCGCCCCCGCTCCAATCACACTGGTAACGTCTGCCGTGACGCCACGGGAGCCCCGGGTCGTTGTAAGTTGGGAACTGACCGAGAAAGATTTGGTTCTCATCATTGAGGACAACGGACCCGGGTTGGGCAATCCCGCCAACGTGTTCGTCCCCTTCTACACCACCAAGCCTTCGGGCAGCGGAATCGGTCTGGTGCTTTCGCGCCAAATCGCCGAGGCGCATGGAGGATCGATTGAACTGCTGAACCGCACTGACCAGAAAGGTTGCCAGGCAAGAGTCGTCCTGCCGCGCGCCCAGCCGCTGATCCAATGACGAACCCATCTCGCACGGTTTCACCTACTCGCTCAGCGACGTAATAATGGACCTCGGCACTTGGAGAGCGATCCTCTGCTGAATGCTGGCTGACGAATCGCCTAAGATCAGGTCATAGGTGCCGGCGTTCGCGTGCCACACTGCCGCACCGACATCATAAAAACTAAAGCTGCGCGAATCGAGGTCGACAGCGACATGCTTGGTTTCTCCCGGTTGCAGCATGACGCGCTCGAACTGTTTCAATTCCTTCACTGGGCGTGGCACAGTGGGCGATTCTTCGCCGACATAGAGCTGGGCGACCGTAGCTCCGGCACGCCTGCCCGTATTCGACACGTCGAAGCTGACTGAGAAGTGGCCCTCGCTCGTCGGAGTAGCCCTCAGGTGAGTGAACGAGAACGTCGTATAAGAGAGTCCAAACCCAAACGGGAAGAGCGGCTCGACATGAGTGTGCTGGTAACCGCGATAGCCCACGAAGATGCCTTCCCTGTAGACGATCTTGTTGGTTCCGGGATCGGGGTAGTAGCTGGCAAAGCTGGGATTGTCGGCAGCGTTCTTCTCCCAGCTGATGGGCAGATGGCCGGATGGATTAGTCTCTCCGAAGAGCAAGCGGGCCGCGGCAGTGCCGCCCTCTTCGCCCGCATACCAGGTGGCGAAGATACCCTGAACTTTATTTTTCCAGCCTGAGACATCGACGCTGCCGCCTGAGGTGATCACGACGATCGTTTTCTTTCCGAGTGCGGCGACTTGTTCGATGAGTTGCTCCTGCCCCACAGGGAGTTCAAAGCTCCGATCTCCACCTTCGGACTCGGACGATGCATTGAATCCGACCGCAAGCACGACCGCGTCGGCGTGAGACGCCATTTCGAGAGCATCGTTCTCGACGATGGTACTGAGCGGCACGATGCCGACGCGCATCCCCGGGACAGAGGCAACCTGTGTCGCGAGTTGTTCCAGTACGACTTTGTGCGGACCTTTGGAGAGTTCAATGGTCGCTTGATTAAGGATCGCCTTGGGTACAACGGAGCTGTCGAAGACGATGGCATCGTCGACTAGCAGCCGATATCTTCCGTCAGTCTGCGCGAACACCACGAATTTGCCCGCGGCATCCACCGTGCAGTAGCCAGTCCACCGGCCACTCGTCGTCGTTCGCAGGTAAGGGCTGGCATTCCTATGAGACGTGAGAGCGTTGAGTTCCTGCTCTTCTGGTTCGCGGCGCGTTGAGCCGGGGAGCAGCATCAGTCGCTCGACGCTTGTGCCAGTCTCTCCGCCCTGCAGATCGGCATTGGCAAACGTGGTGTGTGTTACGCCGGGGGTTGAGCCTTGGGCATCGGTGGTGAATTGTGTGAGCCGCGACATCTGGTTGATGCTGCGAACGCCGCGTGCGTAGAGCACGCTGGCTCCATCGCCCAAATAGTTGCTGATGCCAGCCAGCAGATTCGTGGTAGCGAAGCTCACGACTTCGCCGCTACCTCCGCCCGTGGTGATGGTTTGAGTTGCGGTGGGTCCGAGTACGGCGATCGTCTTAATCTCTGTCCGGTCAAGCGGTAGTGCGCTGTTGTCATTTTGCAGCAGCACCGCACCCTCAAGCGCGGCTTGCAGTGAGGCAGCCCGACCCCGCAGGTTGTAGCGCGGGATGCTTGTATCGAGTGCCGGGTGATCGAGCCAGCCGAAGTCAATCGCCACGCGCAGAATCCGGCGCACCTTGTCATCGAGATCTGCCTGCGTGATCGCTCCAGCCCTGAGCAGCGGAAGAAGGACTTCCTGGTTGTAATGGGCTCCGGACGGCATCTCGAGATCGAGGCCCCCCTTCACGGCCGCGGTGGCGTCGTAGGTTGCGACCCAATCGGACATGATGATGCCCGGAAAGCGCCACTGCTCTTTGGCCACTTCAACGTTGAGTCGGCGATTCTGGGTCATGTGTTCGCCGTTGGTGAGATTGTAGGAGTCCATAATGGAACCGACTTTGCCTAACTTGACGGCAGATTCGAACACCGGCAGGTAGATTTCCCGTAGGGCCCGCTCGTCGATGACGGAATCGGTATCGTGCCGCAAGTACTCGGAATTATTGCCGAGATAATGCTTTACGGTGGCGGAAACGCCTTCCTTCTGCACGCCCTGTATGTACGCCACGGTGATCTTGCTGGCAAGGAACGGATCTTCGCCGAAATATTCAAAGTTGCGCCCGTTCATGGGGGCGCGGTAAATGTTGACGCCTGGGCCCAGAAGGAACACTGCCCCACGGGAACGGCAATCGCGTCCTAGTTCTTCGCCGACGCGGAGCGCGAGTGCCTTGTCCCAGGAAGCTGCCAAGCCGATGCCAGCCGCGTAGGCGACTGTCGGCGCTGGAATGTGAGCTCCTACCGGGCCGTCGGCCATTTGGAAGAAGGGAATATGGAGGCGTGGCACTGGGTGAGTCCGAAAAGGCGTGTCGCCGCTGAGGAGATCGATCTTCTCGTCGAGGGTCATAGCGTCCACGAGTTCATTGACACGCTTGTCTATCGCCGCGGCGTCGTTGGCGACGAATTGCGCGAAGGTGGAGATACTTGTCAACAGAAGCACACCAACAAGAAAGCTGCGGCTTACACAAGGGACCGAATTCGTGGGCATCGTGACGTTCTCCTTCGAGAAATGGTACGACGAAAAGGGGGCGCATCAAAACGGTATGCATGAACACCGCAATGGCGCACCAATGCAACGGCGCTTCAGGGCTTCGTCTGCCGGCCCAGAAACGGGCTTCGCGGAAACATGGTCTGGTTCGGAATTCGACGACACCGCGCTTCCCCCAAGCCGACTTGAACTAAGCCGCTTTGCGGCGGACGCATTCGCGTGTTGCTGAGCCGACGGTCGAGGTGATCTGAGCTAGTTTGTTGTCGCAGAGGAGGAACCCTCTGTGACCCATCTACGCCAGATCATGCTTGAGGAACTACTGCGCCGCAACTACGCCGAGTCCACCATCCACGCTTACATTCACACGGTCGTGATCGACGCGGCAGAGTTTCCCTTTCATCGCATTCTGCTGATGACCCTCTATGCCACGGGCGCACGTCGCGCAGAAGTGGCGCACCTGAAGATCAGCGATATCGACAGCCAACACATGGTCATTCATATCCGGGGAGGCAAGGGACGCAAGGACCGTGATGTCATGCTCAGCCCCAAGCTGCTCGATGCTCTGCGCGTGTGCTGGCGCGGGCTGAGACGCAAGCCGACCGATTGGCTGTTCCCCGGCAACCGATGGCATACGGCGAGTCATCCTGTCTCCACCAAGGTTCTCTGGAAAGCCTGTCAGCAAGCCGCCGAGCGCGCCGGTCTTGAGCACAAGCACATCCATCCCCATACCCTGCGCCACTGCTTTGCCACTCATCTGCTCGAAGCCTGCGCCGACCTGCGCACCATTTCCGCGCAAGAACTGCTGGTAAAGCAGATCAGTACGTATGACGAGGCCGAACTTTGCAAGTTGCTTCTGGAAATCTCGCTGCTGGATTCGGCCTCAGAATCTCAGCGATTACCTTCTCGCTGAAGAATGCTTGCTTGGCTTTTCGGTGCTTCTCTCTAGTAGTCCCACTGTTCTTCTTTGGAATTCGGCAAGGAATTCCCTGCGACGCCAAACCCGCCGAGACCAAAACAAAATTGTGAAGCGCCGAAGCCGGGGAAACGTCGAATGTCGTATCGTGGGTTTGAACTCGCTTGTCAATGCTGTCACTGCGAATTCTGCCGAGCCTACAGTCATATTCATTTAATTGCTCCCTCCGGAATACCAAAGGGAATCGTGATCTTGAATAAAGTTCCGGTCTCACTTCTCCCATCAAGGTGGATCACCCCGCCGTGATCCTCGACGATCCTCTTTGCTATAGCGAGGCCCAGCCCGCCGCTCTCAGCCTTTCCGTAGCTCACAAAGGGCTGGAAAACGGAGTCCCGAATCGTTGGGGGAATCCCAGGGCCGTTATCCCAGACGCCAATTTGCAAGTAGGCTCGATTTCCTCGCTGCCGGGTGCCTATTCCAATATCTTGGGGCCAGACCAACACGTGAAAATCGCACACGCTAACACTGGTCGCTCTAGCTCCCCCCGGTTCCTTTTATGGCACTAATCGGTTGCTGACTGCCGATGTTCAGATGCGAAATGGATGCTTGAAGCCGATCTGGTCATTTTTGAGAGGCACCGCGCAACGCCACTAGCCGAACTGTAGGAGAAAATTCGTCGCTTAGTTCTTTCTTGACGTCAACCAAAGATGAGGAACTTTGCTCCTCAAATTATCGACGGGACATTGCATTTATGGATCGGTTTTGGCGTTGCAACTCGCTCCTTCATTTCTTGGCGTACCGCATCCTCGGTACACACGAAGGAGCGGGCAATGCCGTCGAAAACTGCAGGATTGTCGCCTCGCGGAATCCGCCGGATTTCGCGTACGAAGGCGCTTTCCGTAGTTGGGTCGCGAGAGTCCTGCTCGATGAAGCGCTGGCGATTTTGCGCCAGAGAAATGCTGCCCAAACGGAACTGTCCAAATGAGCAGTCCAGACGCGCCTATCGAGAAACGGAGTGGCATTAATGCGACTTTGATGCGAGCACGACTTCGCTGATGTTGCGTCCCAAACCGCTTGCGCTGCCGGTTATGAACCAGACTTTAAACATGAAATCGCCGTTCCGCGTTCTAGATGCAAAATCGCCGTCTGGGCGCCAAGAACACTAGGCGAGCTTTCCTCCGCCCTGCATCGCTAGCTGCGGGGTAACCCAGTCAGCATCCGCTTTTTCTGGGGGGTGCGCTTCTTCTAAGAGACAGGTTATTTACAAAATGTTCCGCATCCCCGCCTCGTCACTGGAAAATTGCAGCTCTGATCGAAGAAGCTGCATCGCACCCGCGGCAGAAGAGGTTTAGAAACTCCATGCGCTCCGAAGCATCAGAAAAGGATCGCACGGTTTCAAGGGTCTCGCGGACCGCCGGCTTCCGATGGACCGCGGAAAGAGGATTTATGTCAAAGGTGTGGCTCATTACCGGCGCTTCTCGCGGCCTCGGCCGTGCGTTCACAGAAGCGATGCTTGAGGCAGGAGATCGCGTCGTCGCGACAGCCCGCAATCCAGAACAACTTGTCGAGCTTGAGGACAGGTACTCCGAGAAAGTATGTACTATCCCGCTGGATGTTACCAATGAAGCCCAAGCCAAGGCGGCCTTCGAGACGGCGATTGCATCCTTCGGAGGACTTGACGTGCTCGTGAACAATGCCGGCTACGGTTTTGTGTGCCCCGTTGAAGATACGCCACTCGCCGACTTTCGAGCGCAGATTGAGACCAACCTATTTGGTGTCATCATCATGACCAAGGCTGTGCTGCCCTACTTCCGTGAGCGCAGGGCCGGACACATCATCCAGGTAACCTCGATCGCGGGACGCATCGGACCAGCAGGGCGCGCACCGTACGCAGCTGCGAAGTTCGGGGTTGAGGGTTTTTCGGAGTCGCTGTCCAAAGAGATCAGACCGCTCGGCATCAAGGTCACGATCATTGAACCTGGCGGCTTTCGTACAGACTTTGCCGGGTCCTCCACCCAACTGAGCGAAGGCCGCCCAGAGTATGACTCCACCGTCGGTGCGGCTGTTCGCTTCCAGAGGAGCTATGACGGGAAACAGCCAGGGGATCCGGCGAAGGCAGCGGCGGCGCTTCTACGCGTCGCCTCGCTCTCCGAGCCGCCGCTACGGCTGTTGCTCGGAAACGACTCTTACGCGGCAGCCGAGAAGAGCGCTCTGGATAAGATCGAGTCAGACAGGCACTGGAAGGATCTCAGCCTCTCGACTGACTATTCGTCCGACGAGACACCCGTCTAAGAATCCGGTGAATTCCTGAAGGACGATGGTGTTGAGGGCGTCGCGCTGTATGGAACAGCGCACAAATATCTCAGGTGTGCGATGGGAGTGTCAGGCTATGAGCTGAATCCAAGATCTGATTCTTTTTGAATGCCCGTTCAATCACGTCGGCGGCCACAGCAGCCGGGATGTATTTCCCTCGCCGAATGCTCCACCACATCTTAACCGTGCAGCTTCGATGTGGCTGCCCACTGCGGTTTCTCCAGCCACGCTCACATGTCGAGAGTCTTTGTCAGTTGCTGGGAGTGACCCCGGAGCGAATATCGCCGTAGTTTGTAGCACTTTCCTGCAAGGCTGACACCTTTCGGCAAGCAGGCGTGCCTCGTTCCAGATAAAAGAAATCAAGGCGCTCGTGCAGTTCAGACGCAGGGCCCCGTTTGCATGTGGAAAAGAGAAGAGGATGAAGCGGCATTCAATCGCCAGGCTGCGCAGGTCTCACCTAGCAATTGCCGAACTGCAACGCTATCCAGAAATTGAGGTATTTGCAAAAGATGCAGGACATAAGCCTTTCCGGCTACATGGACGGCCTTTACGGTTATGCGATGGTTCTGAGCCGCAATCCGGTGGTGGCGGCGGATCTGGTGCAGGAAACCTACCTTCGCGCTCTCAAGGCGAAAACAAGCCTTCGCGCCGGCAGCAACGTGAAAGGCTGGCTATTCACGATCCTGCGTAATATCTGGCTCAACCATTTTGCGCCATGAACGTTGCGGGACCCAAAATCGCCGAACTGGAACCGGATGAGACCCACGCCGATGTCGAGCGTTCCAAACTGTTCGGCAACCACTAGCGGTGCATGATTTGGCAGCATGACCCCACCGCTGCCCGCCCGAATTGTCTTCGTCCCGGCAGCGATATGTCCGATCACCACGGGTGTGGCTGAGCAAGCCAGCCCCTGAATGGCGTGATGTTCCGCCACCCAGTAGCGTTTGTATCCCAATTGCTCAACGTGCCGCGCCAATTCCACAGAGCGCGCAATGGCCCTTCCCGCGGGCTCACCTGGTCGCGTAGGTACCAGATCCAACACCGAAATAGGTAAAGATTGTTCAGTGGCTTGTACTGTAGTCGTTTTACGCGTGAGGCCGAGGCTGTGCGGTGCAACCGTTTCCGCGCCCCCATCAACTGCGGCGCACGTGATCTCCAATCTGTGTGTCACAGTAATCGCTCCTTTATTTCCCCTCCGATGTGACTGCACTCTGCGTTCGTTCGAGATCGCTGAGCTTTTTCTGCTGTTCGGCGCTGAGAATGTTGAAAATCTTGGACTGCATGCGGGCGTTCGCGACGATCAACCTTGCCAGCAGACTTGCTTCTGTATCGGCGAGAGCCTTGACCTGCTTTGTATTTAAGTGTTCACTGCCGATTGCAAGTAGGCTCTCTCGTGTAGTTCGAAGCTGCGTCATCAAAGGCTCGACACGACGTTGTTCCCACATCATGACTCGCTGGATAGCCTCAACTTGGGATGGTGTCAAACTGAGATACGTGGCCAAAGAGGGATTGAGTTGAAAAGATGAGAACGGCAATGCCACCATTACGACTTCGCTTCCTTGCGTTGAGTCCGGTTTTGCTTCAACATCCGGGATTCTCGCCAAGTTCTGTTCTTCGATTCCACGCCACAGGCTGAGCAGTTCAAACTGCATGTGGGTGAGTTGGAATTGCTCGGCACTCATTTCTCTCGCCTGCTCGCTGCTTAAGTCGCCTCGCTTGGCAGCGTCTGCGATCGTCGCGAGTGTGGCAGAGAACTTCTGTGTGAGAGCAATCATTAATGAGTCATAATCCCGCAACACTTGTTTGGGATCCTCCGGCACAATGGCCGTATTTGTTACGACATTCGTGACTGCTGGGTCTTCAACGGGAGAGACGAGCACTGAATCACTTCTACCGTGAGCCTTCGTATCGTCTTCACCACCAGCCGCAAATGAACCGGGTACCACAGTAGCCAGGAGAAGAAGCGATAAAAACATCTTTGTTTTCATTTGAAACTTCCTTTTAACTATTGCTGCCACCCTCCTCCGAGTGATTGATAAAGTTGCACGAGCGCCAAACGCTCATTCAGCTGGGCTTGCACCAGGTTGAGTTCCGCTGAAAAGTAATTCGTTTCGCTGGTCAGCACTTGCAGGTAGCTCGCGCCGCCGTTCTTGTAAAGAACCTCGGAGAGTTGATCGGTCTGCTGCGCCGCCTGTGTGAGCAATTCTTGTTGTTCGCGGAACTCGCGGTCTTTTTGAGAAGCGACGAGTGAATTGGAAACTTGTTCCAGGGCGTTCTGAACCGTTTGCTCGTAGGAGAGCACGGTTTCTTGCCAGTTCGCGCGGGCGAGCCTGAGTTGAGAGCGGAGCGCGCCACCTTGGAAGACCGGTTGACTTACATTGAGGGCCGCGTACCAAGTCTCCGCGGGCGCTGTGATGAACTGGTGCAAGGCGTTGCTCTCCAAGCCTCCCAGTCCGGTGAGTGAAACATTTGGAAAGAATGAGGCTTTTGCCACGCCGATTTGTGCGTTCGCTGCCACCATCATCTCTTCCACTTGGCGGACGTCCGGCCGGCGCTCCAGTAATTCCGAGGGAAGGCCGGCCGGAACGTTTTGGGGGACGGGCTGTTCGGTAAGCGGGCGTCCGCGGGGAATGGATTGAGGATTTTCGCCGAGCAGAACACTGAGCACGTTCTCCTGTTGCTGGATTTGCCGCTCTAGGTCTGGGATCGTTTCGGACGCGGTGTAGACGAGCTGCTCTGCTTGGCTCACGTCTAGTCCGGAGTTCGAGCCGTGGCTTTCAAGGAACTGCGTTAGCTTGAGGGACTCTTGCCGTGAGGCCAGCGTGCGCTGTGAAATTTCGAGTTCATTGTCGAGCGCCCGCAGCTGGAAATAAGCTGTCGCTACGTTAGCAACCAGCGAGGAGATGACGGCTCGCTGCCCCCATTCGGTTGCGAGTAACTGGGCACGGGCTGCCTCGGTTTGCCGGCGATA
>Ga0307477_10001624_pt1 | contig 18572 bp, 16 predicted proteins | sample atmos_gasesECM2C_FD_203316 | JGI IMG/M metagenome (GOLD analysis project Ga0307477, IMG submission 203316) | Hardwood forest soil microbial communities from Morgan-Monroe State Forest, Indiana, United States - atmos_gasesECM2C_515 | ecosystem: Environmental > Terrestrial > Soil > Temperate...
CGCCCGCCTCCGCCGCGCCCTCGACGAATACACCGTAACCGGAATCAAGACCAACGCCGGCCTCTTCCGCCGCATTCTTACCGAACCCGATTTCCTGCGCGGCGAAGTCCACACCAAATGGCTCGATCAACTCCTCGCACGAAAAAAGCACGTTGCCTCCCAACTCGAATCCAGCGCCGCCGATGCCGCCGCCATAGCCGCCGCCCTCTGGCAATATTCGCAGTCGCAGAAAAACTCCGCCCCGCAGTCAACGCCAGCCACCTCCTCGCGTTGGAAGCAAGAAGCCCGCCGCGACCAATTGGACCGCACTCCATGAAATTTGAGGTGCGCATCGATAGTCGTACATGTGACGTCGAACTCACCCGGGACGCAGACCGCTGGCAATTCTCGCTGGACGGCAAAGCGGTCGACGCCGACACCGTCGAAATCGCCCCCAACATTTTCTCCATACTCTTGAACGGCAAGTCCTACGAAATTCGCATCACTCCCACACCCGCTGGAACCCTCACCCTGCAAACCGCTCATCACGAATTCACCGCCGAAGTCATCGATCCGCGCGCCTGGCGCGGTCGTCGCCACGGCGCCCTCGAAGCCGAAGGCCGCCAGCAAATCCTCTCACCTATGCCCGGCAAAATTGTCCGCGTGCTGGTTCAGGAGGGAGAAAAGGTAGATGCAGGGCAAGGCTTGCTCGTAGTCGAAGCCATGAAAATGCAAAACGAGGTTCGCTCGCCCAAAAGCGGCACCGTAGAACGCTTATTGGTGAAGGAAGGCCAGCCAGTTAACGCCAGCGAAGTTCTCTGCGTGGTTGCCTGACTCACATGGGAAATTGGTGCACGAATATTTCTTTGCAGGGCGTTTCTCAAGCGGAAATTGTTCACGTTTTGGAGGAACTCGGGAGGCGCGCTTACGTGACGCCTGCCAATTCGAATTGGTGCACCCTTTACGACCAGGAGTGCGACCGCTTTGATCTGGATGTTCTGGAATCCTTGGCGCTCACCCTTTCATTGCGCCTTAACTGCACCGCGCTAGCTACCTTCAACGCTGACGACGATATTCTCTGGCTCGGTATCTAACAGAATGGAGATCGCACAGCTCGCTATGCCTCCACGCGCGCGTTCTTTGAAGATGGAGGCGATTTTCCGGAACCAGGCGAAGTCGCCGCGCTTCTTTGTCGAATCTTTGACAAATCGCTAGCCTCGGCCGCGGTACGGCGGATCCTCCGCCGGCCTCACAGTGGGGCGGCGGGACTCCTCGCGATAATTGTCCGAATTCCATTTGCCTATCTGTTTGAAATAGCGCGCCACCAAGACTTGCAGAAAGCTTTGGAGCTTCCCACGGGCTCAGTAGGCGGTGGTTACAGGTACGTTGACAGGGGTGAACTGCCGGAGGGCGTGGCGCCCGAAATGATGAAGAAGACCCTGGGCGGCAGAAGCAATTAGGGTACGAGGCCTTTTACCGGCTTGGCGGTTTTGGCCGCTTCGGGGAGTTTACCGGCGGCTTCGATCACCTGCTCGGCGAGATAATTGCTCACCCGCGCCTCATCACGCGCGATGGCCAGATACGCCGCCCGCAATAATTGCTCTTTGCGATTGCGCAGCGTGTCGCGAATCGTCTGCTGCACTTGCGGATCGGTTATCCCGCGCTGTCCCGGCGATTCGCGGGTCACCAGCTTCAAAATCCGGAAGCCGTCCTTAACCTGCAGCACCGGACTTACCTGCCCCGGCTTCATTGCCACGACCATCTTCTTCAGCGCCGGGTCCGACTGATTCAGCGCCGACTCCGGCACATATCCCAAATCTCCTCCCGTGGTGGTCGTATTCATGTCCTCGGAATAATCCATGGCCAGTTGCGCAAAATCCGCGCCGCTATTCAGCCGGTCCATCAACATTTTTACTTTGCGTTGCGCTTCCGCCTCATTGGTCGCGTCATCGTTCTTCCGGTTGCGAATTTGCGGTTCTTTCCGCGGCGTCACCACGATCTGCGCGATGCGATACTGCGGCTCCGCCACATTGAATTGCGCCTTGTTCGCATTGTAAAACTCGGAGACGTCCTGGTCGGTGATCGTAATCTTGGCCACCACTTCGCGGTTCAGCAATTTCTGTATGGAGAGCTGCCGCCGCAAATCGCGCTTCAAATCATCCGCCGATACCCCGCGTTCCTTCAACTGCCGCTGAAACTCGTCTTCCGTGTACGGGCTCTTCAGCTCCGTGAATTTGTCCTCCACCTCGCCGTCGCTGGCCTCCAAGTTCAATTTCTTCGCGCGCTCCAGCAAGATCTCGTTGTTGATCAGCTCGTCCAACACGTTCAGCTTCAGCGACAGCGCCTCTTCTTGCGACGGCTCCTGCCCCTCCGGGCTCACCCGCGTCCGATAAAATTTGTCCACGTCATCGCGCTTGATATCCTGCCCGTTGACGCTCGCCCACACGTCCGGCGCCGGCTGCTTCTGCTGCTTGCAACCCGCCCCAAACAAAATCACCATCCCCAGCAGCGAGATGGCGATGTAAGCGCAGTTGTAGGGGCAGGCTTTTTTACCCTGATCTGCGAAGGGAGCCTGTCCCAGCCCCGCAGGAGCTCTTTTCTCTTCTGCAAAAGAGGAAAATCTCAAGGACTTACTCAGGCAGCTTTCTTCACGCGACCCGCTCGAATGCACGCCGCGCAAACCCGCATCTGCTTCTTCGCGCCGTTCACTACTCCGCGCACCGTCCGCAAATTCGGATTCCACCGCCGACGCCGCGTATTATTCGCGTGACTGATCACATTCCCGAAATGCGGCCCTTTGCCACACAATTCACACTTCATCGCCATAAGTATTCCTGTTCCATCCACCTAAAATGTCAAAAACGTAAGCCCTCATTCTAGCAGACCCACCAACGTTTTCCCACTCACCATTGCTGTAACTCGACGCTCGCGTTGACACTCCCGCCCCCGTGCTCGATACTCTTTTCCGATGATTGGCCAGCTTCGCGGACGCCTCGCCGACAAACGCCCTAATCAAGTCCTCGTCGATGTCGGCGGCGTCGGCTACCTCGTGCAAGTCCCGCTCTCCACGTTCGCCTCCCTCGGCGAACTGCACACCGAAGTCACCCTGCTCATCCACACCCACGTGCGCGAAGACGCTCTCTCCCTCTATGGCTTTCTCTCCTCCCGCGAAAAGCATTTCTTCGAGCTGCTGCTCTCCGCTTCCGGTGTCGGGCCTTCGCTCGCCCTCAAGATCCTCTCTGGCATGAGCGTCGAAGAACTAGTCCCCGCCATCCGCGGCGGCGACTTGGCCCGACTCACGCGCATTCCCGGCGTCGGCCGCAAAACCGCCGAGCGCATCGTTGTCGAACTAAAAGACAAGCTCGAGGCCGTGGCCCTCGAAGCGCAGAAGCCAGCCGCTGCCTCCGCCGCAGGAGCCGAAGCCGACGTAATCTCCGCCCTCGTCAATCTAGGCTACGATGGGCGCACCGCCGAAAATGCCGTAGCCGAAGCCAAGCAAGAGGTTGGCGCTACCGCCAGCTTCGAAAAACTCCTCCGCGCCTCCCTACAATCCCTAAGCGCCCCCAAAGGCCGTTCCACCCGCGCCGGCGCTTGAATCTCCTCTTCTCTGCGCGAAGTCAGCGAATTCTGCGACTCTGGGTAATCTTTGGTCTTCCTCTGTGTTCTCCGTGCTCCGCCCTCAATAGCCTCTGTGTTAATCTTCTGCTCGCATGCCAGACGCCAGCGCAAGACGCCAACCTACCCGCATAGTTTCCGGTGCCCCCATCGATGAAGACCTCCGCATCGAAGCCAGTGTCCGCCCGAAGCGCCTCGACGAATACATCGGCCAAAAGCGTGTAAAGGAAAACATCCAGATCGCCATCCAAGCCGCCCGCAGCCGCGAAGAAGCCCTCGACCATGTCCTCCTCTACGGTCCTCCGGGCTTAGGCAAAACCACTCTCGCCCAAATCATCGCCAACGAGCTGAACGTCCCCATCAAAACCAGCGCCGGCCCCCTCCTCGAACGTAAAGGCGACCTGACCGCCATCCTCACCTCGCTGGAAGCAAAAGAAGTCTTCTTCCTCGACGAAATCCACCGCCTGCAACCCGCTGTGGAAGAAGTCCTCTACCCCGCCATGGAAGATTTCCGGGTCGACCTCATCATCGGCCAGGGTCCCGGCGCGCGCATTCACCCGTTCCCGCTTGGCCATTTCACCCTGATCGGCGCCACCACCCGCGCCGGGCTCATCACCGCCCCGCTCCGCTCCCGCTTCGGCATCGTCCATCGGCTTGATTTCTACGAGCCTGACGATCTGCTGATCATCCTGCACCGCTCTGCGAAAATTCTCGCTATCGAGATGGACGAAGGAGGCGCCGAAGAAATCGCCCGTCGCTGCCGGGGAACGCCGCGCGTGGCCAATCGCTTGCTTCGCCGCGCTCGCGATTTCGCCGAAGTGCGCGCCGCCGGCCGCATCACCCGCGCCGTAGCCCAGGAGTCCCTGGCAATGTTGGGGATCGACGAAAACGGTCTCGACGAAGTCGACCGCAACCTGATGTTAGCCCTGATCGACAAATATGGCGGAGGCCCCGTAGGCGTCGGCACACTCGCCGCCGCCCTCAGCGAAGAAGAAGACGCCATCGAGGAAATGTACGAGCCCTACCTCATGCAGATCGGCATGATCGACCGCACGCCCCGCGGCCGCGTAGCCACCCCCCGCGCGTACCAATACTTCGGCAAGGAACCCCCTCGCCGCCAACCCCGCCTCTTTTAAATCCTCGGGCTTAAGGCTGTGCGTTGTCCGCGCTGGAGGCGCTATAATTACCAAATGACGCAACAAGCTCTTGATCTGCTTCAGAAAGCGCTATCCCTCTCTGAGGAGGAGCGCGCTGACCTGGCTTGCTCTCTTATGGAAAGCTTGGACGCTGCAGTTGACGAAGGGGCGCAGCAGGCCTGGAACGAGGAAATCAGCCGCCGACTCGCAGAATTGGATTCGGGGAGAGCCAAGACCGTTCCGTGGCCCGAGGTCCAACGCCGGATTTCATCCCGACTGACGCATGGGAAATAAGCAAGTCGAATTCCATGAAGCAGCAACCGTGGAGTTCGAAGCTGCCTTCGAATGGTATTTCGAGCGCAGCGAACGCGCGGCCTTACGATTTGCGCGCGAGGTCGACCGAGCCATTGCGCTAATCGGCAACGCGCCGGGGCGTTTTCCCGCTGGCATTAGTGGCACCAGGAAGTTCCTGCTGCAAGGGTTCCCGTTCGCTATCGTTTACCGCGAACTTCCAGCGGCAATTCAAGTCCTCGCCGTGGCGCACGGCCGCAAACGCCCGAATTACTGGAAAGCACGAGCTTAGCAAAGGCGAAATCCGCTCAGCCGCAGCTGCGACGAAATATTCAGTTCGACATACTCCGCAGCAGCCTAGCATCGGCTTGTCAGCTTTGCAGGAGGCGCTATGAAGTCATCGCGTCGAACATTCTTGGGAGCAAGCCTGGCATTGCCGGCGCTGTGGGAAGCAACCCCGAATTTGGCGGGCAAAGCACGCCCCAAGGAAACGCCGACCGCAGAAGATTCCTCCTTCGATCCATGGGTGGAGATTCATCGCGAGAATCTCCTCCACAACGTACAAGAGATTTCGCGCCGCGTCGCCTCCCGCCCCATCCTCGCGGTCATCAAGAACAACGGCTACGGCGCCGGTGTCGCCAATATCGCCCGCCTGCTCGAACCGCAAAATGAGATCGCTGGTTTCGCCGTCGTCAAGTTCCACGAGGCTATGACCCTCCGCGACGCCGGAATCCGCAAGCCGATCCTGCTGCTCGGCCCATTCGACGAGCGCAACCTGCACGATGCCGCCGCGCGCAACATCATGCCCATGATCTACACGCCCCAAGCGGATGCCCTGGACAAAGTCGCAGCAAAACTCCAGAAGCCGGTGCCGCTGCACATTTGCGTCGATACCGGCATCGGCCGTGTTGGCGTCCCTTACCATCAAGCCGCGCCGCTGATCCGCGATCTCGCTTCCCGCAAGTCTGTACAGATTAGCGGCACCATGATGACCTTTACCGAAGACGCCGAGCTCGACAAGGAACAAATCCGCCGCTTTCAGGAAACCTGCGCCGCGTTGGAAAAGGAAGGCATCTCGCTCGGCAAAAAGCATGCCGCCTCCAGCTTCGCGCTCTTCCAGCATCCCGACGCTTTCTTGGACATGGTCCGCCCCGGCATGGCCATCTACGGTATCTATTCCGAAAACGAATTGCGTCACACCGGCGTAATGGCCCTCCGCCCCGCATTAAGCCTCAAAGCCCGGGTGATCTACGTCAAAAAACTGCGGAAGGGCGACAGCGCCGGCTACAACCGCGCCTACATCGCCAAAGACGAAGTTTGGGTGGCCACCTTGCCGGTAGGCCATGCGGATGGCTGGCCACGCGTCGCCGCCAACGGCGCGAAAGTCCGCATCAATGGCGAACTTTATCCCGCAATCGCTTCCGTATCCGCCAGCCACTGCATCCTGGAAATCGGCAGCGAAGAACGCGTAAAAATCGGCGACACCGCAATCTTCTTCGATGCGCAGCCAGGCTCGCGGCCCGAAGACGTCTCCGAAGCCTGCGGCGCCTCGGTCTACGACTTGACCATGCACCTCAACCCGCTGCTCCCCAGGCGAATCGTGTGAAGCAGAGCGTATATCTTTCACTGGGATCGAATATGGGCGACCGAGCCAAGAATTTGCGCGACGCACTCGCCTCGTTGCGCACGGCAGACATGGATGTGACAAAAATTTCGTCGATATACGAAACCGAGCCCGTCGATTACTTGGACCAGGCATGGTTCCTGAACATGGCCGTGGAAACCGAGACAGAATGGGCAGCGCTGGACCTGCTGCACGCTCTACGCGGAATCGAAACGCAAATGGGCAGTAAGAAGCTAATCGCCAAAGGTCCCCGCCTGATCGATATGGACATTTTGTTATTCGGGGACGCCATCATCAACACGCCGGAGCTGCAAATCCCGCATCCGCGCATGCATCTGCGCCGCTTCGTCCTGCAACCGCTCGCCGAGATCGCGCCGAATGTGCGCCACCCGGTTTCATCTCTAAAGGTCTCCGAACTATTGGAGCGCACGCCCGACAAAAGCGCCGTACGCAAGTTCAACGAGAAATATTGTAGCGGCCGGCTTTAACCGGCCAGCCCGAATAGCGTCGCCAGAAGGGAGCCTTTTTATGATGTCCGATGCAGCAGAAGCCGATGCAGCGTCATAGTCTTAGGCTGCAGCGCGTCGAGCTCGATCAAGGCGAGCGGGCCTTCCGTGATTTCGCGCCAGCGGTACACACCGGCTTCGGTCTCCTGCACCTCGCGGCCGTTGGGCCGGCGCAGAAATTCGCGCGCATCGTCAGCCGAAGCCGTCTCGCGCAGCGTCGGGCGCGCCAGCGCTTCCACTGCGTAGCTGCGCAGCAGCTTGTTCCAGTACTGGCGGAACAGGTCGCCTGAGGCAAAGATGTCGCTCCAGGCCACTTCGCCGCCATAAGCGATAATCACGCCGACCACGTGCTCGCCTTTCAGGCCGGATGTCGCGCGCGCGAAACGCCGCTGCACTTGTTCCACGAAGCTGTCGACCGAACCGCCAACGCTGCGCCCTTCGTAGATTTTTCGATACGACTGCGTGGGCGCCTCGGCGATCACCGTTTGCGCGACCGAACCAGGACTGATAAGCGGTGCGGGAGCGGAACCCGCAGCGGTGGCCAGCCTGGCGGCGGCACCGGAGCTGCCTGCAACAGCTCCCCACACTTCGTCTTGTTTCTGTTCGACCGCGGCTTGCTCCCGGACGCTCGGATGCACAATGGTCTTCGATGCCGTGAATTGCGAGCTAGTGCCCGTCCAGCGGCCATGCTCGACGCAGAACACATCGAGAGGCAGCGGCTCCGCGCCGACCGGGACGATGCGATCCTTGCCGATAATGCGATCCTGCTTGCCACCGCTCACCAATTCGCCCGCCAGCAGCAACAGCGGCCGCTTGCTGCGGTTGATCAGCACTAACTGGTTGACCGACGCGCCGCCGTCGTATTGCGGCGTTGCGATGGGCCGAACCTGCCCGCGATTGCGCACCATCCCCGCGGCTCCGTGCTCGCTAACGATGACCTCGCCGCTGGCCAGGCCCTCTTCGAGCGTGAGAAATGCGCTGGTATCTTGCGAGGAGCCACTGACCACCGGAAAAATGGCGATATTCTCGTAGACAACAGGGTCGAGGATGCGCCAGTCGCCTTCCAGGCGCTGCGACCCCTTGGCAGTGTGCGGGGCCGCCCAGACGAAGGCCAAACCGCCAAATGTGGCAATAACCATCAGGGCGCCGATGATCGGAGCGAAGAGCGAACGTTGCATGGAACCTCCTTGCAGTGCAGAAGACCTGCTCAGGAGTTAGAACGGCAGGATTGGAATTTCTTGCAGAGAGAACCGAATGGGCCCTGAAACGAAGCTACAGAGCAGGAGGTTTTGCGAGAATTGTGGGCGGAGGCTTAACTGCCGCCGTGCGGGTCGCCCAGATTGAGGCGGCCCTTGGGCCGTTTGTTCTTTAGCGCCTCCCCTTCTTGTCGCTCGTACTCGGCCATTTCTTCTTCCGTGTAGGAATAGGAGTCGCGGGAGGCAAACATGGAATTGGTCTTGGCGGCCTTTTTCTTCTTCTTGCGCAGCTCGCCAAATTCATAGCGCACCTGGCGCAACGGAGCTTCGATCGCCTTGATTTCGACCAGCAAATCGCTGACTTTTTCGAGGAAATCGTGCAAATGGAAAGGCCGCGAGACGTAGGGCAGCTTGGCCCGCTCCAACGGCTCGATGTACTGCTCCCCGCCCACTTCGGGAATCAAGTACAAGGCCCGCAGCCGGCCGCCCTCTTCAGCAGGAACGTTGGTCAGCTCGCGCAGGGTGACAAACAGGGGGCTTTCCGTGCCGGTGATGGTCACGTTGGCGATAACCAGGGACCATTCGCCGGTGCGCAGCTCGGCTAGAAATGCCTTGGTGTCTGGCACCATGCGCACACGCCAGCCCTCGGAATCGAGCATCTGCTTGAGCGCAGCCTGGCTTTGCGCATCGTCATCAAGGATGAGGATGCCAACCTGCCGCGGCTCGATTGGAGAAGCAGGGGTACCCATTTTCAGAGTATAGCGTTCAAGCCGGTTGAAGGGCGCGGGAAGGTCAGCACAGGCGGCGTATCGGCCAACAGCAGCCGTAAGTCGAGTATCCGGTTCGGGTTATTGGCCAATAACGAAATTTGTGGCGGTGATGTAGCGTTTGGAAGCAGAGCCATCCCAGAAGACGCGGTAGGTGGAGGTGACTGTGGACGCGCGGACGGTGTAGAAGACCTGTACCCCGTCGCGAGACCATTCCCCGTTGCTTGCGGATTGGTCGGGTGGGGTCAGAACCGTGCGGCGCTTGCTGCGCAGCTCGTACAGAAAAATGCCTCCAGCGGGCCGATTTGCGGTGCTCGCTGTGCCGAGCGGCCCGGCCGTGTAATTGGCGGAGACGAGCAGCAGATCGGGATTGCCCGGATTGACTCGGAGGGTATCGGATTCGCGAACCTCAAAGCTGGTGCCGTAAATGTCTCGCAAGGCAACCGTTTGCGTGACGTTCCCATCATCGGCAATCCAATACGCATTCTGCAGGTCGGTGGCTAGCAGAAGGTGGGTGTCCACCCAACCTTGCAAAGCACTGACGCTACCGGTGTAGAGTGGCGCGGGAGTCTCTGGCGAAGCTGCGGGGAGAGTCCAGATCTGCCATTTCTGATCTTGGCTGTTGAGATAGGCGATGCGGGCATCATCAAGAGACCAGAAGGATTGGCGAACCGCGCCGTGAACCAAGTCGCGGGAGCGACCGGTATCGAAGTCGAATAGCACTATGGCGCTTTCCGGAGCAGCCTTGGGATCCGCGCGCACGTAGAGGAGCTTCTTGCCGTCATGCGAGAGAGCAAGATCGGTTCCCGCCGGGCCAGCGACCTTTTTCACCGCTCCACGGCTGACGACGGTCTTCCCCGTCGAAGCGACATAGGCGACGGCGGTCGGCACCTTAAACCCCGTGATCGTCGTTTCCGGAGCGGTCTTTTTCTTGGCGGCATCGTCGGAGTCATCTTCGCTTTGGTTGATGATGCGAGGAAATAGCTCGGCGGCAATCCGCGCGCAGCCCTTGAGCGTACCGAGCTGGGGATGTTCGACGACCGCGTTGAAGGTGAACTTGGTGGCGGACATTCCGTCAGAGCAGGCTTCGCGGGACAAATGAATCGTGGTGTTGACGCCGACGGCGGTGTCTTTGGCGTGGTAGGTCCAGGCTTGACCTGACGGATCGTGTTCCACCTCAGCCGGTTCCAACGCAATCGGCGGATAACCGGGACGATCGAGTCGCTCTGGCCCTTTTTGGCCGATGCGCAGACTCCAAGCGGGATTATTTCCGGAGGCGAGGAGAAGGATTGGGAAATGTTTGGATTGCGGCGATGCGGGAGCAGTTGCCGGAGCGGGAGAAGAATTCGGCTTCTTAGTCGTGGCAGGTGCCTGCGCCCAAGCAATGGAGCCGCCGGTTACGACCAAGACGACCGAAGCAAGGAAAAGTGATCGTGCTCGCAGCGGCATGCGCCCGGATAAATCCCCCGCAGAGAGGATACCGCGCCGCAGGCGACCGGTACAAATAGCGATTGGCGCGGACGATGGGTCAGTTTCCGACAGAGTGGCTGTACAGCTAATGACCGCGTTCTGATACCCATCCGGTTTTGGATAGAGACTCATTTCCAACAGGCTCTCTTTCACAAAGCCCAGATCGACGGAGCGCAATTATTGAAAGGTTCGCACCAAAAGTCCGCCGCCCAACAACAGAACCAGTGAAAGACCAACCTGCGTAACGATGAGTGTTTTCCCCAAATAGCCAACACCACCAGCCAAGCTGCGCGCGGTTTGCTGCAGTATCACGGCGGGATCTTGGCGCGAAGAGCGCCACGCTGGCATAAGTCCAATAAGAATTCCGGTCAGCACCGCCATAGCGATTGTGAGCGTCAACACGCGAGCGTCAGGACTCAAGTCGAGAGTGACTGGAGTCGAATATCCTTCGCTCATAAGCATCACTAGCAAACGGCTTCCCCAGTAGGAAAAAGCGATACCCAAAACAGCGGCGCCCAGCGAGAGGATCAATGTCTCGGTGAGAACTTGGCCCGTCAGATCGCGGCGACTGGCGCCAAGAGCCACACGCACGCTCATCTCCGCGGTTCGCGTTGATGCCCGTGCCAACATCAAGTTCGCAAGATTCACACAAGCGACGAGCAGAATCACGCCGACTATGCCCCATAGCACATAGAGCGGCCGGGTAAATTGCGCGCGCAGGTCCTTTGCGATACCTGTCGCCACGGGGGTCACTTCCAGCCCCATGGAGAGGAACCTCTGTCGCCGGGGTCCTGGAATTTCAGTTGAAGCAGTCGCTTGCAAGACGCCGGGCCAGAAGGAACGAAGTTGTGAGCGGGCCTGAAGAATGTCGACGCCAGCCTTCAGGCGCCCAGTAACAAAGACCCAAAGAATGGACCTATCCTCCAAACTGAACGGGCGATTCTGAATTGCAGGATATGCAGTGATGGGAACACTGATGTCAGGCGGTTCGCCCGGCGTCATGCCTGTGAACCACTTTCGCGTTACGCCGACAATCGTGAATGAGTGGCCTTCGATGCGAATTTGGCGTCCGATAACGTCGGGGGCATTAGCCAAGTGCTGTTGCCAAAACCGATAGCCAATAACCGCTACTTGGGATGTTGTGCCGCTGTGAGGATTTACATCCTCTGGTGTCAACAAACGCCCGAAAAGGGGAACAACGCCGAGCCCCGAATAATAATTTCCAGTCACCGCAAGAATTTTGTGCTGCGAAGGCACTCCGCCCACTTCTGCGCTGAACGTTCCCCCTGCCCATCCCATCAAGTCAGAAAAGACGAGCTGCCCTCGTTCAATTTCTTTGAACATCGGATACGACAATGGGATTCCTTTCCCATCAAGTCGCGAAATAGCGAGCTCCACAAGCCGTTCCGGTTCCCACACCGGGAGGTCGCGAAGCAGTAGGGCATTGACCAGAGTGAATATGGCCGCATTTGCGCCTATCCCGAGCGCAAGTGAAATCACCGCTACCGCTGTGAAGCCCGGACTCTTGCACAGGACGCGCAGGGCATAGCGAAGGTTTTGCCTAAGGTGCCTCATCGCGAGTTTTCCGAAATCAAACACGCAGAGTCACGTCCCCTCACGATTACCCCATGCGAGGAGTTCTTCCAAGCCAATCTTACACCGCGAATCCATGCCCGTATCAAGTCCCGGATGATTTCGGGCGGCCGACAGGACAGTCGGGATAATCCGTGCAGCCGATTAGGTTAGGCAAGGAATGGCTGGGAAAAGAAAAAGCCGGCGGTCGCGACAGGACGGGCCGCCGGCTGGAAGTGCGAAGGCTAGTTCAGGACTGGCGGACGGTCGTCGCGGGGACGATCACGATCTCGATCATCGTCGCGGTCACGGCGGCCATCGCGATCATCCCGATCGCGGTAGTCATCACGGTCGCGGGGATGGTCGCGGTCCCAGCCTTGACGATCATCGTCGCTCCAGTCGCGGGCCCATTCGCGCCATTCGCGGTCGCGGCGGTCGACGATTTCGAAGTCGGCGCGGCACCCGCGGTCGACCCAAATGCGGTCGCGGTCGTAGCCCCAGGTACGATTGAAAACGCAATCGGCTTCGCTGCGCTGGCGGATGATAAAGACGCCGTCGCGGGTGTCAACGGCGCAGAAGTTGCGGTTCATGTAGTCGGAGGGGCAATAAACGAGGCTGGCGGAACGCGCTTGCCAGTCTCCGGTGACGCTGAAGTCGGCGCGACAGCCGCGGTCCACCCAGATGCCGCGCTTGCCGTAGCCCCAGGTTTGGCCCTCGACACAAGCGGCTTGGCTGCGCTGCCGAATCATGCGCACGCCGAAGCGGGAATCGGCCGGGCACCAGGTGCGCCCCATGTCATCAGAGGGGCAATAGACAATGTAGGATTCGCCCCAGCCACGAAATTGGTTGTCGGGAGCACGGAATGCACTTTCTTGGCGGGCGTCGCGATCCTGGTGGGCATCGCGATCCGCGTAATGATCGCGGTCGTGATCATCTCTGTGCTCGACCACAACGGGAGTCAGAATTCGGACTTCAAACTCCGCGCGGCAACCGTGATCAACCCAGATGCCATTTTTATCGAAGCCCCAAGAATAATTCTGGACGCATTTGGCCTCGCTTTTCTTGTGGACCATTTGCACGCCGCCAGTGGTGTCAACCTGGCAGACGCGGCGATGCATGTCATTGGACTCACAAGACATTCGCAGCGCCTCCTGGGGGACCGGTATCGCGTGGACTGGCTTGCTTGTGAACACAATAGCCAGGAGAAAGGCGGCATTGATCAAGAAAAGAGGCAGAGACGCATACCTTCGCAACGCGGAATGAAAACGGATCATAGCGATTCTCTCCAGTTCGGGACCCGCCGGCATTGCCGGCATGGGTCAGTTGTAGGTCGTTAAGTTCACGATAGAGAAGAAACCCGTGGGCGGCTAGAAGGATTCGGGAAGGCGTTTCGCCAGAGGTAATAGCACGTTCGGAGGTTCTGGCAAGGCGTGGCTGTACAGTCAGGGGCGAAAGAAATACGAAATAGAGCTTGACAAGGGCGAAATAAAAGCGAATACTTCCACTGCTGTGAGGTGGGCCATGTCCCCAGTTCATCCTAGATCGTCGTCGGCCTTTGCTGTCCGGCGGCTCCCCGCTCGACAAACCGCGCTGTTCCCTGCCGTTTGCGATGAACCAGACCCAAAAGTTCGGACCGGATCTGATCGTGCCCCGATCGTGACTGGTCCTGGCGGCAGCATCTCGGGTTGCCCCGCGCCGGATTGCCCCCCGGCGTTATCGGCTGAGCATGGCGCCCCTCGCCATGCACAAAGCCGGACCCGAGATGCCGCCGCATGTTGTGGCGCGGAGAGTTCCGCGCCGCTGGTTGGCATCGCCCGCCTCGCCGCCAATTCTCCGCTTGCGGAGACGCAACGGAACTCGCCGGAACGGCCGGAGTATTTCCTGCTGCCGGTGCGCTCGATCTTGAACCGATGCGACTCGAAACGCGTGCCGTTTGAATGGACGATTAACCCGTACCGGGGGTGCGAATTTGCTTGCAAGTACTGCTATGCGCGATACACCCACGAATATATGGAGCTGGACGGCTCGGAATTCGAGAAAAAAATTTTTGTGAAGAAGGATGCGGCAGGGCTGCTGGTACAGGACTTGCGCAAGTATTCGTACGAATCAAAGAGCTCGGGCGGAGTTTACCCAGAGCATATTGCGATTGGCACGGCCACGGACCCTTATCAGCCGGCGGAGCGGGAATATGGTGTGACGCGAGCTTGTTTGGAGGAGTTGGCGAAGCGCGAAGGACTTAGCGTTTCGTTGATTACGAAATCGAACCAGATTGTGCGGGACATTGATTTGTTCAAGAGAATCGCGGAACGCTCGGAGATTTCCCTGAACATTACGATAACGACGCTCCGGCCGCGGCTGGCACGGTTGCTGGAGCCACGAGCGCCGAGGCCCGATTTGCGTTTGGCGGCGGTGAAGCAGTTGCGGGAGGCGGGGCTGGCCGTGGGCGTTTCGGCTTGCCCCTTGATACCGGGAATGACCGACCGGGACGGCGAACTGGAGGGATTGGCCACAGCGGCGAAAACGGCCGGGGCGCAGTGGTTCTTTTCCAACGTTTTGTTCCTGATGCCGTCGTCGGCAAAGGAATTCCTGCCCTTTGTGCGCGAGAAGTTCCCAAAACTAGCCAGGCAGTATGAGGAGTGGTACTCGAAGAATGGGTATGCCCCGGACGAATATCGCAAGAAGATGTCGGAGCGGGTGGCCAAGATCCGGCGAGAGCTTGGGTTTGTTTCGCGGCCCTGGGAGGAAAGGACGCGGATGACCAAGCGGCCGCAGCTTTCGCTCGGTTGGTTGCCGGGGGAGACGGTTTTGCGGGCTGCGGGGTAGGCGAGACTAAATATTTGCGGGACGGTAAGATGCGGCTGACCGGTGCGGCTTCGGCTACGGGACGATAATGCGGGATTCTTCGCGCTTTAGTTCTTGGGCTTCGGGGAATTGGCTGCGGAGAAACTCGATGTAGCGGCGCGAGCGCGGTCGGCCGTTCGTGCGCAGCAAGCCCATACGGAAGAGAAAAACCAACAAATAGAAGACGTCGGCGTCTTTCGGCCCCGAGGAGTTGCCGCGTTCGGCCTCCTGCTTTACTTCCGCGATGAAGCTGGTGAGAGCGGCGTAGAGTTCACGCGGCAGGCGGGCATCGGGCGGCTTTTCATAGTAAATGCCGCTGCGTAGAGTTCTGAAGGTTTCCGCGAGCGCCTGGATGGCGGACAGAACGTCTACATCGGTTGTTTCGGGCCGTGATGCGCAGAATTTCGCCAGCGTGAAGGCGAAAGCGGCCATGAGCTGTTGTTGCGTGTGGATGACGTCGGAGGGGAGATTGACGTCCAGCAAAGGAGTGTCGGGCGGAAGTGCTCGCGGGTGCTCGTCCTCATAACGATGGGCGGCGACGAGGTGCGGGCAATCCGGGGTGCAATCGATGGTGACTTCGCGGCCGGTGCCGCAGCAGACAGCGCAAATGGTTTCGCCCTTGGCCGGACAGAACCGGTTGGGCTTGCGCTTTTCACAGATCGGACAAGACACAAGGGCTCCCTGAGTGCGGCGCGATAAAGCAGAATACCCTCGCTGAGGGCAGAATCTAAATGAGGGCGCGTTTCCCTGTTGCGCCTTCAAAAGATATTTTAGTGACTTTACGCCGCGACCGTTGCGGTGCTAACTTCTTTCGTTTGCGCTACGAACTTTTCCCTCAATTTTCTCCAAAAGCGGAATCAAGAAGAAACTTCGATGGATCGAGGAACATATGGCAAGAAATAGCTCAACAGCGGCCCAAGGGGGCGCGGTCGCGGGAATCCTCGTTCTGATGGCGTCGCTCTCGCTGGCGCAGAGTTTGCCATATCCGGTGGCGCGAAAAATGGAGCAAATCGACAGCTACCATGGGGTCAAAGTCAGCGATCCGTATCGCTGGCTGGAAGACGACCGCTCCGAGGAAACGGCGCGGTGGGTGAAAGCGGAAAACGAAGTGACGTTTTCTTATTTGGACAAGATCCCGTACCGGGCGCAGGTGATGAAACGGATGGAGCAACTGTACAACTACCCGAAATACGTACAGCCGTTCCGCCGCAGTGGTCTGTATTTCTTTTCGAAGAACGATGGATTGCAAAACCAAAACGTTTTTTATGTGCAGACGGGGCTGGAGGGGACCCCGGAATTATTGCTCGATCCCAACAAGTTTTCCGCGGATGGCACCTGGCGGCTGCACGCGCTCACCGTGTCCAGGGACGGTCAGTACTGCGCATACGCGGTTTCCACTGGCGGAGCGGACTGGGAAGAGGCACACGTCATGGAAGTGGGCACGCGAAAGCCGCTTGGAGATGACTTGAAGGGGCTCAAATTTTCGACGCTGGCCTGGTCCGGCAAGGGATTTTTCTACAGCCGCTTTGACTCCCCTAAGGCAGGGCATGAACTCTCTTCCAAAGACGAGTTTCAGAAGATTTATTACCACCGCTTGGGCACGGCGCAATCGGAAGACGAACTGATCTACGAAGACAAGACAAAGCCGGAGCAATTCTACCAAGTGGAAACTACTGAGAACGAGAGGTTTGCAACTATGGCCGTGGGGGCCAAGGGCGCGAGGGGAAATGCCCTGTTTTTTCGCGACCTCTCGAAGCCGGGAAAATCATTCACCGCCATTGTGCCGGAGATTTCGGACGATACTTTTCAAGCGGTCGACAACGTCGGCGATAAATTCCTGGTGCTGACCAATCGAAACGCCCCGAATTGGAGGCTGGCTCTTTACGATCCCGCCAGCAAGGACGCAGCGTGGACGGATCTGATTCCAGAAAAGCAGGAAGCGCTACAGGAAGTGGCGACTGGCGGCGGCAAAATTTTCGCCACATATATGAAGGATGTGGCCAGCCGGGTGATTGTCTACAGCTTTACAGGGCAGATGGAAAACGAAATTGCGCTCCCAGGAGTGGGAACGGCTACCGGTTTTGGGGGCAACCACGACGACAAGATCGCTTTCTTTTCCTTCACCTCGCTGACGTATCCTCCCACCATCTTCAGCTATGACATCGCCTCGCGAGCCGCGAAGGTGTTCCGGGCGCCGGAGATCTCAGGCTACAAAACGGACGATTACGAAACCAAAGAAGTTTTCTTCGCCAGCAAGGATGGCACACAGGTTCCAATGTTTTTGGTTTACCGGCGAGGATTAAAGCTGGATGGCAGCAACCCCGTACTGGTGTCTGGCTACGGCGGGTTCAACATTGTCGAATCCCCGGAATTCAGCCCGCTGCGCCTGGTCTTGCTGGAACAGGGCTTCATGTATGCGTCGGTGAACATGCGAGGTGGCGGAGAATACGGGGAGAAGTGGCATTTGGCCGGATCAAAGCTGAAGAAGCAAAACGTGTTCGATGACTTTATCGCGGCGGGCGAGTGGCTGATCGCGAACAAGTACACTTCGCGCGAAAAGCTGGCCATTCAGGGAGGCTCGAACGGAGGGCTGTTGATGGGTGCGGTGATTAATGAGCGACCGGACCTCTATCGCGTGGCCGTGGCCCAGGCGGGCGTCATGGATATGCTGCGCTTCCAGAAATTCACGATTGGATGGGCGTGGGTCTCGGAGTACGGATCGAGCGACAACGAGGAAGAGTTCAAAACTCTGTATGGCTATTCGCCGCTGCACAATATCCGCTCTGGCGTGAAATATCCGGCTACGCTGATCACGACCGCGGATCATGACGACAGGGTTGTGCCAGGCCATTCGTTTAAGTATGCGGCAACTTTGCAAGCAGCGGCCAGTCACGAGAATCCAGTGCTGATTCGTATTGATACCAATTCCGGACATTCAGCCAGCAGCACGACGAAGAGGCTGGAGCAGACTCGCGATATATATTCATTTATTTTTTATAATCTGAGTGTCACTCCGAAATACTAGACGTGACTCGTCGACGCGAATTGCTTGGCGGATACCGCTTTTTATTGGTGAACACCGTTAAAGCGGCGGCTAGACCGCCGCACTCCATAGCCAACTAGGAGAGGCAGAGCCACCGCCCTAGGGGTGAACCCAAGGCGACCTGCTCGATTGTTTTGGCGAGCCGTCGCATGCCTTGAGGAATTGTCCTTTCCAGCTCGGCGACCCCGCCAGTTCCGGGGATGCAGCTCCGTTGAGAGACCTTACCTCCCGTTTCAGAGAGACCTTACTTCTGTTTTGGCGCTTTCTGATTTAGCAACGCGATCAGTTTTTGAGACGACGGCGGGACGGCCACCGCTCCCTTGAAGATGATGCTTTCCGCCTCAAGCTGTCTTCCGTAAACACGAGCGTTGGCATCGTGATCCGGGCGCACCGACGAGCCAGCGAGCGAGACCCCTGCGAATAGACCGCGAGCTCGCGAATAGGTGAGGATTTCAGCACGCATCGTAACGTCGGTTTCCGCGGAAGCGTTGCGTCCCTTGGGTCCAGCGGCGGCCGATGCATCCGCGCCGAG
>Ga0307477_10001625_pt1 | contig 18558 bp, 16 predicted proteins | sample atmos_gasesECM2C_FD_203316 | JGI IMG/M metagenome (GOLD analysis project Ga0307477, IMG submission 203316) | Hardwood forest soil microbial communities from Morgan-Monroe State Forest, Indiana, United States - atmos_gasesECM2C_515 | ecosystem: Environmental > Terrestrial > Soil > Temperate...
GCGGTAACGTTGAGCCCATCCCGCTTGGCCCGGCGAATGAGTTCTACGCTGCCCGCCGTGCTGACGTGCTGGACGTGGTAGCGGCAGCCGATGGTACGGTTGAGCAGCAGGTCGCGGGAGATCATGAGCTGCTCGGCCTCGGAGGGGATGCCCGGAAGCCCCAGCGTGGTGGAGACCAGCCCGGCGTGCATGGCACCGCCGCTCAGGGTCGGCTCCTCGCAATGCTGCATGAGCACGGCGTCGAACATCCGGGCGTACTGGAGCGCCTTGCGCATGACCGAGGCATCCCCCACGCCGACGCCGTCGTCGCTGAAGGCGACGGCCCCGCGCTGGAGCATCGATCCGATCTCAGCGAGCTCCCTGCCCTCGCGGCCCTTGGTGATGGCGCCGACCGGCCACACGTTGGCCAGGCCGACCCGCTGGCCCTCGCGCAAGATGAATTCGATCTGCCCTTCGTTATCGAGCGGCGGCTTGGTGTTGGGCATACAGCAGACGGTAGTGAACCCGCCCGCCACCGCCGCGGCCGATCCGGAGGCGATGGTTTCCTCCTCCTCGTCCCCCGGCTCACGGAAATGAACGTGAATGTCGATCAGGCCCGGCGTGACGTACATGCCGTTGGCGTCGATGACGCGATCGGCACGGCCCAAGTCCGTCCCGACGGCGGCGATCTTGCCGTCGCGGATCAAAACGTCGGCCCGCCGCTCGAAATTGCGGGACGGGTCGAGGACGGTGCCGCGTTGGATGAGGAGCGAAGCCATTGAGCTCAGAGCGATAGCTTAGCGACGAAGGTCCACATGCAAAGAGGGGTGGGGCAGGCATTCTTGCCTGCCGGTGGCACAGACGTTTCTGTCTGTGGTGAGAACCGGGCTGCACCCGGCGAATGAACATCGTGGGCAGGCGCGCTGGCAACGGTCAGCTCATTCCGATAGAGTCGCTGGCAATCTCTCTCTTTGGGCGCGTTAGCCGATAACATCCGTGAGGCCGTTCGCGACGAGCGATATGTATTTGGTGCTCACGCCGACCAAAGGCTGCGCGAACGTCGAATCATGGGATGACAAGTGGTAGCTGGAATTGACGACGCGAAGTTGATCCGCGAAAGGCCGGATGCGACACCGAATCCAGTTGTGGAATTCGACCAGACATTGCCCGATGGCACGCCGTTCAAGGCGGTTTGGGCGTGGATTTCCGCGGCGCGCACCGCTAAACTGGTGACGGTCCATTTCTATGGCAGGTAGCACGATGGCTTTGCAAGGCAGGCGGACCCGGATTGAGCGCTGGATTCATGCCCCGGCGTGTGTGGTGAGGGTCGAAGTAGACGCAATCATCCCAGACGCCGACCCGTCCGAGCCGTGCCTGGAACCGCAGACGATCCGGTTCCTCGATGATCTGCAAATGAAGGCGGAGCGGGGGTTGGTCAACGAGCTGTCTCAGGTGGGAGACGTTTACGTTCGACGCTCGGCGTGATTGACGTCTCTTTCCGCGCTGGCGAATGGAACGAATGCAAGCGTTTGATCTTTGGGGGGTGGCTCGTTACGGAAAAACAGGAGCCGTCGCATTCCCAGATTTCTCATGTTGTCCCGTTCTGTCTTGCCGCGAATTACCAGCAGCAATTGCGGCCTCTTGATCCCTTGCCTTTCGCAACCGCCGACTGCATAATGCAGTCGTGAAGGTCATTAAGCCCGCGACCGTGAGAAGCTGGGCCTCCCGGCATGCGGATGCGGCCGAAGCGTTGGAGAGATGGATGACCGTCGTAGAGGATGCCGGATGGAAAAACCTGGTTGAGATGCGGGCCGTCTTTCCATCGGCCGATGAGGTGACGGTGGAGAGCGGCCGCCGCGTTGTCGTCTTCAACATCGGCGGCAACAAGTACCGACTGATTGCCGCGGTTCACTACAACACGCAGATCGTCTATGCGATGCTGTTTATGACTCATGCCGAATACAACAAGGGCAAATGGAAAAAGGTGCTCTGATGCGAAAGACTTACCACAAGACCGCATTCGCCCAGATGCCCCAGGATTACGCTGCGCTGGTGGCGATGTTTCCCCCCCGCCCGATCCACGATCCGGTGGACTATGCCAACACCCTGGAAATCGTCATGGCGATGGCCGGACACGAACTGACGCGCGATCAGGACGACTATCTTGCAATCCTGTCGGAGATGATTCTTCATTACGATCGCGAGCACGATCGACCCCGCAAGCGCGGAACGCCCCTTCATCGCCTCCAGTATCTGGTAAAGGAAGCCGGGATGAGCGCATCGGACCTGGGCCGGCTGCTGGGGAACCGCACAATGGGATCGCTCTATCTGACGGGAAAGCGAGGCCTGTCCAAGGCGAATATTCGCAAGCTCGCGGAGCACTTCAAGGTGCGGGCGGATTACTTCCTTTGAGCGGGTCGTGGTGGAAAATTAAGTTGCGTGGGGGACGTCGATTGTTGCCGGGCTCGGCCACATCAGGCCGAGTTGGACGATCGACGACGAACAACGATCGTCAGCCCAAATCCCCCAAGAAGGGCGAAGCCACTCCATGCAGAAGAGGGAAGAGGTGCGGCAGTAATCGAGTCGCTGGAAATCGTGAAATTGTCGAAGTAGCCCGACTGCGCGCTGGTGTTTCCGTGCTCTTGGTCGAGGAAGATGTCAATTGGAGTTGGTCCGCCGAAGGAGGCGTCCGTGGCGCTCAGCAAGGTCGTGTACGTCACACCATCGTTATCGGAAAAGGAAGTCGTCAGCGTGTTGCCGACCCGAGCAATTTTGAGATTCACCGTGATATTCGAATCGACGGCGGAATTAAAAAGGCCGCGGCTCGAGTCGGTGTTGGAGAAGATATTCGACGGCCCGATCTCGTAAATATCCAGGAAACCTCCCGGCCCAGGCAATAAGATCTGAATCACCATATCGCCGCCGCTGTTAAGCACCGTACGCGTCGCGTCGACCGTAGCGGTGAAATCACCGCTCACGCTGAACGGCGTCGTGAACAGCACATCGCCATTGCCGGTTCCGGCTGCTCCGCTCACGTTCAGGACTCCACCAGACACGTTGTATGAGTAGCCAGCAGTCTGAGCCGCAAGGAGGCCGTCCAAGGTTCCATCGTTGAAATTGAAGGTGACCGTACCCGCGAAGGCGGACGCGGTGAGAAAAAAACCGCTTAAAATCAAGGAAAGCCAACGCATAAAGGTCCCTTCCTGTGTGCGTAGACGAGCATCCAAGCTGGATAGCGCAATAAGAATTCACGTATCGAGAAGGAGTGGCGACGCCGCCATTGTCTCCTTTCCCATTCGGTCGAGTGCTTCGCGGCACGGCGCGCCACGGCACCCCGAGCGAGAACGCTCTAATAAAGTTATCTATCCAATGGATAGAAAAGTAAATATAAATCTATCTATTTGATGGTTTCGTGAGCCCCTGTTCTCTCTAGCATCGCCCGAATCGGGAACAGGGCATGGACAAACTGATCGCCCTATTCGGCCAGCGGCTGAGAACTCTCCGAAAAAGCAGGGGTTTGACGCTCGAGCAGCTCGGCCGGGCTTCCGGCGTTGGATACAAGCACATCAACGAGATTGAGCGCGGCGCAAAGGTTCCATCGTTCGAAGCAATTGGGCGTTTAGCGGCCGCGCTGAGGGCGGAGCCCTACGAATTGTTCCTGCCCGAGCGGCTCGGCAGCAAACCCGCCGACCGCAACCTGCGTCTCCTCGTCGCGGAAATCGAAAAGCACGGGCCACCGACGGTGAAAACGTTTCTGCTCGACGTGCTCACTTCGGCCCAGACGCTGACTCGGCAAGAATAATCGGTCCCGCGGGCGTGATCGGCTTCCTGGTCAGCCGGCAGGCCAGACGAGTTCATCCTGCCCGGCGTCTCTTGGGCGGCGGAGCCGGTCGCGCGACGGCGAGGCTTGCGAACTGGGCGTTGACGATCCTCGAATATGCTTCCAACGCCCCTTCGACACGTGAAATTCGTTGGCCCAGCTCGTTCATCACCGCGATCAGGCGCTCGTTGCGGTCGGCGAGTTCCTCCTTGACCTGCAAGAGCAACTGGTCCTGCGATCGCTCGACCTGTAGCAGCCGTTCTTCAACCTTGCTGAACCGCTCATCCATTCTGGCAAACCGTTGGTCCATGGACGACTGAAGACTATCGAGCCTCTTGATCAGTTCGGGCATCGCGGCATGGAGTGTCGTTTCAATCGCCGCCACGCCGACTTTTCGCGCAAGTGCCTTTCCCATTCAAATCCTCGACGACAGGATTGCGGAGTGTATCATGGAAGTTGGTTTCGGCATCATGTGCTTACATCGCTTCACCCAGGCTCGGTGGGAGCCTCGCCCTTCCGTTAGCGGCTACCTGCGACTTCCCTTCACCCCATCCCTCTCCCGGAGGGAGAGGGGGCAGGAGCCGAAGCAGCAGCGAGTTGGGGCTGCGGCTGCGCCTGTGTGACCAGATACAACACGGCCATCCGCACCGCCAGGCCGTTCGTCACCTGCGTCAGGATCCCGCTCTGCGGTCCGTCGGCGATGTGGGAGCTGATCTCCAGGCCGCGGTTCATCGGGCCCGGGTGCATCACGAAGGCGTCCTTCTTGCACTTGTGGAAACGGTCGGTGGTCAGGCCGAAGAGACGGGTGAATTCCCGCACGCTGGGAAACTGGCTGCTCTTAATGCGCTCGAACTGAATGCGGAGCATATTCACCACGTCCACCGAGCCGATCACCGAATCGAAATCGTGAACGACTTTGGCGCCCAGTTTTTCAAAGGCCCTCGGCACGAGCGTCGGAGGTCCGACGAGAATCACCTCGGCGCCGAGCTTGGTTAGACCCCAGAGATTCGAACGGGCGACGCGGCTGTTGACGATGTCGCCCACGATTGCCACGCGCAGGCCCTCGATCCGCCCGAATCGCTCGCGGATGGTGTACAGGTCGAGCAGGCCCTGGGTGGGATGCTCGTGGGCGCCGTCGCCAGCGTTGACGACGCTGCACCGCACGGTGCGCGAGAGCAGCTCGGCGGCGCCCGCGGCGCTGTGGCGGATGACGATGATGTCAACGCCCATTGCCTCGATGTTGCGGGCGGTGTCGATCAGCGTCTCGCCCTTGCTGACGCTGCTGCCTTTCTCGGAGAAATCGATCACATCCGCCGAGAGGCGGGACGCCGCCAGCGAAAAGCTGGTGCGGGTGCGCGTGCTGTCCTCGAAGAAGGCGTTGACCATCACCCGTCCGCGCAACGCCGGGACCTTCTTGACGCTGCGGGTCGAGACTTCCTTGAACGAGTTGGCGGTGTCGAGAGCGAAAAGGATTTCCTGCGGCGAGAGCTGCTCGAGGCTCAAGAGATGCTTGCGCGTCCATCGGAGCTTGGGGGCCGGGTCGGTCGCAAGGGTCATGCTCGCGGCTCCACGGAAATCTCGTCCTTACCGTCGGTCTCGCGGAGGCGAACGTTGACGCGATGATCAGGCGGGACGTCGCTAAGCATCAGGCCGGCGAAATCGGCGTGGATGGGCAGCTCGCGGCCGCCGCGATCGACGAGAACAGCAAGGCGGATGACGCTGGGCCGGCCGAAGTCGGCCAACAGGTCCAGCGCGCTGCGGACGGATCGCCCGGTGAACAGGACGTCGTCCACCAGAAGAAGCGGCTTCTCGTCGATGGAGATGTCCAGGTGCGTGGGCCGCACCATCGGCCGGGGGCCGATCTCGGAGAGATCGTCGCGGTAGAGCGTGATGTCGAGGACGCCGCGGCCGATCTGGCAGTAGCCGCGGGATGCGAGCAGTTGGGTCAGGCGTTGGGCCAGGGCTTCGCCGCGGGTGCGGATGCCGACGATGTTGAACGCTTCGGGCGGTGCAAAAGCGGCGGCGATCCGCCCCACCAGATGTTCGACCACCCGTCGAACGTCCGACTCTTCGTAATAGTTCCGCACCGGCAGGCAAAGGTATTCAACCCAGGAGGAAGTTGCAAATATGGTTGGCCGACCGAAATGTCCGCCTCACCGGCAGGCCGGAATGTCTGCCTCACCCGTTTCCCCGACAGATGCAATCCCGTTATCTTGCGTTGGAGATGCTTGGTGGGTGGATGAGCCGTCGATCCTCCACGAAAACTCCGGCCGACCCGCCGGGGTTTCGCGTGATGAAGCCGCCTTCTCGGCTTTGGGCGCCTTGCGCCGTGGAATCCAAGCCGTCGGGCACGCGCGTGCGGCGGGGAGAGTCGCTGGCACTATCGGGGAATCAATGCCCGTCACCTGCGGACGGAACGATCATCGGAACTTCGCGGCAGCGTTTGATTGGGGGACGCGAAGTTTCGACTGTGATCCTCGAAACTGCGTTCGGTAGTCGTGACCAGACTGCCTGCGGTGAGCCGGTCGAACCCGCCTACGGTGAGCTTGGCCATTCCGCCTTCGGGAAGCGTAACCACACCGCGCGCAGTGAGCTTGTTCAAACTGTCACTGTGGAAGAGACATTGCCACAACCATTTGGCGCGATCGGGGAACGGCTCAAGCTGGTGGAACGAGGGAATCTCGCCGCCGCGTTGCAGAGATTAGTGGCTGGCGGCGTCGAGTCAGATCGGTGGACCAGCCCCGATCTATTGGGCCAGGTGCGACAAGCCGCCAGAGACCCGATTGATACGATTTTGTGCGGGGCGCTGGATCTCGATCCGGTCTTGCCGCTGCAACAGGAGCTGGCGGCGACGCGGGCGCTGGAGATTACGGCGGGAACGGCGGCGCTGGCGGCCTGCGCGGGCGCGAAGCAGGCGATGATTGCACTGCCGGAGGACTCGCCGCCCCGTGTGATTGCGGCGATGCGCACGGCGGCAGGCCAGACCGGTGTGCGGCTGTTTCCGCTTCCCAACGAATATCCGTTGGCCAACGGACCGCTGCTGATTCGACGGGTCCTCAACCGCAAGCTCGCTCCCAGCCGGCTTCCGGCCGAAGTGGACGTGCTCCTTGTGGATTCCCCCGCAGCGATCGCCGCCGGCCGCTGCCTGCTCGACGAACAGCCGATGCTCCAGACCCCGATCGGAATTTATGACCAGCCGCTCAACCGCAGCCATCTTTTTCTCGCGCCGGTGGGTGCGCGGGTTGGGGACGTGCTGGCGGCTGCCGGAATGATCGCGGGCGATTCCGAATTGCGGGCAGGCCACGTGCTGCGTGACGTGGCGACGGGTATGGATGCGATTGTCGGCGGCGGCGAATTGAGCCTGTTCCTGATCGAGGCGCAGACATCGGTCTCCCCGGCGGCCTGTCTGCGCTGTGGTTGGTGTGTCGAAGCCTGTCCCGCCCGCATTCACCCGGCGGGCCTGCTGGAAGCCGCACAACAGGAGGATCCCGAGTTGGCCCAGCGATATGGCGTGGATTCGTGCATCGAGTGCGGGATTTGCAGTTATGTATGTCCATCCCGCTTGCCGCTGCTCGCCGGAATCCGTGGTCTGATGAATCTGAAAACATAACCCACCGCCCCGGCGTCTTGGTTACGTATTACGTTTTTACGTTTTTCGCTTGGGATATCAGAGTTGCCGCCCTTCCATTGTGACCCTACCCTCTCCCCCATGTCCGTCTCGCCCGTTTCCCGGCCGATGATTTCCGTGCCGCTGCCGCGAGGCGGAATGGAAGTGAGGGGGTATTACCTCACGCACATTCTGGCGGCCGTATTCCCGGCGTGCGCGGGTGTGCTGCTATACGGATGGCGGGGAGCCGTCACCGTGGTCGGCGTGGTCGGCTCCGCGGCGGCGGCGCTGGTAATCTGGCGGCGCATCGGCCCTCGCGGACGGACGCTTCACTACTCCCACGCGATCTGGTTTGCTCTGCTCCTGGCGCTGATGCTTCCGGCCGAGCTGGCCTCAGCCGGCGCGCCGGGCGGCGTTGCGCCGTGGCCGATCATTCCGCTGGCAGGTTTGCTGGTGGTCATACTCCTCTGGATGCTCGGCGGAATGGGCGGCGGGTATGTCCATCCGGTAATTGCAGCCTACCTGCTCATGATCTTCTGTTTCGAGCCGATGCTGATCCCCCATCGCATCCTCAATCGCGACCACGTTGCCGCCGGGGACTTGTTTCACTCGAGCGTGCCCGATTCCCGCACGCTCCTGGCGCAGCCGTGGATCAGCCGTCTGCACAACGAGTCCGATGCAACCTATCAGGAACCGGCGGCGGAGGTGCTGGTCAATTACACCAGCGGCCGGGCATCCCCGGCGCGCCGGCAGTGGCTGCCGCTCTACGGACTTTTGCGCGACAGCATGCCGCCGCTGGAGGACTTTGTAATCGCGGGGCAACCCGGGCCTCTGGGCGCCAGCAGCGTGATCGCCGTCGTCATCGGCGGATTGTTTCTCCTTTACCGGGGCCTGGTCGACTTTCGCATTCCCCTTATTGGCTGTGTGGCGGCCTACGCGGCGCTGCTTATCCTGCCAATCCCTTCGGTCATCGCCAACGAGCCGGTATGGCACTGGATGCCGATTCGCACGGCGGACATCGGCCGGGCGGTCGGCATTACCTTCGTGAATTATGAAATCATGGTCTCGCCGCTGATTTTTACCGCGTTCTTTCTGGCGACGGCGCCATCCATCCGCCCGATGACCCGGCGCGGACGCGCGGTTTTCGCCTTCGTGTTCGGAATCACGGCGGCGGCTTTCCAGTTGTACGTCTCGGTGGCTTACGGGCCGTATCTGGCGCTGCTGATTGTCAGCCTGCTTACCCCCGAACTCGACCGCTGGTTCAAAGTCAAGCCGCTTGTCGGATGATGCCGATAGCCTTGGTTATCGGACCATGATGCGATGGGGTTTGACCTTTTGCGTGCTGCTGTTTTCGGCCGGATCCCTGCGCGCCGCAGAGCCGGGCCGCGTGCTCAAGTCGTTTGATTTCGAGGAGCGACGGCAGGGAAATGTCGAATCGCTCCCGATGCATTGGGTGAAAGTGCAGGGGCCTGGATTGCCGCACTATGTGAACGGCTCCCTGACCACCGATCGCCATCGCGGCGGGGAATACAGCTTCCGGTTCGACTTGAACGGCGGCAGCCTGATCTACCGCTACGGGCCGGGGCTTATTTCCGTGCAGAAGGGCGCGCACTATCGAATCGAGGGATTCTGCCAGACCACCTTGCTGGCCCACGCCCGGGCCCGCGTAACCGCGTACCTCGTCGATGAAAACGGGCGCGCGATGCCGCAGACAATGCAGCACTCGCCGCTCTACGCCGCAGCGCGGGAAGAAGAACCGTGGCACAAGCTGGGGTTGGAGATCACGGCGCCCGCCGCCGCGTCGCTGGTGATCGAGCTGGAACTGCTTCAACCGGAACTTTACGCCACCAGTCGGCTTGGTGAACGCGCGCTCTACGAGCAGGATATTTACGGAAGCGCTTGGTGGGACGACATCACCATCTCCCAGGTCCCGCAAGTCTGGCTCGACAGCGAACATCCGGGAAACATTTTCCGGCACGGCGAGCCGGTGAGACTCATAACCATCGTCAACGATCGATTGACCGATGACCTGTTGGCGCAGATCTCGGTGCGAAATGCTCGGGGCAGGGAAATCTATCAGCGAACCGGGACACCGGACATTCGCCGCGGCGAGGACGACGGGGATGGCCGCAAGCGGATGGTGTTGGAACTGCCGCCGGTCGGTTCTGGATGGTACGAGGTGAGCCTGGCGATGAGCAGCGCCGGCCAGCCGCTGGGGGCGCAGACCCTGCACTTTGTCGTCCTGCCGGACGACGGGGCGATCGTGCGGCCGGACGGGCGATTCGGCTTCGTGGCGACGGACCTGCCGTTTGCGGCGTGGGAGGAACTGCCGCGGGTCCTGCCGCTTTTGTCGGTCGGGCGCGTCAAGCTGGCGGTCTGGAACACGGACGCCGACGTCGAGCAATCGGACGGCCCCACGTTTGACCGCCTGCTGTCGCGGCTGGCGGCGCTGGGTATCACGCCGACCGCGTGCCTGATTGCGCCGCCGCCACAAATCGCCGACAAGCTCAATGGCCGCGGCTGGCCGGGACTGTTGCGTCTGCCCAGCGAGGACTGGCAGCCGCAACTCGCCTTCCTGGTGTCGCGTCACGCGAATCATCTGGACCGCTGGCAGCTCGGGGCGGACGGATCGGCCGCCTTCGTCACCAACCCGGCGATGCGCGAGGTCTATCGGCAAATCTACCAGCAGTTTCAAAGGCTGATGGACAGGCCCGACCTGGCCATGCCGTGGCCCGCCTGGTACGAACTGAGTGGGCAGACCCCGGCGACAATCGCGCTGGACGTTCCCGCATCAATTCTGCCATCCGAATTGCCGATCTACGTTGCCGACCTTCGCGGACGGACCGATCACAACCTGTCGCTGACTCTCGAGTTACTGGACCGCCAGCGCTATGGCGCCAACGAACAGGTCAAAGACCTGGCACAACGGGTAATTTACGCCTTGACCGCCGGGGCTGGGCGGATCGACCTTCCCCTGCCGCTGTCAGCCGCTTCGGGTGGCTCGCAAACCGGCACCGATCCCCAGGAGCTTCTGCTGATCATGCGAACGCTCATTGGCACGCTGAGCGGGGCCCAGTACAAAGGAACCGTGAGCATCTCGGAGGGCGTCGAAGCGTTTTTATTCGACCGCGACGGACAGGGGATCCTTGCGTTGTGGGACCGCGCCGACCATGGGAAGCCCCGCGAGCTGGCGATTAACCTCGGCGAGCGGCCGGTAAGCATCGATCTGTGGGGAAATATTACGCCTCTGCCGCGTCCATCCGGCGAACAGCGCGGCCGCGTTACCCTTCCGATTGGACCGATGCCCATCTTCCTGGTCGATATCGACGGCCCGCAGGTGCAGGTACGGGCCAGCGTCGCGATCGACCGGCCCCTGCTCGAATCCAGCTTCCGCGAGCACCGGCGGCGGATTCGCTTCACCAACTGCTACGAGCGCGCGATCGGCGGCACGCTCCACCTCAGCGGTCCTGCCGGCTGGACCTTCAATCCGCCGACATTCAACTTCAACCTCAACCCGCGCGAGACCTTCGATCGCGAAGTGACCATTCAATTCCCTTATAACAGCTTTGCCGGACCCAAGACGCTGCAATGCGACTTCTATATCGCCAGCGAGAAAAATCCGGCATTCACGGTGCCGATTACGCTCAAGCTGGGGCTTTCCGAGGTTGGGATGCAAACGATGGCCGTGCGCGATGCCGGCGGCGTCTTCGTGCAACAGACAATCACCAACTACGGGGATGCGCCGATCAACTACACGGCGTTCGCGATGTTCCCCAACCAGGCCCGCCAGGAACGGTTGATCACGAATCTGGCCGCGGGCGCGTCAACGATCCGAAGGTACCGCTTCAACAATGTCGCGAACGTCAAGGATGCCAGGGTCCGCGTCGGGCTCAAGGAACTGGAGGGGACGCGCATCCTGAATGACGAAGTTGAAGTGCAATAGTTACCACTGCGCTTCTTCAAACGGGCTGCTCGGCGGCCGGACTTTGGGTTTGGGAAGAAGTCCCATGAGTGATTTGGCCAGCGCGGCATCGGCAGCGCCGCGCACGCGAATGTTGAGCGGCGAGCCCTTGAGCAACGTTGCGTGGACCGGCGACCATTCGTGGCCGCTGGCGATCTCGATGAAACGCTGTCTCGAATACGCCTGCGGCGTCAAAAGCTGCACGAATTCGTCGGGCCGGTAAAGCTGAAGCGGGTGGCCCGACCCATCGACCTGGATCAGCTCCGCCCGAACCGGCGCCGTCAGCACGACGGCACTGTTCGTTTCCGCGGCTTCCATCAACACGTCGATGTCAGAGTACGGCACCAGCGGCCGCGCCCCGTCGTGTACGATCACGTGCGTCACGTCGGCCGACAGTTTCTGGACCGCCGCGGCCAACTGGTCGCCCCAGCGCGGGCCGCCGCCGATCACTTTCACCCCGGAAAAGCTCAGGTGCGGGCCGAATTTACGCTTGGCTTCCTCAAGATCGTCCGGCAGAACAACCAGTTGAATCTGCTTGACCGGGTCGCGGTTGAGAAACAACTCGACGCTCCGCAACAGCGCCTCCCGCCCGTCGATCTTGACCAGCGCGCCAGCGCCGTCCGATCCGCCCGTGCCAGGCGCCGCCGTCAAAATCACCACGCCAAAGCTCGCCATGACCGCTCCCGCCAATCTTTCGGTAACGTCCGCGAAGTGTCAAGCCAGTCCACGAAGAGCACGAGGATGGTTATCCACGAAGGACACGAAGGAACACGAAGGGAAATACCAAGAGAAAAGCAGGGAACGAAATGGGGGGAAGCCCACCATGCACCCACCTTCGGGCAGCTTTCCCGTTGTGATCCCAACCCTTTCTCTCATTAGTTCTTTGTCTTTGCCGTCTTCTTTGTCTTTATCCCCTTCTTTGTTTTTCATCCTTCGTGCCCTTCGTGGACAAATCGTTTTCTTCTTCGCGGAAGCTATAATCAGGTGGGATGCGTTACAATCTCATCGAAAAGCAAGTCCTGTACAACGGCGTGAAGATCCGGCTGGAAATCCACCACCTTCAGGACGAGGAAACCGGCAAGCGGCACAAGCGCGAGGTCGTGGTGCACCCCGGCGCCGTGGTCGTTCTTGGATGGCTCGAGGATGGCCGGGTGTTGCTGATCCGCAACCGCCGATATGCGGTCGATCAGATCCTATGGGAGCTTCCCGCCGGGACGCTGGATAGGAAGGAAGACCCGGCCAACTGCGCCGGCCGCGAGCTGCTGGAGGAAACCGGGTACCTGGCCCATCGCCTCAAGCCGATCGGCTCGTTTTTCACTTCGCCGGGAATCCTCACCGAGAAGATGTACGCCTTCGCAGCCTACGATTTGCAGAAGAAAAAGTCGGCCCTGGAAGAGGGAGAAGAAATCGAAGTGGAGCCGACGGATTTCGACGAGGCCCTGAAGATGATCGGCGACGGACGCATACAGGACGGAAAGACGATCGCCGCCCTCTTGATGTTTGAGCGATTTCATCGTGCAATGATGGCACCACCCGCGCGCCGGGAGAAGTAGTTGTCCATGGCTTGGCAGGACCGGCATTACTACCGCGATCGCGGCAATTCTCCGACCAACCCGCTGATGTGGCTGTTTGCGGGTTCGGTTCCCCTGTTTACCGTGTTCGGCATCCGCGTGCGGATGCACGCGTCGATGTTGCTGTTGATCGTGCTGGGGCTGGCGACGTCCGGCATGCAGGGCGGGCTGGGCGTCAGCAACGCGATGATCGGGTCGCTGGTGCTGTTCACCATCGTCTTACTTCACGAGTTTGGGCATTGCTTCGCGGCCCGCTGGGTGGGAGGTGAAGCCAACGACATCCTGATGTGGCCCCTGGGCGGATTGGCCTACTGCGACGCGCCCCGGCGGCCCTGGCCCCAGTTCGTGACCGCGGCGGGCGGGCCGATGGTCAACGTCATGATTTGCCTGCTCGCCATTGGGTTGCTCCGCGTGATCAACTGGCGCCAGCCGATACAGTTCAACCCTCTGACGGGACAAATTGAAGGGGAAAACTGGTTCCTCGTGATCGTTTATTTGCGTTGGATCAATGCAATCAGCTTGGCGCTGCTGTTGTTCAACCTGCTGCCGCTGTTCCCATTGGACGGCGGCCGCCTACTCCAGTCGGTGCTGTGGCGGTGGCTTCAGTATTACCGCGCGACATTGATCACCTGCGTCGTCGGTATGGTCGGATCGGTGCTGATGGCGATGTATGGGATTACGATGTTCGGGTCGTGGTACGGCATGATTCTGATCGTGATCGGCATCAATTGCTTCATGACCTGTTACCAACTCCGGCTGCAACTCAAGGCGGCGGGGCCCTGGGAATTCCAGGACGATTCGACTGACTACAGCGCCGCCATGTGGCAGCCGGAGGAGCGGCGACGCAAGAGCCGCAAGCTCAGCCGCCGCAAGGTGCGCCGCCTGCGCCGCCAGGCACAGCGCGACGAAGCCGAGCAGGCCCGCATCGACGCGATTCTGTCCAAGGTGTCCTCAAACGGCATGCACAGCCTGACCTGGCGGGAACGACGGGCGCTGCGCAAGGCGACCGAGCGGCAGCGCCGCCGCGAGGTCGAAGTCTCACGCGAACTGTGACGCCTCCCATGTCTTTCGATAGGCCGCTTCGAGTTGCCGGACGTATCGCGGCTCATCCATCAGGACTGAATCCGTCAAGCGCTGGCGAAGTGTTGTCCTGAGCCCTGCAAGCCTCTGGTCGTCGGCCGCCAGCTTGGCCGCGATCTGGACGTATCGCTCCGCCGAATCAGCGATCAATTCGCGCAGGTCCAGGTTGCTCAAAATGCTCACGCCCGCGCGCCCGACGGGCAGTCGGCCGGCAAGGGTGACGACCCCAACGCCCATCCACAGCGCATCCAACGTCGTCGTCCCGCCGCCGTACGGGAACGGGTCGAGGGCAAGATCGATCCGGTTGTAGAGATTCAAATATTCGTCCCTCCCCACCCGCGGCAGTGCGATCAGGCGCTCGAGCGGAATGCCGCTGGCCGCAAACCGGCGGAGGACGGACGGGTTTGCCGCACCGCCCGGAACGTGAATCGCCAGGCGACTGTCGGGAACCGCCGCCATCAGCTTCGCCCAGACCCGAAGCACCGCGTCATTTGCCTTGGTCAGCGTGTTGAGCGAGCCGAACGTGATGAAACCGTTTTTCATCACGGGCGGCGCAGCCGGCGGCGGCGCGGACGGCGAGGCGCGATAACACCAATAGCAGTCCGGCAGCACCAGCATGCGCTCGGTGAAAAACTGCTCGCCTCCATCCGCCAGCATGTGCGGGTCGGTGACGCACCAGTCCATCGTCGCCAGTCCGCTGGTGCCACAGTATGCCAGATGTGCGATCTGCACCGGCGCGGGCTTCTGGGCGAAGACGCCAAGCCGGCAGCCGCGCATGTGAAGGTTCAGGTCCACCAGGATGTCGATCCGGTCATCGCGGATGAGCTGCGTAAGCTGCGAATCGTTCAACGAAGACGTATCACGCCAGCGATTCGCCCGGCTTTTGAGCTTGTGGGCCATCGAATCGAGGTTCGGCGCGTCGTTGTAGCAGAAGACTTCGAATTGCTCGCGGTCGTGATGTTCGAGGATCGGCTCCATAAAGAAGCCGATCACGTGTGTCCGAAGGTTGGGCGACAGGTATGCGACGCGCAGCTTTCGGCCGGATGTGCGGATGCTTTGCGGTGACTGTACCTGTTGCGAAAGCGGCTCGGCGGACCGGCGCGACCAGTTCAGGTGCTCTTCGAGAATCTGTTGTGGCGTGGAATCCGGATCGAAATAGAGCGCGTAACACAGGTTGCTGTCGGCCTCGCGAAAGTCGTCCTTGAGCGCCACGACCTGTCTAAACGAGTCGATTGCCTCCTTGATCCGCCCGCCCTCGCGCAGGCAACTTCCCAGCATGTTGAAGGCGGGCGCCAGCGCCGGGTTGATCGCGATAGCTTTCCTGAATGCGTCTTCGGCTTCGTCGAGCTTGTCCTGCGAACGTAGAGCTTTTCCGAGGTTGAGATAAGCCCAGGGTTCCTGTGGCCGCAGCGGGGCGGCCGCGCGGAAACTTTCCGCCGCGTCCTCGAATTTCCCCTGGCGATAGAGCAATGCGCCCAGATTCTGATGTGCCGGCGCCAGCGTCGGGTCGAGGCGCACAGCCTCTCGCAGAGCGGCTTCGGCCAAGTTGCGCCGGCCGAGCGAATCCAGGACCGCCGCAAGGTTATAGTGATACACGGCAGTGACCGGCGCCGCGGCAATGGCCCGCTGAATGAGCGCCGCCGCGTCTTCGAAACGTCCCGCCGCCTGGGCAATCAGGCCAAGACAGTGCAACGCCGGGGCATTGGTAGGAGAACTCTGCAAGACCTGACGTGCCAGCGCCTCGGCTTCGGCTGGTCTGCCGGATCGAAGCAGCTCAACCGCTTGTCGGCATGTCTGTTCGAGCGTCAGCGCGGCCATAATCAGGTTACCTGCCGGACCAGCGCAATGCCACGGCACCAGGTGTTCCACATCCGGCGGTAGGCCGCCTCGATATTTCTCGCAAACTGGGGCGCGTGCATCAGCGCGGATGTCTTCATCGTCGCCCGAAGGTCTTTGCGAACCTGTGCCAGCCGCGGCAGGTCACCGGCGAGTTGCGCCGCGATTCGTGCGTAGTCCTTGGCGCTAGCTGCGATCAGATCGACGAGCCCGACGGCCGACAAGAGCGTTACGCCGCCGCGCGATACGGCGGTGTCGCCAGGCAAGGTCACGACCGGGACACCCATCCACAGCGAGTCCATGCTCGTCGTATGTCCGGTGTAAGGAATTGTGTCCAGACTGATATCAATCTGGCGATACAACTCCAGGTACTTCAACAGCGGTTGACGATCGACGAATGCGATGCGGCCAGGTGCGGTTCCACGGCGAACCAGACCCTCCTGGATGCGGATGCGCCCGGACCCGGGGGAAGCGCGCAAGAGCAGGCACGACCCCGGCGTCGCCAGTAGAGCCGCCGCCCATAAATCCAGGGCCGGCTCGCTCACCTTGGAAGGGTTGTTCAGGCAACCGAACGTGACGAACCCGTTTCGCAGCGCCGGTAGTTCATTGACGGCGGGCCCTTCGCTGAGCGGCCCGTAACACCAGAACGTATCGGGTAGCCGGATGGTCCGCTCGGCGTAAAACTCATCGCCCGTTCCGGGCGGATCGAGGAAGCGATCGCTGAGACGGTAGTCGATCGAGCGCAGACCGGTCGTGCCGGGATAGGCCAGCCACGTCACCTGCACCGGTGCGGGCTTGCGGGCAAAGACCGGCAGGCGGTTGTTGGCCATGTGCAAAGTCAGATCAACCAGGATGTCGATCCTGTCCCGCCGGACCAGTTCGGCAGCCTGATCATCGTCGATTTGGGCGATGTCGCGCCAGGCGTCGGTGTGCTCGCAAACGCGGGCGGTAAGCTCGTCGGGTACCGAGACGTTGCTATACGCGAATATCTCAACGGCGGATCGGTCGTGATGACGCAACAGCGGAAGCGTAAACAGCGTTTGGCAATGCCCGCAGAAATCCGGAGAAACATAACCGATCCGGAGCCGGCGTTCCGGTGAACGGTCGTTATCATGCGGCCGGATTGAACTTGCCAGCGGATCGGCAAATTTGCCCGCCCAGGCCAGGTTCTCCGAGAGGATTTGAGCTGGCGTCGCCTGCGGGTCAAAGTGCAGGGCATAGCAGAGATTGCTGTGGGCCTGGCGGGAATTGGGATTCAAGTTGATCGCGGTGCGGAACGCCTCGACAGCCTCGCCAATCCTTCCGCACTCGCGAAGGCAGCTCCCAAGCATGTTCCAGGGTTGAGCTTGTCCCGGCGACAATTTGATCGCCTGATGGAACGCCGCTTCGGCGTCGTCAAGCTTGTCCTGCAATCGCAGGGCCTTGCCGAGATTGAGATACATCCGCCCTTCGCCCGGTTCCAGCGCGATCGCTTGACGAAACGCCAGCACGGCCTGGTCGAAGCTCCCCTGAGAGGCGAGCAGCACGCCCAGATTTCCCCATGCCGCGGAGAACGCGGGGCGAAGTCGAACGGCCTGGCGCAGGGCCACTTCAGCCTCTCGAAAGCGTCCCAGGGCCTGGAGCGGCGCGGCCAGGTTGTAGTGGTGCTCGGCGACCGCAGGGGAGGCATCAATCGCATTGGCAATCAGATCGACCGCCCGCGCATGCTGGCCCGCGCGATGGGTGATAACGCCAAGGCAATTCAGCGCAGCCGCGTTGCGCGGCGACTCTTGTAGCGCCTGGCGGGCGAGCAACTCGGCCTCGGCAAGCCGGCCGGCCTGGACAAGCTCAGCCAACCGCCGAGTCGTTTCATCGGGCTTCCATGGAGCCGTCACGAGAATAGATTATGCCTTGGCCGACGGTGGTATACACGTCATCGTGCGCGCCGGGGGGCGGTCCGACCTCGCCCGACGCGATCGCGCAGCAAAACGCGCCGATGACAAAGAAATAGTAATTGCAGAACGCCTGTTTATTGAATGCGAAGAAGACCAGCGAGATCAGCGCCAGTGACGCGGCGAATCCCGCCGGAGTGCGGGCGGATTTCCACCATGAAAATCCCAGCGCCGCCAAGGCAGCCAGCGTCGACCAGAGCGCGGCCGTCCACGGCTCGGTTACCAGGTGCCCGCGGAAGCCGTACCAGACCAGGAAACTGAGCGCGTCCCAGCGGAAGGGAGATAGCTGCTGAACGGTGACGGTCGATTTCCAGTACGCCGGGAAATCCCACAAGGCCAGGGGAAGCGTGACCACCACGGCGACCGCGGCGGATTTAAACAGCAAGCCGATCCAGTCGCGCCACGTCCAGTCACGCGGCAAAAGAAAGAATGTCAGGGGAACCGCGAAGACGAGGTATTGCTTGGTAGCCAGGAACAGGCCCAGCGCCGCCGGCAGCCAGCGCGATCGTCTGACGGCGCAAAAGATCGTTGCGGCCAGGAGCACTACCACGAACGGCTCAGTCCATCCCCGGCCCAGCACGAAAAAGACCCGCGGCGTAAACAGAAGCAACGCCGCGGCAAGCAGCGCGATTCGCCCCCTCCGGCAATAGCCGATAAACAGTCCCGCCAGCACGATCGCGACCGCCTGCGCGTAACGATGGTCGCCCGCGACGGCATACCCGATCGCCGCCAGCAGCAGGCTCACCGGCGGGTAGGGAAAACCGAACTGGAGA
>Ga0307477_10001627_pt1 | contig 18543 bp, 14 predicted proteins | sample atmos_gasesECM2C_FD_203316 | JGI IMG/M metagenome (GOLD analysis project Ga0307477, IMG submission 203316) | Hardwood forest soil microbial communities from Morgan-Monroe State Forest, Indiana, United States - atmos_gasesECM2C_515 | ecosystem: Environmental > Terrestrial > Soil > Temperate...
ACTTGCAAGGAGGTAGATCGCCATCGGGCGGCGGCAGCGGCTCCCGTAGCGGCTTCTCCCGCAGCGGCGATAGCATTCAAATCCAACTGCCCGAATTCGCAAGCCGCCGCTGGGTTTGGGTCACCAGCGCAATCGTCGCCGTTTTGCTGATCGTTGCCGCCACGTTTTTTGTAAGACGCCTAATTCAAACAAGAGGGGGAGGAGGCGGAGGCGGTGGCGTTGAGGACAGTGTTTCGGGCATCCCCCCGTTCTCCAGCGGGAGATTCGTCGCGATCTTGCCGCTCCAGGTGCTTGGCGACTCTTCCCAGATCGGTTACTTGGCGCAAGGCGTAGAAGAAGCGCTCTCCACCAAGCTATTTCAAGTGAAAGATGTCCGCGTAACTTCCAGCGATGAAGCCGACAAGATCGATCAAAAGCAGCCTCTGACCAAAATTGCGCGCACCCTGGGAGCGAACTATTTAGTTCAGGGCACCCTGCAAGGCTCCGGAGACCGCATACGCGTGACCATGCGCCTGCAGGATGCGCTGCACAATAAGCGCGTCTGGAACAAGGAATTCGACGGTGTTTCCTCCGACCTGTTCACGCTGGAAGACCAAATTTATAGCGAGCTGGTGTCGGCGCTGGATGTGAATCTTACGACCGATGAGGTGGCCAGCTCCAAGGCTCGGCCAACCCAGAATGCCGCGGCCTACGATCTTTACGTCAGGGGACGCAATGCGCTGCGTGCCCACGACAGTGCAAGCGTGCAGTCCGCGCTGGATTATTTCGACCAGGCGTTGAAAGCGGATCCGAAGTTTGCGCTGGCATTCGCGGGTGAGGCGGACGCCAGCCTGCGCATGTATCAAACGAAAAAGGATAATTTCTGGACGCAGAAAGCGCTCACTTCCGCACAGGCTGCCTTGCAAATCAATGACAAGCTACCGGAAGTTCATAACGTGATGGGTAGCGCTTTCATTGTGACCGGCAAGTACGCTCAGGCGATCGCAGAGTTGAAGCGCGCTATCTCGCTGGCGCCCAGCTCCGACGAAGCCTACCGAAGGCTCGGAGGGGCATACCTTGCCAGCGGCGATTATCCACACGCGATTGAGGCGTTTCAAAAAGCGGTGGACCTGAACTCCTACTACTGGGTGAATCAGGGCGAGCTCGGCGACGCTTATTACCGATCGGGCGACTACGCCAAGGCGCTGCAAGTATTCCAGCAGGAATCGGTATTGGCTCCGGATATCAACGCGGGCTACGACAATATTGGGAATGTGTATGCGGCCCAAGGCAAGTATCAAGAAGCGGTTCCGTATTTCAAAAAAGCTCTGGAGATTGAGCCGTATTACTCGACGTATGGCAATTTGGGCACCGCTTACTTCTTTTTGAAGCAGTACCCCCAAGCGGCGGAAATGTTTGAAAAAGCGGTGGGCCTCAATCCTAATGACACTTCCATGACGGTGAATCTGGCTGATTCCTACCGGTTCTCCGGGCAGAAAGATAAGGCGCAAACGACCTATCAGAAGGCCGTGGCGCTGGGCTACAAAGAGCTGCAGACGAATCCGCAAAACTCTGAAGTGATGGCGCAAGTCGCGCTGTGTTACGCCAATTTGGGCGACGCGCAACAAGCCGAAACGTACATTAAGAAGGCGCGCGGAATTGATAAAACGAGTTTGGATTATATGTACGACCAAGTGCAGATTTACGCCCTTCTTGGAAAAACGAAGGAAGCTTTGGATGCGTTGCGCGAAGCGCTCGAAAAGCATTATCCGACCGACGCAGTGGCGGCCGATCCAAACGTCAGCAGCCTGCACAGTAGTCCGGAGTTTAACGATCTGATCAAGAAGTATTCCGTAAAAAAACCGTAGCCGAATTTTGATTCTTTCTCTCCTGAACTGGCCGACAGGCTGCGAGCTTAGGAGTCCCTATCGCAAGTTCAGTTGGGCAAGGGTGTGGGTTTGTCGAAGATATAATTGCGAAGCTTTCTATAGTTCCGGCGAACAGCGAGATAAAGCATACAGGCGAAATCGGCACCTGCAGAATCGACAAGGCGATCCCTAATTTCGCTGTCATGGAGCGCTAAAAATCAGTGACGGTGAACAAGGCGATGTATTCTTTCTCGTAACTTCAGATGCCAACTTACTTGGTCGGGGACGAGTGCAAGAGCGTACAGAAGCCTAGCGTGCTTTCGGTCAAAGCCACACTGGGGATTCAACGCCCTGTGGATGAGCGCATCAATCTCCCTCTGCTCTTCCTTGCTAACATTTGCAATTCGTTTTTCGATGGCGCCTTGCAGCCAAACAAGAGAGTCGGTTTTTTCAGGGACTTCGTTGATGGGAGGCGGTAAGTCGAGCATGAGGTCTCCCCCATCTCACTGGTAGAATTGAGCTGTAGTGTGTTGCTCAGGAACCTGCTGCACGCTTCCGCGAAGGCATCACGTCATGGACTGCCGGCTCGTGTGTGTCTATCTGAGGCGATTCGGTTAGTTCTTTCTCGGCAGCAAGCCAGTCATCAAGTTCATTACCCTTCTCGCCGCCTCGTTTCAAATAGATTTCGTACGCTCGCAGTTCGATCTCTTCTTGGGTTGGTACTCTTTTGTTGAAGTCTGGCACGATGGCACCTCCCTCCTTTCAACACGGTATGCAGTCAGCTCTGGGTCTTGCGATTGCCCGTTCGTTTCCCGGCTAGGTTTTATTCACGCGCGCAGAGTGAGCGGTGACCCACTCTCTCTTACGTAATAGTTCTGAGGCACGAATACTGCCCGGCAATATGGACAAGCCTCGCGCACCGGATGCGGCCTCGGAAGTTTGTGGAATAAATTTGTGTCTGCCCGGTCTTCCAGCACAATTTGGGCTTCGCACTGAGTGCATCGGCAGCACACGTATGTGTACATTGGCTGGTACTCCTTTTGCGGTACGCCACCCCCTGGCGTGCGTGGCGTGTGGAACCGTCGCCTGAGCACGACGGAGATGTGGGACTATTCCCAAGTTTAACGCGGGTTGAAGGCCAGGAATCTAACGAAATGATGGAAAAGTATCCAATGTCCTGTGGAAAAACGCGGGCCTGTGGAAAACCCAGGCCGCGACATGATCGGGTGTTCGGCGGGAGGATCTTGAATGTTACGCCGAAGATAAGCGCTTAAAACGGATGTAAAATCGACACCGAAGGTATGTCCGGAGAATCGGCCATGAACGCTCGGGACGTGAACAAGTACAAACGATTGCTACTAGCCAAACAGCGCGAGTTGTCGATCGACAGAGCTGTGCTACCGGCCGCAGGAGGCGCGCAGGGCGATCTCATTGACGAGGCCAATCTAGACGCCGAAGCGGACCTTCAGATCAAGGTCCGTCAAACCGATGTTCGTCTTTTGCGAGCAATTGAAGAAGCACTGACTCGTATTAAACGAGGCACATTTGGAATCTGTGAAGTTTGCCGACGGCCCATCTCCCAGGCCCGCCTGAAAGCCGTGCCCTGGACGCGCCACTGCCTCGATTGCAAGCAGCGCGAGCACGCCTGATAAGAGTCAAGAACTTGCACGAGTAGTGAGCGTTACTGAGTGACCGGCGATAATGAGGCAAATCGCTGGGGGCGGGCCTAAAAATCCGCCCTCTTACCTACAGTTCCTTAATACATAAGCTCCAATACGCGTCAATCCAGGCAGTCGGCTCGGCGTCCGAATTGTCTATTTGGAGGACTATAACTACTATACCCATCATGATCTCTAAGGAACATCTACCAACCGGATACTCATATAAATTTAACTTATGGGAAGTATTCTTTTTTCTTGACACTCTACTCGCCGACGCGCAGAATCCGCGCCAGTGATTTGGTGGTCGGAACTCACTCTTCACTGCTGTTCCGACAGCTAAGATAACTGCCTGAAATATAAGACATCCAAACGTAGATTTCTGCCCGCGCGGGCTGAGAGTTCTACCAGTCTCGCCGAAAAGGAGAGAATCGTCGTGAAAAATAAGATAGCCCAGCTTGTGGTATTTGCAGCCCTTCTCGTGGTCGTGGGCACAACAAACGCTACCGCCCAGAGCGCAGCAAATCAAGTATCCACAATTCATCTGAAACACCTCGGAACTTCGTCCCTTGGGAAATCCACAGGACCCATCCCGTCTGGCATAACGACCTTGCGAGTGAAAAATCACCCTGATTCTGATGCTGGTGTGCAGGCGAGCGCGGGGCTGCAGCTTTCTGTCCCAGGTCCAATGCCCAAGCAGATTGCCGCCGCTAATCCAAACGCTTCTGGATTTAACGGCTTGGACGTAATAGATCAGGGGCTGCAAAGCGGTTTTTTGCTTGAACCGCCAGATCAAGGATTCTGCGTCGGCAACGGATTTGCCTTTGAAGGGGTCAACGTCGCTCTCGCTGTCTATGATGCTTCGAGCCATAATCTGCTGGCAGGGCCCGTTTTTGCGAATACCTTTTTCGGCCTGGACGCAGCCCAGTTCACCAGCGACCCTCGATGCTTCTTCGATACACAGGTTCGCCGGTGGTTTGTCACGATTCTGCAGATAGATATCGACCCGACTACCGGCAACGTGACGAACCATTCACACGGGTTGATTGCAATCAGCACGACGGATAGCCCGCTTTCGACCTTCAACATATTCTCGATCGATACGACCGACGATGGCAGCAACGGCACGCAGAACCACATGGGCTGTCCGTGTTTCGGCGATCAGCCCCTCATGGGCACCGACGCGAACGGCTTTTTCTACACAACCAACGAATTCTCCATCACTGCGCTAACGGGAGGAGGGCAAGTCTTTTCAAACGGAGCGCAGGTTTACGCTCTCTCCAAACGGGAATTAGCAGCCAACTTAACTCCCACAGTCGTCCATTTTGGCGACATTCCGCTGACCGTCGGGCATCTCGCGCGGTCGCTTCAACCGGCGCAGTCCTTGTTTAGCGGTGAAGGCGACAGCGGATCCAACGACCATGGATCTCACGACCGGGGTGTTGAGTTCTTTGTCAGCCATCTGAACTTCACGCACACGCTAGATAACCGCCTTGCAGTCTGGGCGATATCCGACACCAGGACGCTCGATCAATCGATTCCGACGGTCGAGTTGACTAACACAATCATCAACAGTGAGGTCTATGGGGATGCGCCTCCCGCCACTCAAGAGGCCGGACCGAACCCTTTCGGCGCCTCACTGACGCCGCCGCAGCCCGAAGGAGCGCTGTCCCCGGGCGATACCCGCATGCAGCAAGTCTTTTTCTCACAGGGCTTGCTGTGGACCGGGCTAACGACTGTCATCCAGCAGGGGAACAATTTCCTCGACGGAGCCGCGTACTTCGTTATTCGTCCCGACTCTGGGGGTGACCACGTGCACGCGCGTATCGAGACGCAAGGGTACATCTCCGCAGCCGGACAGAACATTCTCTATCCCGCCATCGCCGTAAACGGATGGGGCGAGGGAATCGTAGGATTCACGATTTCCGGACCGGGCTTCTTCCCCAGCGCGGCCTATACTCGGATTAATGCGGACAATGGTGCAGGCCGTATCCACGTCCTCGGAGCAGGTGCATTCCCCGACGACGGTTTCACGATGTACCCGCAGTTTGGGGGCAACGGCGTCGGACGCTGGGGCGATTATTCCGCCGCCGCGGTGGACGAGCATGGCAATCTCTGGTTCGCTACTGAGTACATTCCCGCCCAACTAAGCAATGGCTTCCCACAAGGAGCCGGTGCGAATTGGGGCACGTTTATCGGCCAACTCAGCCCGGAAAACGAGAACGACAACGAGAAATAAAATCAACTGAATCGGAACCGACGGGGCGGTCCCAATCTAACTGGGCCGCCCCGGCCGCTTCCCAGAGACGCTCGATCACTTTTCTCTGAACAAATCCATCCTAAAGATATTCCCGTTAGCTCATTATTCGGGTGAGCTTACACTCTCGGCTACGACCGTGACTTCGATTTAATTCCGCGCGTAACTTCTGCTATCGGCGCACAATTCACCACCTATGACGTAGCCGATGCGTTGAAACAATTTATGGTTTACATGCTTGCCAAGACGCGAATGCGTGTGATAGCAACGCGTTAACAGGTGTCGAACTGAAGCGACGCGGAGCAATATTATCAGCGATCCGCGGAAGCGCCGTGTGAGAACCATTCCCACCAATCGCTTCGGCCTTCTGAGGATGAAAGGGAGCAAAAAATGAAACTCAAGTTCAAGTTCGTTCCCTTAGCTTAATCAGGAATATCCCAATTTGTACGCTTAGGACATCTGAGATCCTGTCCACTTTCGGACAGTCCTCTGTCGGCGTCGCACGGAATCACCCTTCCTGCACGTCAATTCCCTTGCACCTCTATAGCAATGAATAGTTTATCACCGCGCTGATTGGCCCCTGGCGTGCCAGCTCGGGAACCGATGCTTGGCGGTTTGAATGAAATCCAAAGCAAAGGTAAGGAAGACGAACTTATGCGTTTGTCATTCGCAATCAGTGTGCGGGCCCTTTATGCGCTCGTCGTCGTTTTGCTAATGCTGCCAGCTGGATTCGCAAGAGAGAGAGGCCCTCGCGTGGAAGTAGTCTGTCCATCGCCGCCGGTTCCGGTCAAGCTCGCAGGGAAGCAGGTTTTGGTGTACGAGTTACACGTCACCAACTTCGAAGCAGTGCCGTTGACGTTGAAGCGGCTGGAGGTTTTCGCAGACACCGAGAATAGTCAGCCACTGGGCATCATTTCAGGCGACGCGTTGTCTGCAATGATGATTGAGGCAGGATCAATGGGTGGAACGAAAGACTCGCAGACCATTGGTCCGGCGAAACGCGTCATCATCCTTATGTGGATCGAAGTGGCATCAGATAAACCAGCGCCCGCCGTCTTGAAGCATCGGATGGTCTTTGCGACCGGCGCGCGGGGCGAGGCCACGGCGGTAACGACGCTCGAAGATTTTCCGGTTGTCGTAAGTCAGGACGCCGTGCCGTTGCTCGGTTCCCCCTTCGATGGCGGCATTTGGCTTGCAGGGAACGGACCGTCGAACGATTCAGATCACCGCGTCAGCATCGTGGCAATTGACGGCCATGTTCATGTGGCGCAGCGGTTCGCCATTGATTGGGTCAAAGTTGGCCCCAATGGGGACTCTCATGACGGAACCAGTCGCAATGAGAATTGGTGGGGCTACGGCGAGCCGATTCACGCTGTGGCAGACGGGGAAGTCACGCAAGTTGTGGATGGAATACCCGAAAATACTCCGCGTGTGCTTCCCGCGGACGTCACTCTGGATAACATCGCAGGAAATTATGTGATTGTTCGCATTGCCCTGAATCGTTACGTCACCTACGCCCACTTGCAAGGTGCCAGCATTAAGGTACACCTCCATGATCAAGTGCACCGAGGAGATGTCCTAGCCCTCCTCGGAAACAGCGGCAACGCCACTGGTCCGCACCTACATTTTCAGGTGACGGACGGGAACTCGGTTCTGCAATCGGAAGGAGTCCCTTTTATCTTTGAAAAATTCACATACCTCGGTCCTGGCTCCCAGTACGAGCTTGATAAACATCCCTCAATTCCCCGGGAAGATTCCATTCCAGGAAATAATGACGTGGTTGAATTCTTGTCGCTGAAAAAGCCGTGAGCGTTGCTCAAATCCAGAGTCCGCCTCGTCCTGCGTCAGGTGAAGCCCGCCGCGCCGAAAGTGTCACGCACAAACCTACTAAGAATGCCTTTCTTGCTTTCGGCGGAAGAAAGCGTACATTGGTGGATCATGGCCAACAAACGCGGGATCGGGATTTGCTTGCTGGCCTTCTCAACATCGTGGTTGCCCATTTGCACGGCAGCCGCTCCAGGTGCGTGTCAGGCTGCGGAGCCTGCAGAAAAGCCCGCCCAGCACCAGCATCAGCATCAGATGAATACGCCCAGCGGAGCCTCCGATAAGTGCGAACCCAAATTCACCTACCAGGCAGGCCTTCTCGGCCCCGATTCCTGGGGCGGCGTTTGCAAAACGGGTCACGCGCAGTCCCCGGTAGACATCACAAAAACAGAAAAGATGCCCTCCCCGCCGCTAGCCCAGCTCGAATTTCACTATCAGCCCGCCGATTTGGACATGGTGAACGATTGCAATCGCTATTTGATCAAAGCTCGCTTCCCGGAAAATCTGTGGTTCAAAGTGTCAAGGAAGCCATACCGCCTGAGCGAAATTGATTTTCGTGAACCCGGCGAAAATGCCGTCCAGGGCAAACGCTCCCCGATGTCCCTACAGCTTGTCCATTTATCGCCGGAGGCGACTTTGCTCATCATCGAGGTTCCGATCGTGGTCGGCAAAGAAAACCCGGTGATCAAAACCCTTTGGGAGCACATCCCGGAGCCCGGCAAAGAGCACGTCACACAAGGACTGAAAATTAACGCCATGGACCTGCTGCCCGCCGATCACGGCTATTACAGTTATCGCGGCTCGCTGACAAACCCCACTTGCAACGAAGGGGTTCTCTGGTTCGTCTTGAAGAACCCCATCGAAATCTCCGAAGCACAAATCGCTGAATACAAGAGGCACTATCACAACACCGCTAGGCCGCTGCAACCCCTGGGGGAGCGGCCGGTCTCGGAGAGCAGGTAGCGATAACATCGCGCCGGTTTGGAAAGCGTCCATGTTAGCCCACGAATTGCGAAGGTTTTTCTTTCCCCCTGCGTTGCTGCTATTTGCTTGTTTGCCCCTCGGGGCACAATCGGCGGCAGACTCTTCATACCAGCTGGCTCGCCAAAAGGCCTTGGCGCTTTTCAGCGAGGGCAAACGCCTGGACGCTCTGCCACTTCTCGAAGGCTTGGCGCAAAAAAATCCGCAAGACAGTGATGTCCTGGTTGCCCTGGCCGCTTCTCTTGTCGAGCATGCTGCAACCCTTACCGATGCGAACCAAGCAGCGCAGGAGCGTTTCCGCGCCCGAGATTTCCTCCAAAAGGCCTGGGGCCTCGGGAACAGCAGCCCCCTCGCGGAGAATTTGCGGCAGCTTTTGGAAGAACTGCCCGCGAGCGGTGCCATCAAATTCTCCGATAATCCGGCCGTAGGACAGGCCATGAACGCAGGCGAAGCGGCTTTCGCTCGTCGCGATTTCGACGAGGCCCTGAAAAGCTATGCCACGGCGCTCCAACTCGAACCCACGAACTACTCCACCGTTCTCTTTACGGCAAACACCTACGACAAAAAGAATGACTTCACAAAAGCTGCCGAATGGTACGAGCGTGCCGCGCACATCGACCCCAACATCGAGACAGCCTATCGCTATTACGCCGACATGCTCGCCAAACAAGGCAACATGGCGAAGGCGCGAAGCCTGCTCATCCAAGCAGCGGTAGCTGAACCTTATAACAAGATTGTGTGGCGTGAAATCCGGGCGTGGGCGCTCATCAACAAAACCGCATTCAACCTCGTTTACGTCGGCATCCCTCTGCCGCCGCCGGACGATCCTACACACTCTGCGAAAGGACCCGCGGATCTCTCTTCTGCCTGGCGGACCTATTATTCGGTGAAGTCGGAATGGAAGAAGGGCGGCAGGTTTTCCAAGCAGTTTCCCCAAGAAGCGGAATACCGGCATTCGCTCCCTGAAGAATCGGAGGCGTTGACGGCAGCCGCGAATGTCCTGGAAAAACTCAAGGGAGATACCAAGACCGTAAAGCTTGTCACGGACGACCCGACTGCCGGTCTGTTACTGAAACTGTATGAATCGGGCCTCATCGATTCATACGTATTGTTCAGTCTAGGCGATGAAGATATTGCGAAGGATTATCTCGCTTATCGAGCAAGCAACCGTGACAAGCTGGAAACTTACATGGACCAATTTGTCATGCCGCCCGCACCCGCTAAGCCGTAACACTGGCAATAGGTGCGGTGGCGAAGTTCTTTCCGTCAACGAAAAAGCGGCTGCAGAGGTGCTCTCTGAAGCCGCTTTTCCTATGGTCTAAGCCAAAACAGTCTTAGTTCTTATTCGTCTTGCCGTTTCACGTGTTCGATCGCCATCATGCCTAGGTCTTCATGTCCGAGGATATGGCAGTGGAAGACGAAATCGCCGACCACCATTCCCCGAAAGTCCATCAGTAACGTCACCTGTGGATACGCCGGAGACGGATTACCATTGGCATCGACACAAGCTGGAGGAGAAGGCGGATTGGTGACGTGGCCGTTTTTATCCAGACCCGCGGCCGCGCCCCCGCAAAACGGGATCTCAATCATGTCCAGGAACTGGTTGTTGATGCCTGGCGCCGGTTGGCTACAGTAAGGTCCGGTCGGTAAGGTCGTACAGTTCACATCGAAGTAGTCCTGCCCCTTCACCTGGAAGTGAATCTGGTGCTGGTGCAGTTCATGGTTTTCCCTGGCATGGTTCTGGACGATCCACTTTTCCACCGTGCCCTGCGTGGTAATGATCGCCGGAAGATTGTTGTTGTCGAAGGGGGTGTCAATCTTATAGGGCTGGATGGCGCATTGCGCGCCACTGGCCGTCACGCAGCCAGAGGCATTGATGAAGAACTGACTGCCGTCTTCAACCTCTTCGAAGAACACGGTGCGAGTAAGCGCCGGCGTTACACTCGAAATTCCTCCGAACCGCTGGTGCGTGGTGCTAACGCCTGTGGAGGCGGGAATCCGATTCTCCGCCCTCTTGGTGTCATCGCCTGCGAGTTTCATCGTCAGCAGCGGGCGCGTCGGAAGCGTGTCACCCAACGGCCCGGAAAAGATGAACTGGGTTACGAGTTGCGCCAACTTCACGGTGGATGGCGGTGCGTTGACGATGAATTCGACGCGCGACGCCGGCGGAATCCGGAAATTTTGCACGGCAATGAGCGGCCCCGGCGGATTTTCGTCCTGCGAATTGACGGGAACGGCGTCGATTCCCACGATCTGAATGGTCTGCGGCGTCCCGTCGAAGCGCACTTGCAGGTCCAGAGGAGCGTCCGAATTGCAGTTGCAGACGCGCCAGAACTGCTGCTCATTTGGCCTCATGTAGATCACGGCCGGTGTGTAATTCACACTGATGAGGTTCGGCGGGTTACTGTTGTCGAACGTAGCGGTCGTGTCCAGCGGAACGAAGTTCACGGTCAGGTCGCGCTGAGGGACTTGTCCATCCACTGTATTGGTGCAGCAGGTCTGAGAAAGGGCGGGATTCTTGAACGGCAGGTCACGGATGACGATCACCCGCTCGCTCAAATCTCCTACGGCCGGATGGACATTCTGGATTCCATCCACGATCAGAGCTCCTGATGCCCCGCCGTATACTGCTGCTTCCGCCAGCATGTGAACGTGCGGATGGTACCAGTAGAGTCCGGGAGGCTCGTTGGTGGGGAAATGTACATTGTATTGGAAGGTGCTCGCCGGCGCGCCGGGCTGAATAGAAGGATTGATTAGGGTCTTAACCACGTTGTCTTCATGGCACGCAGGCGAGGTATTGGTGCCATGATAGTGGATGTTCATCGAGCCGGCGGTCATGCCAAATGCCGCTGGCGGGGAAGTAACCGGCGCCACTATATTCGATTCAAAAGTGGTGTCCCCGCAGTTGGGCGCATGGAAGCCCTCGTCGCTTTCATTCGCAGCCATATCATTGAAAGGCGTATTGTTGGTTACCGTGATGTTCAGCGTGTCGCCCGGATTTACGTGCAGGGTGGGATTCTCGAGGCCATCCGGGGTCATGAAGCAAAACAGCTGTCTGCCCACCGAATCGGTCGTCGCTTGGTACGAAAATTGGACATTCAGCACTCCGTCATCGCTATAAAGCGCCGGAGGGTTTTGGATTACGCTGCCTGCCGTGAATCGGGTGCAGGCATTGGCAACAGGTGGTACGGGCGCTGGCGAAGTATGCGTCGTTGGGGTCGCGGTTTGTGCAAACGTGCATACGGGGACGACAACTAGTACTAATGCGAGGCCCAATGACACGATCCACTTCATAAGGGTGATTCTGTGCGGATTCATAGGCGCTCCTTGAGGGTTGAGGGCCGAGAGCAAATTAAGCGCCGCTGATGTTAAACAATTGTCAAATTTTTGTAAATAGATCATTTTTTCTGCTCTTCGGACGCGCCGACCGGCTTTACTCGATCAGCCAGTGCCGTGCCCCATCAGGTGGCCGCTTCCCAGTGCCTGCCCCGCCTCTCGCTTCGGGTCTCAGACGTGCGGTTCCTGACCTCCGCAGCTTATACTCCGAATACGAGTTACTCCCATGCCGACACCTAATGGCTGTCAAACCAGCTGGTAAACGCTACGGCGTTAGAACTAAGCTGCTGGCGCGGTGCAGCAAAGTATCGCCTTTAACTGCGATTTCGCCTCCCTCTAATTTTACTAAGCCATGCAAAATCAATAGACTACAGACGAAAGAAGATTTAATTCCCATAGCCGTTAGACCGGCTCCAGCCATTAGCCTGCATCCGCCTCAACCGCCAGCGGCCACCTTCCAGACGGCTTTTCCAAAAACGCGCCGAGCACCTTGCCTTAGCTTGCGCGTTGCTGAAAACGCGCATCCGATAAGCACTGACGCTAGTCAGGCACCAAGATTCCCGGGGTTTCCGACTGTCGGGGACAACCGCGCGGCGAGACGTGCGATGGCGCGCCCAACCGTCATTGTATTGCGACAAAATGCTGCGGAGTCGCCCTAAGCGAGAGGTAGAATTGGGATTCGCGGGTGGCGTTCGGAAGAAATCAAAATGCGGAAAAATGGCTGGATTTGGATCGCAGCAGGGTGGTTTCTGGTCGTGCGAGTTTCAGAATACCACGCTCTGCGCATCGACTTGGGGCATGCACTGACGTGGGAGGGGAGTCTCCGCTACACCGCGGTTGAATTGGGGTTCTGGTTTATCATGACGCCGGTCATTGCCTGCTGGGCGGGAAAATTTCCGCTGGAACGTCCGGCGCTGGTCAAAAATGTGGCTGTTCTGCTTCTATTGAATGTAGCCACCGAATTGTTGTACTCGTCGTACCGCGTGAAATTGCATCACTTCGTGTACCCCGATTTTGTTCCTCGCTCCTTCTGGCGGCAGAGCCAGGCATACCTGATCGACAATTCCGTCATAGTTGCATGGTTCTTTTGGGCCATCGTCGGCATTCACCTCGCAATAAAGGCTGCCCGCAAATTTCAACAGCGAGAGCAGGAACTTGTCAAAGCGCAACTTGAAATGTTGAAGGGACAACTGCAGCCTCATTTTCTTTTTAATACGTTGAACTCGATTTCGTGGCTGATGCGGGAAGACGTGGAAGCAGCGGACAACATGATGGCCTCTCTCGGCGAGTTGCTGCGCGCAACCTTGTCGATTTCGGCGAGCGAAGAAGTGCCGCTGCGCCGGGAGCTGAATATGCTGGAGCTGTACTTGGGAATTGAGCACGCGCGATTCCAAGACCGACTGAGAGTGCTGGTAAAGGCCGACCCCGAAACTCTGGATTGCAACGTTCCCTGTCTTTTGCTGCAACCCATTGTAGAAAACGCCGTTCGGCATGGCATCGCCCGGCTCGATCGACCGGGCCTCGTGGAGGTTCGAGCAGCGTGCGTGGGCACCGAGCTATCCATATCGGTTCTGGACGATGGTCCCGGAATATCAACGGAGTCCGCCGGGAGGGAGGGCATCGGATTGGGCAACACGCGGGCACGCTTGGAAAAGCATTACGGGGAGATGCAGTCTTTGCGCTACACCAACCGGAACGAAGGTGGGCTGATTGTGGAGATTCGCCTTCCGCTGCGGGTGCACCTAGCGGGCAACGAGAATGGCGATGGGAGTCGTTTACGTGAAACTGCGAACGTTAATCGTTGATGACGAATTGCCCGCTCGCAAGAAGATCCGCGCGTTTCTGCAGGAACATGCAGAATTTCAAGTCGTTGGAGAATGCGCGGACGGCGAGCAAGCGGTTGCTTCTATCAGCGCTCTCAGGCCGGATTTGCTGTTTCTCGACGTGCAAATTCCGGGAAGAAATGGATTCGAGGTACTTGACTGCATGAAGGAGAAGGCGTCGCCCGCGGTGATCTTCGTCACGGCGTTCGACAAGTATGCGGTGCGAGCGTTTGAAGTGCGGGCCGTGGATTATCTTTTAAAGCCCTTCAACAAGGCTCGATTCGCCGAAGCGTTACAGCGATTTTGCGAGCGAAGAGCTCGCGTGAATGAAGCAGACCGTAAACAGGAATTGAAGGCAGCTTTTCAAGAGATTCAGAGGGAATCTCGGGACCGTGAACGAATCCTGGTCAAGTCCGGATCGCGAATCATTTTCTTGCGCAAGGGACTGATCGAATGGGTCGAGGCTCAAGGTGACTACGTAAAGTTCCACGTCGGTAGGGAGAGCCACATACTGCGCGAGACGATGACGGCAGCCGCGGAAGATCTCGATCCGAACCGTTTCGTGCGCATTCATCGCTCTCGAATCGTGAACCTGGACCACGTTCGCGAAATTCGCCCCCTGTGGGGTGGCGATTATTCGGTGTTGATGCGCGACGGTACGGAACTCACGATGAGCCGCACGTACCGAGCCAGTCTGCAAGCCGCGCTGGGCGGGCAACACTCATTGAGCGAGCGAACAAATGAGTGAAACAGGTTTCGCCTCCGCTGGGACGGCCGCAAGAATACTTTCGACGCTTTAGACCCGCCTCCTATCCCGTTCCAATCTCTGCTGGTCGCAAACCCATTGCGCGGAGCTCGCCACGATTCTAGATTTCCGCACGTCGTATCGAATTCTCCTTTTGGCAAAAGCCTGGGGAGACCGGTCGCAAGACCAACGTAACCGTATCCAAAGAAGGAGACAATATGAAATTCAGAGCCACGACGTGCCTCGCCGCAATGATTCTTTTATTTGCCGCTCTTCTATTCCCGCGTCGGCTGTCAGCGCAAGACAGGCACGACCGCTACCGCGTATTTAATCTCGGCAATCTCGGCGGCACGGCTAGCGCGGGAAATACCATTAACAACATTGGCTGGGCCATCGGAGCCGCCAATCAGTCAGGAAATACCACCGAGCACGCCACCGTGTGGATCTACGGGTTGCGATTTGATCTCGGCACGCTGGGCGGTCCCAACAGTGACGTGCAGTGGCCCAATAAGAACGATCACGGCCAGATCGCCGGTTTTTCCGAAACCGCTGCTCTCGATCCATACGGCGAGTCGTGGAGTTGCACTGCTTTCACTCCCACGGGCATCCCCACGGGTCACATATGTACGGGATTCGTGTGGCAGTTTGGCGTGATGAACCCGCTGCCCACGCTGGGCGGTAACAACGGATTTGCCTCCGGAGAAAACAATGTGGGTCAGATAGTCGGCTGGGCAGAAACTCAAGTTCACGATCCAACCTGCGTGCTACCGCAGGTGCTCCAATTCCTCCCAGTCTTGTACGGCCCAGGATTGGCGCAGATCTCCGCGCTCCCCACTTACGTTCAAAATGGCGTGCCGGATCCCGACGGAGCTGCCACGGCGATCAATGACAACGGCCAGATCGTCGGCATCTCCGGCACTTGTGACACTTCCGTGGGGGCGTTCAGCGCCATGCATGCGTTGCTCTGGGAAAATGGCAGTGTGATCAACCTCGGCAATCTCGGCGGCCAAGGCTGGAACACTCCCATGGCCATCAACCATCGCGGCGACACCATTGTCGGATTTTCCGATCTGCCCGGCGACGTCGTTGGAGGGGTGTTGTCCCCAAATTTCCACGCGTTCATTTGGACAAAAGCAAGCGGTAAAATGACCGACATCGGCGTGCTTGCAGGCGATAGCCTCAGCGAAGCTTTGGACGTCAACGATCAAGGGCAAGTGGTAGGAGTATCGCTCCCCTCTTTCCACGCCTTCATTTACAAAGATGGCCAGATGTTCGACCTCAACTCCTTGATCCCGAAAAGTTCGCCACTGCTTTTGATCGCTGCCAACGGTATCAACGAAAAAGGCGACATCACTGGCCAAGCGTGCATCATCTCCGACGGAGGTTGCCCGCTGGGAGCCAACATTCCAGCGTTCCTGGCCGTTCCCCACCACCAGGATTACGGGGAACCCAGCGCCGACGCCGCCTCCGAAACCACCAATGGCGAAGCCGCAAGTATCACCGTATCTGAAGGCATCCGCCAGCAGATGATGCGCAAGCTAGCCTTCGGCCACTTCGGCCCTGAGCCGGCAATATCGCGACAAGCGACCGAAAGAAGATAGCAATCGCGCATGTTGTATCTATCGCGAGAAGTCAATCGGCACGAAGCGCGACTGAACGAGGGCAGGAAAAGACTTCCTACTCTCGTCTCCAGCTTGCAATCAACGTCGGTTATTGTGCCTCCGCGAAAGCCCATCACGCGAAGGAGATCGAAGTGAATCCACTTACTGTTTGGCTAAAGGTCGGCGTTGTTACCATCGTTGCCCTCTTTGTGGGCATGGAAGATCGGCTCCTCGGCTCTGTCTCTTTCGGTCACCACGGAAAAGCGTCTGCTGTCGACGATAGAAACTTGGTCGCTGCGTTGGACACTCAGTACCAAACTGCCGTGAAAAAGAACGATGCCGCGACGATGGATCGTATTTTGGCTGACGATTTCACACTCGTGACAGGTTCCGGCAAGACTTATACCAAAGCTGATTTGCTCAAGGAGGCGCGAAGTGGCCGGATCGTCTATGAGCATCAGGAAGATAGCGCACAGACGGTTCGCATTTGGGGCGATACTGCGGTTGTCACCGCCAGGTTGTGGGAGAAAGGTACGGAAGGCGGAAAGCCATTCGACTATACAATTTGGTTCTCGGACATTTATGTGCGCACGGCGACAGGATGGCGCTATGTATTTGGTCAGTCGTCATTGCCGTTGCCAAAAGCCTCGCAGTAAACCGATAAAGCTTGGGGCGATGAGACTCTGAACGAATTGTCGCAACAACACTTGAGCGTCGGAATTACTGTAGCTTCGCGTACTCCGGTTTGGCTTGTTTCAGGATGCGGAGGTTGGGGTCGGCATCTTTCCAGAGCGTAAGGAAATCCTGATAGGCGGATTTCGCTTTAGACTTATCACCGGACAGTGCGTAAGCCCTGCCCAGCTGCAGGTGCGCCAATGCGCCGATGGGATCGCTGACCACGATCCCGCGGTGATCGAGAATCTTCTGGAATTCCCCCGCGGCTTCCACGCCTTGATGTGCGGCCAGATAGGCAAGGCCACGCACATAGGCCGGGTAGAGACTACCAGCGCCCAACAGGAATTCAGAACCGCCTGTGTTCGGACTCCCGCCTTCATAAGGAATCGTGGTTTGAAGCAGTTCGACAGCCTTGGACGGCTGGCTGTGGTTCAACGCCACTAGTGCGCGAAGCGTCGGCACGTATGTGAATTGGACCCTTGTATCCTCCGGGAGACGTCTTGAGAGGTCCTCCGTCAGCTCTTGAGATCGAGAGGAATCTCCCGAGAGAGCAAGCGCAAAGCCGACTCCGAATGCCACATCCCTGCTATTTGAAAGCGCAAGTGCGTCCAAAGCTCTCTGCCTTGCCATGGACACATTTCCGAACAGAGCTTCCCGCACCGCCGCATCCGCTTGGTAAAGGGCCTCCGTATCCCGACGCTCGGTTTTGCGGGCCAAATCTGCTGCCAACTGCGACATCTTTCTTGCGGCTTCCAAGTGACCGGAATACGCCAATGCGAATCCTTCAGCGTTGGACATCCAGTCGTCCACTCCGCGCCGTTCCCGAGCCAGCGCAACTTCATGCTCCATCCCCACCTTGTCGCCTTTCAGAAAGGCAATCATGAATCGCAGAACGAAGAAATCGGGGATTTCAAGTTTGCGCTCGGATGCTCGTTGTAGCGTATTTTGCGCTTCGTCCAGGCGTTCAAGCGCCATGTAGCTCGCGGCGAGATTGGCGTATCCGATGGAGAAGTCCGGGTCGATGCTGAGAGCTATTTCAGCTTCTACAGCGGACTCTTCCCGTTTGCCCCTGGCTGTATAAATATCTCCGGACAACAGCCCGTGAGGCTCCCAAGCCCGAGGATAGGCTTGGATCCACAAGGCGCAGGTTTGTTGTCCTTTTTCCAAGTTGCCGGTAACCTGCAAATCGTAGGAAAGGGTAATAAAGAACTTCTCCTGGTCACTGGCGCGATCCCGAAGTTCGTAGGCTTTGCTGGTATTCATTGCAGAAAGAGCCGATTCCCCGATGTCGCCATACATGCGGCCGAGGGCCGCGTAAGCGCTGGCGAAGTTAGGGTCAATCTCGATGGCGCGCTTGAGAAAGGGCACAGCGGCGGCTGCACCATTGGAGAAGGAAGCTTTCCAGCCCGCACTGTAAGCCTTCAAGGCTTCGAGTGAAGGCGTCGTGGCCTCGGCGAGGGGCGTGTCGTGTTGCTTGACCGTGGTTAGTGATTCACCGACTCGGGTTCTGAACTTGCTGGCAATTTGCCCAAGCGCATTCAGAACGTCCTCTTTTCTCGCCGCTTGCTCCTGTTCCTCAGCAAGAACATCTCCGGTGCGGCAGTCTTCCGCGCGTAATCCCAACACATACTGGCTGCCGAGGCTTGCAATCGAGCCGTCGAGAACGGCCGCACTTGCAGTTCGCTCGCAGACTTCCCGGGCGATCTTTGGAGTCAGTCGAGCATCGGCTGGCTGGCCCATCAGACTCAGTACCTGCTGGACGCGCTCCTCGGAGATGAGGCTTAAAAATGGCGATT
>Ga0307477_10001628_pt1 | contig 18542 bp, 17 predicted proteins | sample atmos_gasesECM2C_FD_203316 | JGI IMG/M metagenome (GOLD analysis project Ga0307477, IMG submission 203316) | Hardwood forest soil microbial communities from Morgan-Monroe State Forest, Indiana, United States - atmos_gasesECM2C_515 | ecosystem: Environmental > Terrestrial > Soil > Temperate...
CTACGAGCAGGACGCTGAGGTTGCAGACGCCGACGGTGAGTCGCATGAGGACGAGGAGGTGCTCGCCGAGCCGATCTCGACCGCCGCTATCGACCTAGCCTCCGGCGCGCGATACCGTGCGACCGGAAAGCGCAAGACGGCGATCGCGCGGGTGACGCTGCGACCGGGCACGGGCACGTACCTGGTCAACGGGCGCGTCCTGGAGGAGCACTTCCCGCGGGTGACACTGCAGCGCAACATTCGCCAGCCGTTGGAGACGGTCGGCTATCAGGATCGCATGGACGTAGTCGCACGGCTGCACGGCGGCGGCATCTCCGCTCAGGCGGGAGCGTTGCGCCATGGTGTCTCGCGGGCGCTGTTGGAGGCCGACCCGAACCTGCGTGGCGAGCTCAAGCGCCGCGGGTTTCTGACGCGCGACTCGCGCGCGAAGGAGCGCAAGAAGGCCGGCCTGAAGAAGGCGCGCAAGCGGCCGCAGTTCTCCAAGCGTTAACCGTCCGCGGCCTGATGGGCAGGCTGGGTCGGAGGTTCCAGTGTCCTTACGAGGGCGTAGATGACTCGCAAGCTGTTCGGAACTGACGGCGTTCGCGGCGTCGCCGGTGAGCTGCTGAGCGCCGAGCTCGCGCTGGGGCTCGCCCAGGCCGCGACTCGCCTCACGCAGGCTGAGCGGCCACGAGTGGTGATCGTGCGCGATACCCGCGAGTCGGGCGAGATGCTCCAGGCCGCGGTTGCCGCGGGCGTGGCCGCGGCCGGGGGAGAAGCGCTACTCGGTGGCGTGCTGCCCACGCCGGCCGCGCCACTGCTGATCGCTCGGTATGGATTCGACCTGGCGGCCATGCTGTCGGCCTCACACAACCCGTATCAGGACAATGGCATCAAGTTCTTCGGCGGTGACGGCCACAAGTTGAGCGACGACACCGAGCTCGAGATCGAGCGCGAGCTGGAGCGCGTCGCGGGTGAGGGCGAGACGGACGCCACTGCGGCCGGGCACGCGGGAGTAGCGGGGTCGCCGCCTCAGGTCGGGCGCATCCGCGAGCTGCGCGGGGCTAGTGAGGATTATCTGCGCGAGCTGCATACGCGCTTCGCTGACCTCGACCTGAACGGCTTGGACGTGGTGCTCGATTGTGCCAACGGCGCGACTTATCGGGTGGCGCCCGAGATATTCCGGCGTCTGGGGGCGAACGTGACCGTGATCGCCGATACGCCCGACGGGCGCAACATCAACGCCGAGTGCGGTTCGACCCATATTGAGCGCCTGGCGGAGCGGGTCGTGGCGGGCGGGCACGCGCTGGGATTCGCATTCGACGGCGACGGCGATCGCGTACTGGCGGTGGATGGCGCGGGGAAGGTCGTCGATGGGGACGAGCTGATGGCGCTCGCGGCGCTGCACTTGCGCGGGAGCGGGCGGCTGCGCGGGGACGGCGTGGTGGTGACGGTGATGACGAACTATGGTTTCCACACGGCGATGGCCGAGGTTGGGATCGAGGTGGCCAGAACGCAGGTCGGCGACCGGTATGTGCTCGCCGAGCTGCTCGCGCGGGGCTGGACGCTCGGCGGCGAGCAGTCCGGACACCTGATCGAACTCGGATTTAACCGCACGGGCGATGGGATCGCCGGAGCGCTGCTGACGCTCGAGGCGCTCGCCGGAGGGGATTTGCGCGAGCGCCACGCGATGGCCAAGCTGCCCCAACGGCTGGTGAACGTGCGAGTTCGCGACCGCGAAGCGCTGCATGACTCAGAGGCGGTGATCGCCGCCATACGAGTTGAGGACGAGGCACTCAGCGGACGCGGGCGGGTGCTAGTGAGACCGAGCGGGACCGAGCCGTTGGTGCGGGTGATGGTCGAGGCGCCGACCGACGCGGAGGCCCAGGAGGTCTGTGACCGGTTGGTCACGCTGGTGCAGAGCGAGCTGAGCTGAGAGCCGCTGATATCTTCGAGCGATGTGCGGAATCGTCGGCTACGTCGGGAAACGCCCTGCCCGTGAGCTGCTGCTCGGCGGGCTGAGGAGGCTGGAGTACCGAGGGTATGACTCGGCCGGGATTTCGACGATCGAGGATGGTCGCATCGAGTCGGTTCGCGCCGTGGGCAACCTCGGCGCGCTGCGGGTCAAGCTCGATGGCGAAGCCGGCGCGGCGCAAGCCGGGGGAGCGGTAGCTGTCGCCTCAAGGCCGGCGAGCACCGGCATCGGTCATACACGCTGGGCGACGCACGGGCGAGTGAGCGAGGAGAACGCCCATCCTCACTATGACTCTCAGGATCGCGTGCATGTGGTCGTGAATGGGATCGTCGAGAACTACATCGCGCTGAAGGATCGCCTCGCCACGGAAGGGTGCGTGTTCACCTCCGAGACCGACGCCGAGACGATCGCGCACCTGATCGCATCTCTCTACGACGGCGACCTGGCCGACGCGGTGCGCGCCGCCTACGCGCAGCTGCGGGGCCATTACGCGTTTGTGGCGATGAGCCTGGATGAGCCCGAGGTGCTCGTCGGCGCGCGCCGCGAGTGTCCGCTGATCGTCGGTCGCGGCGAGGGCGAGCAGTTCGTGGCCTCGGCCGTGCCCGCGTTCCTGGCGCAGACCAGGCGGGTGCAGTTTCTGGACAACGACGAGATCGTCGTGCTACGACCCGACGGCGTGACGATCACGACGCCCTCGGGCGAGGAACTGGAGCGGGCGGTGGAGACGGTCGACTGGGATGAGGACACCGCCGAGAAGGGCGGGTATGAGACATTCATGCTCAAGGAGATCCACGAACAGGCCGACGCCGTCGCCGACACGATCTCCAGTCGCACAGCCGCCGGAGACGGTGTCGATCTGGACGAGGAGGGCGCGCTGGACGAGGCGTTGCTCGCGGACGTGCGCCGGATCGTGGTCGTCGCCTGCGGCACCTCCTACCACGCCGGTCTGATCGGCCGCTACGCGATCGAGGAGTGGGCGCGACTGCCGGTCGAGATGGATGTCGCCTCGGAGTATCGCTACCGCAACCCGGTGCTCGGTCCGGGCGATCTCGTGATCGGGATCAGCCAGTCGGGTGAGACCGCCGACACGCTCGCGGCGATGCGCATGGCGCGCGCGGGGGGCGCGAAGGTGCTGGCGATCACGAACGTGATGGGCTCTCAAGCCACGCGCGACGCCGACGGCGTGCTGTTCACCCGCGCTGGCCTCGAGATCGGCGTGGCGGCGACGAAGACGTTCCTGTGCCAGGTCGCGGTCATGTACCTGCTCGGGCTGCGCCTCGCCCAGTTGCGCGGAACGCTCCCGCCCGAGCGCGTCACCGAGCTGGTGTCCGAGCTCAAGCGCCTACCGCACTGCATCGCTCAGCTCACCGGCGAGGCGCGCGCGGCCGACGGCGAGGGTGTCGAAGCGCGGGTTCGCGCAGTGGCCGACGCGCATTGGCGCAGCGAGTTCTTCCTTTACATCGGCCGTCACGTCGGTCTGCCGGTTGCCCTGGAGGGGGCGCTGAAGCTGAAGGAGATCTCCTACATCGCCACGGACGCGTACGCCGCGGGGGAGATGAAGCACGGGCCGATCGCACTGCTGGACGAGCAGACGCCGGTCGTGAGTGTCGCCACGGACTCGCCCGTACTGGAGAAGATCGCCTCGAACATGCAGGAGGTGCGCGCCCGCGGCGCGCACGTGATCGCGATCGCTACCGCGGGCAACGAGCAGATCTCAAGCCACGCCGACTCGGTCATCTACGTGCCGGCTGTCGATTGGATGTTGCAGCCGATCCTCGCGGTGATCCCGTTGCAGCTGCTCGCATATGAGATCGCACGACGGCGTGGCCTGAACGTCGATCAGCCTCGTAACCTGGCGAAGACCGTCACCGTCGAGTAGCTGGGTTACGACCGAGGCGCGCGGGGACCATCTAGCATCGCGGGGCGTGGATGTGCTGCCCGACTGGTTGACGCCCCTGCCCGACGCCGAGCGCATGCGGGCGATCGACCGCTGGGCGATCGAGGAGCGCGGGGTGCCCTCACTCGACCTGATGGAGCGTGCCGGCGCCGGCGTCACCCGCGCTGTGGAGCGGCTCGTTCCGGACGGGCCCGCGGTCGTGGTATGCGGCACGGGCAACAACGGCGGTGACGGACTGGTTGTCGCGCGCCTACTGCGGGACGCGGGTCGGGAGGTGACGGTAGTGTGCGCTGGCGCGCCGGGGAAGCTGACGGGGGATGCGCTGGCGAATCTCGAGCGCCTGCCCGGAGACGCTCCGCTAGAGCTCGCTCAGGGCATGGACGCGCTCGCCGGGGCAAGCGTGGTCGTCGACGCCCTGCTGGGGACCGGCTTCGCCGGTGAGCCTCGTGGCGAGATCGGTGAGGCGGTCGCGGCGATTGAAGACTGTGAGGCGCCGGTCGTCAGCGTGGACGTACCCTCCGGGGTGGATGCCTCCACGGGCGTTGTCGCAGGCGCTGTGGTGCGCGCGACGAAGACCGTCACGTTCCACGCGGCCAAGCCCGGCCTGTGGATCCATCCGGGCAAGGCTCACGCTGGTGAGGTCGAGGTACTCGACATCGGCATCCCCCACAGAGAGATCGCCGGGGTCTCCGATCGGCCGGCGCCACACGACGCCGGCATCGGCCTGATCGCGCCCGCGGTCCTGCGCCTGCTCCCACGCCGAAGCGCCGCCTCGACCAAGTTCTCTTCGGGTCACGTGCTTGTCGCGGGCGGTTCGCGCGGGCTCACGGGCGCCCCGCGCATGGCCGCGCTCGGCGCGATGCGCGCCGGCGCGGGGTATGTCACCGCTTGCGTACCCGCCTCGCAGCAGGCGATCCTCGCCAGCGGCGGTCCGCCCGAGCTGATGACCCGGGGTCTGCCCGATTCCGACGGCGCGTTGACGCCCGCGGGCGTAGAAGTCGTGCTCGAGACCGCCCGGCGCGGCGGTGCGCTCGCGCTCGGCCCCGGGCTCGGGCGCGGCGATCACGCCGTCGCGTTCGCTCGCGCGCTCGCGCGCCAGGCTGAGGTTCCGCTCGTGCTCGACGCCGACGGTCTGAACGCGCATGCCCCGAACCCCACCGGCGCTCACGGCGCCGACAGGGACAACTCCACGAGCCCGCCCGCGAGCGATCCCGGTGCGCCCGGCGGCCATCATCACGGCCATCTCGACGACCTCGCGCAGCGCGCCGCGCCGACCGTGCTCACGCCTCACCCTGGCGAGCTGGCACGGCTGCTCGACACCGACGCCGAGCAGATCGCGCGCGCACGGCTCGCGCATGCTCGCCAAGCTGCCGCGCGCGCCGGAGCCGTGGTCGTGCTCAAGGGCGACGACACGCTCGTCGCCGACCCCTCCGGTCTGCTCGCCGTCAGTCCCGGCGACAGTCCCGCGCTGGCGACCGCCGGCAGCGGGGACGTGCTCTGCGGCGTCATCGCCGCGCTGCTCGCCCAGGGCCTGGCGCCGTTCGCGGCGGCCGCCGCCGGCGTGCTGCTGCACGTCCACGCGGGGCGCCTGGCGGCACGCGCGCAGGGCGCCGCCGAGGGCGTGATCGCAAGCGATGTCATCGCCGCGCTGCCGGCGGCGCGGGAAGCCGGCGCATGAGCGTCGATCGAGCCCAGGCGATCGTCGAGCAGGACGCGATCGCGCACAACTGCGCCCGCCTGCTCTGCTCGCTCGACGGAGCCGGTCTATGCGCGGTCGTCAAGGCCGACGGCTACGGGCACGGCGCCGTCGAGTGCGCTCGCGCCGCCCTGCACGCCGGCGCCACGTGGCTGGCAGTGGCCACGATCGACGAGGTCCTGGTGCTGCGCGACGCCGGCATCGAAGCGCCCGTACTGGTCATGGGCGCGCTCGCCGACATCGAAGAGATCGAGTGCGCGATCGAGCAGCGGGCCGACATCGTCGTGTGGAGCGAGCGCATGGTCGCGCTCGCCGCCAAGGCCGCCGCGCCCCTCTCCGGCGTGGCGCGCGTGCACGTCAAGCTCGACACCGGCATGGGGCGCCTGGGAACGCGCGATCCCGCCGAGGCCACGCGCGCCGTCGCGGCCGCGAGCGGCGCGCCCGGAGTGCGGCTCGCCGGCCTCATGACCCACTTCGCCACCGCCGACATCCCCGACGACGACGGCTTCTTCGAGCGCCAGCTCGCCGCTTTCGCCGACTGGGCCGCCCCGATCAAGGCCGCGCATCCCGACGTTCTCGTCCACGCGGCTAACAGCGCCGCCGTGCTGCGCGAGCCCCGCGCCCACTTCGACATGGCCCGCTGCGGCATCGCCGTCTACGGCCTCGACCCGTTCAACCGCGACCCGTTCGCGCACGACCTGCGCCCCGCGCTCACACTCAACTCCTACGTCGCCGAGGTCAAGCCGTGTCGCGCAGGTGAGAGCACCGGTTACGGCCGGCGCTACGTGGCCGATCGTGACACGCATCTGGGGGTGCTTCCGATCGGTTACGGCGACGGCTTCAGGCGCGCTCTGTCCGGCCGCGCGGACGTCCTCATCGCCGGTGCGCGCCTGCCGCTGGTAGGGACCGTCAGCATGGACAACGTCGCCGTCGATCTCGGCCCAGACGCAGCGGCGCTTGAGCTGTGCGGCGCCGAGGCGATCCTGATCGGTTCGAGCGGACTCGAGCGAATCACCGCAGAGGAGCTCGCGAGACGCATGGACACGATCAACTACGAGATAACCTGTGGGCTGTCCGCGCGGGTGCCACGCGCGTATCCTCGCTCCTCCATGCCGGTGCCGTGAGCGAGAGGGTGCCCGGAGAGGCGCTGCGCGCGGTCCGCGCCGCGCTAAGCGACATGCCCGCTTGGCTCGTCGGTGGGACTCCGCGCGACCGCCTGCTCGCTCGCGACACCATCGACCTTGATGTCGTCGTCGACGCTCCCACTGAGTCCGCGGCCCGCGCCGTCGCCCGCGCCGTCGGCGGGGCGGCCTGCTTTGAGCTCTCCGAGGACTTCTCCGGCTGGCGCGTGGTGGCACGTGATCGTTCCTGGCAGGTGGACATCCAGCCACTGCGCGGCGGCTCGCTGCTAGCCGATCTCGCGCTGCGCGACTTCACCGTCAACGCGATCGCCGAACCGATCGCCGGCGGCGAGCCGATCGATCCCCTGGGGGGAGCCGCCGACCTCGCCGCCCAGCGTCTGCGCATGGCCTCCTCGCATGCGTTCGCGGACGATCCCCTGCGCGTTCTGCGCCTCGTGCGGCTCGCCCTCGACCTCGGCCTCGACCCCGACGCCGACACCACGCGTGCGGCGTCGCTCGCGGCCCCGCGGCTGCGGAGCGTCTCCGGCGAGCGTGTGTTCATGGAGCTGCGCCGTATTATCGCCTCGCCGCGAGCGCTGGACGGCCTGGCGCTGATGGACTCGCTCGGGATAACCGCGGCCGTGCTGGGTGAGCTGGACTCGCTGCGGGGCGTTCAGCAGAGTCGCTACCACCATCGCGACGTTCACGGTCATACGCTGGAGGTGCTCGAGCATACGGTCGCCCTGCAGGCTGACCCCGCTGCGATCCTCGGTTCCGCGGATCTTGCAGAGCCGGTCGCAGCATTGCTGTCCGAGCCGCTCGCGGATGAGCTCACGCGCGGCGAAGCCTTGCGCTGGGGCGCCCTCCTGCACGACGCCGCCAAGCCGCTCACCAGCGCCGTGCGACCCGATGGTCGCGTCACCTTTCTCGAACACGACACTCGTGGTGCCGAACTGGCGCGTGACGTACTGGAGCGCTTCCGCGCCAGCGAGCGCCTGCGCACCCATATAGCGGGGCTCGTGCGTCACCACCTGCGTCTCGGCTTCCTTGTCCACGAGCCGCAGCCACTCGCTCGGCGCACGGTTTTCGAGTACCTGCGGGTTACGTCACCGGTTGCGGTCGACGTCACGCTCTTGTCCGTCGTTGATCGCCTCGCCACGCGCGGAGATCGCGCCGCCGAGTCGATCGACGCGCACATGGGCCTCGCCCGCACGATGCTCACCGACGCGCTGCGCTGGCGCACCGACGGACCTCCCCAGCCGCTTTGGCGCGGCGATCAGCTGGCTGCTGCGCTTGAGATCCCCACCGGCCCGCGGCTGGGCGAGGTCCTGCGCGAGCTCGCTGCCGCTCAGTACGCAGGCGAGATCTCCACACGGGAGCAGGCACTTGCGCACGCGCGCCAGCTGATCGAGATCGGGAACGTCTAGGCTTCCGGCATGGCTGACCCGAACTGCATCTTCTGTCAGATCGTGGCCGGCGAGCTGCCCGCCACGATCGTGGATGAAGACGAGCACACGATCGCATTCATGGACATCAACCCCGCCACGCGCGGGCATGCGCTCGTGATCCCGCGCGAGCACAGCGCCGACCTGCTGTCCGTCGATCACAAGAATCTGGCCGCAGTGGCGCTGGCATCGCAACGCCTCGCCACGCGTATGCGCGAGTGCCTGGCGGCGGACGGCGTCAACCTCGTCAACTCCTGCGGCGCCGTCGCCTGGCAGACCGTGTTCCACTTCCACGTCCACGTCATCCCGCGCTACGCCGACGACCCGTTGCGGCTGCCCTGGGTGCCGGCGCCCGGAGATCCCGAGGAGATCGCGACCGCGGCGCAGGAACTGACCGGCGCGCAACGAATCTAAACCGACCGCACCATTTCCGAGGCGGGCGTGTTCATGACGCATATGCGACGCACATTCACGGCAATCCTGGGGGGTACCGCGCTGGCGCTACTGGCGTTGCCCGCTCTCGCCCCCGCCACCCTCAGCGAAGTAGGTGTCATCGGCGCGACCACGCCCGAAACCGTCCCGAGCTGTCCCTCCAGCCCATGTCTGGCGGTGAGTCGCACGACCGGTTTCCAGGTCAAGGTCGGCTCCGCGACCAACATCCTGTCGGCGCCGCGATCGGGCACGATCGTCGCCTGGACGATCATCCTCGGCAAGCCCAATGCGACCCAGATCAAGTTTTTCAACGCCAACGAGGGCGGACCCTCCACCGCCGGCATCGCCGTTCTGCGTCCGCAGAAGAAACCAAACTTGACTTACAAGCTGATATCTCAGAGCCCGCTCGTCAAACTCGAACCGTACTTCGGCAAGACCGCCCAGTTCCCGCTTGAAACGACGCTTCAGGTCAAGAAGGGCGATGTGATCGCCCTTACCGTGCCCTCATGGGCGCCCGCACTGGCTCTCGGGTTTGCCAACACCACCTCCTGGCGTGCCTCCCGGCCCAAGACGAGTTGCTCCAGCACCTCGGCGCAGACAGCCCACACGACGGTCGGAACGAACGTGCAGTACGTCTGCCTGTATCGCACCGCGCGCTTGACCTACAGCGCGACATTGATTTCAACTCCATAGTCAGCGCACCGCGCTACTAGACGGTAGCTGGGCATGCTGGCCGATCGGCGACCTCATTAGGTCTCCGATCGGTAAGGACGCAGGGAGCGTGGCGGACTACGTACATGAGCGACTGAGGACGCAGACCGATCGACGATCAGATGCGCTCGCCGATCGTCCAGCGCCGCCAAACGGACCATCTAGGGGGCGCCGGTGCCGCCGGCTTCCCCCCCGCCTTTGCTTTCGGTTTTGGGCGCTTCTTCTTTGGTGCCGCCCGCGGAGGTGCCGCCGGCCGCTTCGCCTTCGCCCGATTCGGCGCTGCTGCCGCCGGTCGATTCCGGGCTCGATTCGCGTTCAGGGGAGCTCGATTCGCTTTCGCTGCCCGTTTTCGTTTTCGCCGTCGTCGACGTGGCGGTCGTCTTTGCCGATTGCTTTTCGGCGCTCGTATCCGTCGGTGGCGTGATTTCTGGGGTGCTCTTCGGGGTCGCATCCGAGACGTTGCCCGACCCGCCGCAGGCGCCCAGTCCTATCCCGCACCCAAGCGCCAGCAATGCCGCCGCTGTCGTCAGGATGCGACGGGTATGAGGGCTTCGAGCGTCGATGGGGGTGTCGCTCGCGCTCACGTGCTCACCCTGATGCGGGCACCCCGAGCGGTCCCATGCGCCGCCCGCACGTCGGGCAGTCGTTCAGGTCCTTCTGCGCGAGCTGATCGCACCATGGACAGAACCTCAGATTCTCGACCGCCCAGGGCAGCTTTGAGTCCGAGGGCGCCAGCGGCAGCAGCTTGCCGACGATCTCCAACTCCTCGCCGCTGTCGCGGTCGCGATAGATCTCCTCGGGCTCGGCCTCGATCACGATCTCACGTCCGCTTGCGGGATTGCGCAGGCGGTAGCGCTGTTGTGTGCTCATAAGCGAGACTTTATCGGAGCCCCTGGACGGGGGAGGCATGAGGCATGCCGGTAGGCTCGCGGGGCGATATGACGCGCATCCTCATCTTTCACGGCTACTTGCTGGGCGGCACCGGATCAAACGTCTACAACGCGCGTCTCGCGTCGGCGCTCGTCGCGCTCGGACACGAGGTGCACCTGCTCTGCCAGGATCGCCACGCCGGCGAGCAGCCGTTCGTGGACGCAGTCGGGGATTGGGAGAGTGGTGGCCTACGCATCCGGCCCCCGCGCGCGGGTGGTCCGGGGGGTGAAGAAGACAGACCCGCGAGCGTCGGATCGAGACACGAGGGCGAGGGCGCCGGACACTGCACCGTCTATCGGCCGGAGATCGGCGGTCTGCTGCCCGTTTATGTCGCCGATCGCTACGAGGGCATCGAGGCACGCACGTTCGCCGAGTGCTCGGAGGTGGAGGTCGCCTCTTACATCGACGCCAATGTCGCGGCCGTGCGCGAGGTGGTCGCGCGCACACGGCCCGGTCTCGCTCTCGCCAACCATCTGGTGATGGGCCCTGTCATCCTCGCACGCGCTTTGGCGGGCGAGGTTCCGTATGCCGTCAAGGTGCACGGCAGCGCGCTCGAGTACACGGTCAAGCCCCAGCCCGAGCGCTTTCTCGGCTTCGCTCGCGAGGGACTCGCCGGCGCGCGCGCGGTGCTCGTGGGCTCTCATCACACGGCCGCCAGCCTGTGGGCGACGCTGGCAGATCCCGCTCTACCGGCGCGTACGCGTCTCGGACCGCCGGGCGTTGATGTGGCGCGGTTTCACCCGCGCGATCCGGAGCGAGCTGCGGCCGGCCTGCGCGACCTGACAACTCGCCTACGTTCGTCCACCTCCGCATCCGTGGAGCAGGAGACCACGGCGAGCGCGTTCGCACGCGATGAGCTCGCTGCCGCCGATGCGTTGGGGCGCCTGGAGCCCGCCCGCGAGCGATTGGTGGCGTTCGTCGGCAAGCTGATCGTCAACAAGGGCGTCGATCTGCTGCTCGCGGCCTGGCCGCTGGTGCTCAAGAGTGTGCCGAGCGCCAGGCTTGTGGTCGTTGGGTTCGGCGCTGACCGTGCGCTGCTGGAGCGCCTGCTGGGTGTCCTGGCGATGGGTGACCTGGATGCGGCCGAAGGCATGGCGTTGGCGCACCTACTGGCATTTCTACGCGGCCTGGACGGGGATGCGCGTGTCCGCTACCTGGACGCCGCGCGCGCTCTGCCCGAGCGGGTCGTCTTCACGGGCCGGCTCGATCACGACGAGCTCGCCGACCTGCTGCCCGCCTGTGAGGCGATGGTCGTGCCGAGCACGTTTCCCGAGGCATTCGGCATGGTCGCCGCCGAGGCCGCCGCGTGCGGAGCGCTGCCGATCAGCGCCGCGCACTCCGGTCTGGCTGAGGTCTCAGGCGCTCTCGCCCGTGTCGTGCCAGACGAGGTCGCGCCATGGCTGTCCTTCCCGGTGGACGACTCCTCGGTGGCTGCCCTCGCCGCGCGTATTGTGGCCTGGCTGGGAGTGGATCCCGTCGTGCGCGGGCGAGCGCGCGCGGGTCTCGTGAGCATCGTGCGCGAGCTGTGGTCGTGGGAGGGGGTCGCCCGCGGTGTTATCGCTGCCGCTCGCGGCGAACTCGATGCGCTCACGCAACCCTGAAGGCAGCCTCACGGCCGGGCGTTCGGATAGAGTTCCCGCGCTCATGCTTGGGGTCAACGTCACGAGGGGTTCGCGGGGTCGTACGCGCGGACGCTCGCGCAACATCGCCCGGACGGCTGGGATCGGTGGTCTGCTGCTCGCGCTGATCCTCAGCGCCGCCGGCTGTTCGGCCAAGCAGGGCGCGAACGCCAACGTGATCGTCGGCAAGCAGCAGTTCGTCGCCAAGTGCGGCTCCTGTCATACGCTCGCGCGAGCTGGCACGAAAGGCACGGTCGGCCCCGACCTCGACGAAGCGCTCCGTTACGCCATCGCCGAAGCCCATGGGCGCTCGACGACCCGCGGCGTGGTCGAATACCAGATCCGCTATCCCAACCCGTTCGGCGCGATGCCCAAGGATCTGGTCAACGGCCAGACCGTCACCGACGTCGCCGCCTACGTCGCCGGCGCCGCCGCGAACCCCGGCAAAGACACAGGCTTGCTCGCCAGCGCCGTCAAGGCGCCCGGCAGCGGCAAGCCCGCCGAAGAGAAGGCGGGCAAGCTGCAGATCCCCGCCAATCCCGAAGGCCAGCTCGCCTACGCCACCAACAAGGCGACCGCCACCGCCGGCGCCGTCACGGTCGAAATGCCGAACATGTCCGGCGTCTCCCACAACATCGCCATCGAACCCGGCTCCGGCGGGGCGACCGGGACGGGCACCCCCGTCGGCGCCAGCAGCTTCGTCACCAAGGGCACCGCCTCCGTCACCGTCAACCTCAAGCCCGGCACCTACACGTTCTTCTGTCAAGCGCCCGGGCATCGGCAGGCGGGGATGTACGGAACGCTCACGGTCAAGTAGTCGCTGCCGCTGTCGTCCGCCGCTCAGAACACCGCTCGGGCGATCAGCACGACCGCGATGATCACCGCGAAGACGGCGGCGACGTAGAGCAGCAGCCGGAACGCCTCGCCCTCGCTGCGCAGGGGGTTAAGCACAATCGCCGCGTTGGTCGCCGGGCATGAAGGGCTTCCGAAACCGCGTTCAGAGGATGTAGACCGTCGTGTAGACGACTATCCACATGATGTCGACGAAGTGCCAGTAGATGCCCGGCACCTCGACGCCGCGGTGGGATTTGGGAGAGTAGTGGCCGCGGAAGGCGCGGATCGTCACGAACAGCAGCAGGCACAGTCCGATGAACACGTGCGCGCCGTGCAGGCCGGTGAGGGAGTAGAAGATCGTCTGCTGCGCGGCGTCCTGGGGGGCGAAGCCGATGTTGGCGTACTCGTTGATCTGGATGAAGAGGAAAGTGCAGCCGAGCAGGAACGTGATCAAGATGCCGGCCTTGAAGGCGAAGCGGTTATCGCGCTTGATCGCCTGCTCGGCCCAGTGCAGGGTCAGCGACGAGGACATCAGGATCGCGGTGTTCACACCGGCGACCTGCACCGGCAGTGTCGTGCCGACCGCCGGCCACGGGTCGCCCTGGGCGACGCGGATGAAGAAATAGGCCGTGAAGAACGCGCCGAAGACCATCACCTCGGAGATGATGAACAGCAGCATTCCGAGCAGCGCAGGGTCTACGCGCGAGCTGCTGTTCGCGGGCGGTGGACCGTGGTGGTCGTGCTCGCCGTGGCCGGCGGCGTGGGCTGAGATGCTGGCTGCCTCCATCGTCTGCCTCTAGGCCGCCGTGCTCGCCATGCCGGTGCTCGCCTCGTCCACGTCCACGACCACGTGCTCGACCTCCGCCGAGGTCGCGTGCTGCACGCGCCCGATCAGGTTCGAGCGCAACCAGCCCGAACGCTGGTTGGGCAGAGTGGAGATGACCACGTCATCGACCCGGAAGAGCTCCAGCGCATTCACCGCGGCCGTGTAGGGGTCGGGATCGCCGGTCATGCCCGACGCGAGCAGGCCCGCGCCCTGCAGCTTGTCGAGCATCGCCGCGAGGCGTGCGCGCGCCTCGCGGGGGGCGTCGCCGCTGCCGTCCTGCAGTGGGACCACGGCAATGAACAGTCGTGGGCGCTCGTCCTGCGCGGCCTTCGCGCGCAGTCGCTCGATCAGCTCCTCGCCGCTGGAGGTCTTCGAGGCGATCACCAGCGTCACGCCGAACGGCAGCCCTTCACGGTCGAGATCGGTCACGACGTGCTCGACCGGCAGCCCGGAGGCGTTGTGGATGCGTTCGATCAGATCACGTCGCAGCCAGCCGGATTGGGTCACGGGGTGGGTGGACACGATCACCTCGTCCGGGCGGCGTATGGCGATGGCGTCCATCGTCGCCAGGAACGGGTCGGCGTCGCCGACTTCGCCGCTGGCGCGCATCCCCTCTTGGGCAGCGCGGGTCAGCGCCAAGTCGACCCTGATCTGTGCCGATTCGCGGACCGCCTCGTCATAGATTACGAGGCCCGCCGTGGGCTTAGTTTGGGGGACGACCAGGCGGAAGCTCACGTCCTGCACCGTCTGCGCACGCGAGCGCACCAAGTCGAGCAGCTTCTCGCCGCCCAGAGTGCGGTTGGCTACGACCAATATTTCCGTCATCGCGCCATCTGACCTGCCGTCGTGTGTGTCGCTTGGGTGTGCACGTTCACTCGCTCGGTGCCAGCTTCACGCCCGGCGGGGCTCCGCTTGCGGTTCCCACGGCTGCACCCACGGTGGCAGGGGTCGGCTTGAGGATCGCGTGCACCGCACCCGGTACGCCGTACTCGTACGGGCCACCGACGACCGTGGGGACCCGGTCGAAGTTGAACACGGGCGGGGGGGATGACACCTGCCACTCGATCGTCATGCCCCGCCACGGGTTGGCGCCCGCGCGCGGCCCTCCGCGCCAGCTGGTGACCATGTTGTAGAGGAAAATCAGCGTGCTCAGGCCCAGCAGCCAGCTGCAGATCGAGATGAACAGGTTCAGGTCGGCGAACTGGGTGGAGTAGGTCGCCACGCGCCGGGGCATGCCTTGCAGCCCGAGCACGTGCATCGGCGCGAACGTCAGGTTGAAGAACACGAACGTGCTCCAGAAGTGCCACTTGCCCAGCCGCTCGTCATACATCCGCCCGGTCATCTTCGGGAACCAGTAGTAGACGCCCGCGAAGATCGTCATCAGCGAGCCCCCGAACAGCACGTAGTGGATGTGGGCGACGATGAAATAGCTGGCGCTGACGTGGATATCGAACGGGATCATCGCCAGCATCACGCCGCTGATCCCGCCGAGCGTGAACGTGGTCAGAAAGCCCAGCGCGAACAGCATCGAGGTGTCCAGGTGCAGTACGCCGCGCCACAGCGTCGCCAGCCACGAGAAGATCTTGATGCCCGTCGGCACGGCGATGATCGCCGTCGTGATCGCCATCGGGATCCTGATCCAGGCGGCCATGCCCGAGGTGAACATGTGGTGCGCCCACACCGTGAACCCGAGCACGACGATCGCCAGCAGCGAGAACGCCATCATGCGATAGCCGAAGATCGGCTTGCGCGACTTCACGGCGATGACTTCTGAGATGATCCCGAACCCGGGCAGCATCATGATGTAGACGGCGGGATGCGAGTAGAACCAGAAGACGTGCTGGTACATCAGCACGTCGCCCCCGGCGCCGGCGTTGAAGAAGTTAAAGCCGAGCGAGCGATCGAGTATGACAAAGAACTGCGAGGCGGCGATGAACGGCGTGGCGATCACGACCAGCAGCGAGGTCGCAAAGTTCGCCCACACCAGCAGCGGCATGCGGAAGAAGCTCATCCCCGGCGCGCGCATCGTGATGATCGTCACGAGGAAGTTGAGCGCGGTCATGATCGAAGAAGCGCCCGCGAACTGGACGCCGAGCGAGAAGAACACCTGCCCGACCGGCATGTCGGTGGACAGCGGCGTATACGCCGTCCAACCGTCCGCGAACGCCCCGCCCGGCGCGAGAAAACTCAACAGCATCATCGCCCCGCCGACCGGCAGCAGCCAGTAGGAGAGGGCGTTCAGCCGCGGGAACGCCATGTCGGGCGCGCCGATCATGAGCGGGATCACGAAGTTCGCGAACCCCGCGAATACGGGGATGATGAAGAAGAAGATCAGGATCGACGCGTGCACGCTGAACAGGCCGTTGTAGGTGTTCGCGTCGATGAACTGCGCCCCCGGCTGCGCCAGCTCGATGCGCATCAACATCGCGATCAATCCGCCCACGAGCAGGAAGAAGAATGAGGTGACCGTGTACTGCACGCCGATCACCTTGTGGTCGGTGTTGATGCGGAAGTAGTCCTTCCACGTGTACGCGCCATGGCCGGAGTGGTCCTCTGGGCGCGTCGGTCGGCCCGCGGCCCAGTAGAACCAGTAGTCAAAGCCGCCGATCCCCACCAGGAACATCAGCGGCGCGGCGATCAGCGCGACCGTCAGGATCGCTTCGCCGTCGATGTAGTGGTGGAAGGTCGTATGGCCGGTGCTCATGCGCACCAGCCACGTCAGTCCGAACGCGAACGCCACGCCCAACAGCATCATCCAGGCAGCGCGATAAAACCCGGGGGCGCGCAGTTTCGCGCCGAGCCCCAGGCGCTGCGGCCGATCGCCGAACGGCGAGGAGCCCGTGCCGGGGCGGACGGGATCGGGCGATTGGACCGTGCTCGCCATCAGCGGGCTCCTCTGCTGCGGTATGAGCTGCTCATCGTCGCATGCATTATCCCGCACCCACGCCCGCGACGGTGGCGGGCGCCGCGGCCCTATCCGGCGGGTCGGTGGACGCTGTGGCGACGGTCGAGCCAGAGCGCTCCTGCGCGGCCAGCCACGCGCGGAACTGGGCCGGCGGGACGACGTGCACGGCCGAGCGCATCAGCGAGTGCCCGGAGCCGCACAACAGGTTGCATACCACCGGGTAGGTGCCCAGACGGTCGGGCGTCGCCCGGTAGTGAGTCGTGATGCCGGGCACCACGTCCTCCTGCAGGCGGAACGCCGGGATCCAGAACGCGTGAATCACGTCCTTGGAACGCATGTTGAAGTACACCGTGTAGCCCTCGGGCAGGTACAGCTGGTAGCTCTTCAGCGGCTTGCCGCCGGTGACCGAGGATGGGTATTCGTAGTCCCAGAAGAACTGCTGCCCGGTCACGCCGATCTGGACTTCGGGCACGCCCGCTGGCTTCTTCTCGTTGTTATGCAGCACCACGAACGAGTAGGAGACGAGGCCGAGCAGCAGCGCCGCGGGGATCGCCGTCCAGAACACCTCCAGGCGGGTGTTGCCATGAATCGGGGGGCCGTCCTTGAGCTCCTCGCCCGGGCGCATGTGGAACTGCCACACCGAGAACAGGATCACGGTGACGACGAGCACGAAGATCGGTACCGAGGCGATCACCAGCACGTGGTAGAGCGTGTCCGTTTCCTTCGCCTGCGTGCTGGCCTGCACCGGAAACCAGTGGATCTGGTAGCTCAGTGCGATGCCCGCGGCGATGGCGATGAGGCCCGCCACGGCCGCGGTCACGATTGCGCGCCGACTAGGCATACCGTGTGTCCCCATACGCCGTGCGATCGCCGCTCGCGCGGTGCGCGACCCGACGATTCGAAGCGCTGTTCACTGCGATCCCCTCCATCACGAGGCGTGATCCTAGTGGTTCGCGCCGATGCGATGTTGGACGGTCGCGTTCAGATGCCGCGATGACCTGTGGGGGGTCTTGACCGGGCGCGTTCGCGGTACTACATTGAGGCAATAGTTGCAAGTGTGTGATGGGTGTTTTGTCTGAGGCGCGAGCGGGAAGGAGTCGGGTCATATGGAGGTACGCGAAGGGATGAGCCCGACGGTCCTGACGGTGGGGCCGGGTCACACACTGCGCGCCGTCGCACGGCTGATGTCCGAGCGCGAGGTCGGCGCGGCGGTCGTTATCGACCCCGAGGAGCCCGGCCCCGGGATCATCACCGAGCGCGACATCCTGCTCTCGCTCGGCTCCGGTCAGGACACCGATCGTGAGCTGGTCGCCGAGCACCTCACGCGCGACGTCGTCTTCGCCGCGCCCGACTGGTCGCTGGAGGCGGCCGCCGCGGCGATGGTCCGCGGTGGCTTTCGCCACCTGATCGTCCTCGATCACGGTGAGATCGCGGGGATCCTGTCGGTGCGCGACATCGTGCGCTGCTGGACGCAGGACGGGGCGGTCTGCCCGGTGCCGGCGAGCGCTTGAGGAGAGCTGTTCCGGTGGCGCACGCCACCGGCGGGAGCCGGCTGCTGAAATGACGGTAGCGGGGGTAGCCAGAGGCGCTCGGGCGACGGCATCTAATCAGGCCGTCGACCGGTCCCGGTCGTAGGCTTCGCTATCTCATGAACGATATCGATCCGCGCGTTAAGCTCGCCTACGAAGAGTCCGTACGCGGGCTCGACATGCAGAACGAAACGCTCAACGAGCTGCATAGTCGAACGGGCATCGTGATCGCCGCTGCGACTGTGGCGTCGGCATTCTTGGGTGCCGTCGCGCTGCAAAGGCACGTGCCCGAATACTGGTTCAACGTGCTCGGGCTACTCGCGTTCGCCGCGACGACACTTCTCTGCCTCGGCGTTCTCTGGCCCTCCGAAGACTGGGAGTTCTCGTTTGATGCAGGCGATCTGGACGACCGCTACTACGCGAGGGAGGCGGACCCGACGGAGATGTGCCGGGAGATGCTGCTCAGCAATGCCAAGAGTCGCGTTCTCAACAATGAAAAGCTGCGAAAGCGCTTCGAGCTGTTCAGGTTCGCCTGCGGCGCTCTCGCCTGCGACATCCTCTTGTGGTTGGTGGCGGTTGGAGTACGATGATGTCTGTGATCCTGAGAAGCGAAGCACCACCGAAGCCACGCCCTGAAGAACTG